>Ga0255341_1004699_pt1 | contig 14110 bp, 9 predicted proteins | sample wastewater_treat_8_FD_192418 | JGI IMG/M metagenome (GOLD analysis project Ga0255341, IMG submission 192418) | Wastewater microbial communities from Lulu Island WWTP, Vancouver, Canada - plant12 | ecosystem: Engineered > WWTP > Wastewater > Unclassified | place: Canada: Vancouver, British...
CTTAGCAAGCAATTCAATTGCTTCGCCTGAATACCCGTTTTCATCATGATTAATAATTTCATCAACTACATAATGATTATTTATTTTCTTAGTCTTTCTTTTCATATTATTACATCCTTAATCCTTGACATGATATATTCCAATTATCTAGATAATTAACATTCTTAAGTTCTTTTCAACTGCCTTTTATTCCAAGTTACTTTAATGTTAAATCAAAATGATATCTTGCAATAGCTATGTCGTTTTTTTGCAAGTCATAGCCGGCTATAACATAACCCTTATTTAGTCAAATATAAAAAAGATATGTATTTTCATCCTTTATAATTCTCCAAGGCTGATTGTTAGATGCCGATAAATTATTATACTTGAAGTTCATTGTCTTGAACAAAATCTTCTAAAAACTCATTTAACATATTTACTGTGTCTTTTTTAGAATTGCAGTCTTTAAATTTGTTATACAATATTTCAATTCCACCCAAAACATAGCTATTAAATATTTCCATATTATTCTTCACTTTTTCTGGTTCCTCGTCATCTGAATCATCTTTAAAGGTTCGAGATTTGTAATCTTCAATTGAAAATCCGTCTGTCTCTTCAAGTAGCATAATATATCTATATATATTTCGTAAATTTAATCGTTGTTTTGCTAATTCGCTTGGTAATATGGATGCTGGATTCACTTTTACAGTGGTGTCTTTTTCTGATTTTGTGCCATATAAAAATCCAACAATTGCACTTATCATATATGCTTCTCTAAAAGTAGAGAACAATGATATTTCATCTTTTAACGCCCTGCAATATGTTGCATGCTTTCCAACAAATTCATACTCCTTATCAAACAACATAACTATACCTCCTCAATTATAATTTCTTTTTCATTTACTTTATTTAAATTGTAGACGCGACAAATCTTATCTTTAATACCATCTTCAACATAATTCCAATCCTTTTTCATAACGGCAAAAACTAATTGGTTTGTAACAGTAGATAATTCTTTTGATATGGTTTCAACATGATTTTCATCCGCATGCGAAAAAGCTGCATCAAGTACTAATGGATATTCTTCACCATAAATCTCGGTCTCGCCATTTCTTTCATTCATTACCTCACCAGCTAATTTTACTAAACCGCCAACAAATGAAAAATATTGAATAATTTTTAGGCCTCCAGTAAGAGCTAATGGTTTACCATTAACTTTAACCCATATGTTATAATTTGAATCGATTTCAACCTCTCTTTTCCCTGAGTATATATTATTAAATAATTCGGTTACTATGTTATTTAATCGTGTTCTTAAAGTAACTTCTTTCTTGTTGTAAGAATCGTTTACCCAATTATAAATAGCTTCAGCATATTCATAATACAGCTGGTTTTCTTTATTTTTTTCTGATTTACTTTTATACATATTATAATTGTTTGTAGCAGTGTCAATAGTATTATTTAGTGTTGTAATATCTGAAATACAATTATCTTTTTCATCTCTCAAATCAGAAAGTCTTTTTTTATAAATCCTTAGATCATCTTCATATTGGTCGGCATTTATAATATTTGCTTTCGATAGTTCAAACAATAGCGATGCTTCTTCACGTTCAAGATCATTTATTTTATTTATACAGTATTGAATATCTCGATAATCATTACGAAATGAATTTATATAATCTACGCAATTCTTTTCAAGTTGTGACATTAAGTCAAACATTTCCCTTATAGATGTGCTAATATTTACCGGCGGTAAGATATTTATGTATTTTTCGATTGTCCTATATGCTATTGTTCCTTCTTTTAATTCTGTTCCACATAAACATTCTCCTCGTCTTAATAATTCTTTTATAGCTGGTCCTTCAATTCCTTTTATTCCTGATTTATCATCTAAATCCATCTGCGACAACATACTTTTCACTTTACCAAATAACGGAACAGAGAAGAGTGCAATAGAGTTATTGTTAAAATTTTTTATATAACGAGCGATTGCATTATCTAATTCCCTGCGTTCTTCCTTTAAGTCTTTATCAATAGAATCTCTTCTTTTTTGCAATTCACGGGTAGGTGCATTATTTCTTAAAATTTCATTTATTTCATCTATTTTTTTTTCATAATTCTCTATTTGAGTTTCAATTTCTTCTTTTCTATCTGACACTAATTTTAGTTTATTTTCTGCATCAACTTTTTTTTGATATTCAGCAGAAGCTTTAATATTATCAGTTTCGTTTTGTAGTGATTCAAAAACACCCATCACGCTTTTAGTAGAAACTTTTTGGGTATCACCTCTAAGATGAGTACGAGCTTTAGATAAAGTATCTAGTCCCAATAAGCTCCTTACTGCTTTGCCGATGCTTTTAGTTGAAATATTATTATCTTTTTCTCCTTCAAAGAAAAAATAAGGCATTAAATCTTTTGGAATAATTGCATTCATTGCATCAAATAATTCTTTTTTTGTTGAGCCACAAGGTTTTGTTTCACCATTCTCATCTGTATATGTCATCTTCATAACAGATTCATTTGGTGATAATGTTCCGTTATATGTCATAGCAAAAGATTGATACCTACTTATTATGTAATCAATGCCTTCATGTTCTAACTCTACTTTAACACTAGCAGTTTTCCTATCACCCGGTTTCATATGTTCTTCAACAGTTTGGTTTAAAATGTCAAGAGGTCTTTCGAACTTACTTTCACCATAAAAACACCATAAAAACGAAAGTATTATTGTTGATTTTCCATGTGTATTGTTTCCAAGAATGACTATTACATTTTTATCATCTGAACACTCAAAATTAATTCTTTGCTTGCCTTTAAATGGGCGAAAGTCATTAAATTCTATTGATTTCAATAACACTTTTTTGCCTCCTCAATAATAATTTGTCTGATTAAATCTATCATTTGCGTATCTGATAGAGTATTGGTCAAAATATTATTTCGTTCAATACGTAGTATCCTCATCATCATTCTGTTTAATTTTATTGTATCAATTTCAAATTTTTCATTTGTCTGATTTGTATTACTCATAATCAACTTCTCCTTCCTGAATTGAATAAATTTTATATGTTTTGAGCAACTTTTCTTTAAGGTTATCAATATCCCATGGATTTCTAGAAGTTTCAGCAAAATCCATCATTCTATCAATTTCCTTTTTTACTAATGATACCTCAAGTTTTAATTCTTGCTCATTACAATACTGGACACTATCAAGGCTTCTCGGTATTGTGATAAAATCATATATTTCTGCATATTCTTTCCCTTCAGCTTTTCGCAACACCCTTCCACGTCGTTGTATATATTCCTTAGGGTTTGTACTACTTGCAAGAATAAAGGCTCTTTTTATAGCAGGAATATTAACTCCTTCATCCAGACATTTAATTGCAGTGATTACTTGTAAACTTTCTCCATCAACAAACATGTTTTTTATTTCTATTCGTTCTGATTTGCTTTCATCAGAAGTAAACTTTCTAACTTTTAATTTGTGCGTTTGGTATAATAATTTAGTTATCTCTTCAATTTGTTTAATCTCACTAGTATCATCAATATCGGTTCTATCATATTTTGTCGCTCCACAATATACTAACATATGGCTTTCGGTTTTATAAGGTTCTATAACAGTTAAAAGTGCTCGAACTTTATTTCTTGCGCCTGCTACTATTCTCGCTCTTTTAAGAAGTAACAAATCTACACTTGCATTCTTTTTACGATTCTCTTCACTTGCTCCACCACATTTAATAATCTTTCTTGTTATATCTTGATATTTCTCTAATTCATCATCTGTTAATGTAACTAAAACTGGATGGTAATAATATGGAGTTAAAAAGTTGTTTTTTATAGCATCTGCAAGAGAAAAAGACTGACATATTTTTCCGAAGTACTTTTTAAGTTTCATAGTTCCGTTTTCATCACGATGTCTCTCTATAGTTGCAGACAATGCCAATCGATAACGTGCGCTTTCAGGCATAAGCTCACTTAGTTTTTTGGCTCCAAAATTATGAGCTTCATCTACAATAAAACAAAAATCTTTTTTAATTCTTAATAAATATTTTTGGAAATCTTCTGTTTCAAAAGTTCCATTAGTTGTTATTACACAAAAATTTTTTTTGATTCCAATATTATAAGCATTTACGGCATCACTAAAATAAGTTTTCCATTTTGGAGCGTATGACGAGTAGCATATAATTGGATTTACTCCAAAATTCTCGATATCTTCAACCCATTGTTCAACAAGATGTTGATACGGTGCTACAATAATTACACACAGATTATTATTAAGCTTATCTGAAAGCCTGCTAAGTGCATATAACGCAGTATATGTCTTTCCTGATCCTGTAGCCATATCAAAAATGCCAATGCCATTATTGTCTAACCAATTATTTACAGCATCTTGTTGGTACTCATAAAAATCAATGTTTCGGGGTGCGATAAAGAATGGATGTTCATTTTTCTTCTTATGTTGAGAACTCTTTTCTTCAAAATCTATATCTAAATCTACAATACTATCTTTTTTATAACGCTCGAGTTTATCTCTTGCTACTTCTGGAAAATTAATAGTTTTTATGCCTGGCTCACGATCATTCCAAATAGCATTAAAAACATCTTCTTTTTTAAAAACCCTTTCTTTGTCGTGAGTCCATGAGCAAAACACATCAATTGATTCGTAATTATGTGAAAAGGCATTTTTACTTTCATTCATAGATCCAGTAAATGCTATGGTGTTGTTATCCATATCTGTCATAAGCCCCATCTTTTCATGAAACATTCCTGTTCTACTTTTATCTTCTAAGAAAGCTATTTTTATATCGAGTTGTTCATTTGCAATAAGATTAGCAAGTAAATTTAATCTGCGTTCCTCAAAGATGTTTTTTGGTTCCTCAAAAGAGCGTTCAATACACCTTTCAATGATCTTATTTCTTTGTTCAAAGCCTTTTTCGATAGCTTCAATATCCTCATCATTTAGCTTAGGCGATGCAACAAGTTGTATTTTACCACCATTCTTTATAAGTCCTGAAATACCTTTGGATATTTCAATTAAAGCTGATGATGAAAAGAACCCTACTGCTCTTTTATAAATTATAGCTTCATTTAATAGTGGAATATAAAAATCTTCTATCATATCATCAATGAGTGAACGATATTCAGGTTTTATTTCTACATCTAAGAAGCTCAAACTACACACCTCCTTAATTTCTTGTTTCTCTAATTATCAGAATCATTAATATATAAAAAATATAGTATTTTCTGAATTAAAGACGTTTCTTACTGTATCTTTCGCCTCATTTTTGATCATATAGAGTTTAACACATAACTTACAGCTTTTATTTTGCTTACAATGTCACTGTCTTCGATTTGATAACTTCAAGTTCTTTTTCTCACACTAAAGTCCCCCCTAACTATTATCTTTAATATAATCTAATGAATCCTTTAGCACTTTAAAATCATCGTCTGAGTTAAAATAACTAACACTAAATCGTACGGTACCTTCTGGGAATGTATTTAAAAATTTATGTGCATTTGGTGAGCAATGTAATCCTGTTCTAACCTCTACACCATGTTCACTTAATATTAATCCAATATTATCGCTGCTATATCCATCAAATATGCAAGAAACAACACCAATACAATCATTCTTCATTGTTAGACCAATAATTTTTATGTTGTCATATTGGAGTAACAATGTAATTAATTTATTGTGGTTTTCTTTTTCTTTTGCAAAAATATTTTTAATACCAATATCCTTAATCCACTTTATCGAAGCGTTTAAGCCTGCTACAGCTAGTATATTTTGACTGCCAACTTCAAATCTCTCAGGAATTGTTTCCGGAACGGTTATATTTGCAGAATCTACTCCTGTACCACCATATATAAGTGGCTTTAAAGGAATATCTCCATTACATACAAATCCAGCTATTCCAAATGGACCATACAATGTTTTATGTCCCGAAAAAACATTGAAGTCATATATATTGTAACTTAAATCAATTTCTAATAGACCTGCTGTTTGACACATATCAATAATATTTATAGCACTATATTGTTTTGACATAGCACAAATTTCTTCAATTGGTGCTATAACTCCACACACATTGCTCGCATGACTTATAATAACCACATTAGGTTTATGCGCTGAAAACTGATACTTGATTTTTTCAATATCATATTTTAAAGTGTTTCTATCAACTTCAAGCATTCTAACATTTAAATTATAAATTGTCTGAAGATATGCAATTACCCTAGTTACCGCATTATGTTCAAAAGGAGATACATATATATTAAAATTGTTAGTAATTGAAAGGCCTTGTAATATTATGTTAAGTGCTTCTGTCGCAGATGATACAAAAACAACCTTTTTATTTGGGCAATGAAAAAGCTCAGTAACTAGGTTTCTAGTTTCCTCAATAAGCTTGTTTCCGGTATTTAACCCACCTCTTCCAATGTTTAAACCATATTGTCTATAATAACTATCCATGTATGAATATACCTCTTCAGGCTTAGGGTATGTGGTTGCAGCATTATTAAAATAAGATATTTTATTCAACACTTGCCTCCTTTAACACATCTTTTCAATAAAAGACATTAGAATTTGTCTTTTCTCACCTTCAGAAATTGCATTTCCCATTTCTTCTAAAGCAACTGCTATTTCATTATAAAGCAGCTTACCTCTATTACTGCACTCAATTTTGTCAAATGTTTTTATAGTTTCATTGCCATCTTTATCAGTAAAATAAATTTTATATCCATTTATTTTATCAACTGTATTACTATTCGAAGATATAGTATTTCTATCATATTCTTCTATCACTTTTTTAGCATTTTCTAATTTATCAATAAAAACACCAATTGTATCTCTTGTCCAATCACTTATACGTAATTCAGTCGATGCTCTTCCTAGTTTTTCAATAAACATCTTATCGTCATTATTTATTGATTTCATCAAAGACAATATCTTATCTTCACCATTAGGATATAAATGATTTAATGTTTGTGGTTTTAAACCTTCAATATAATTTTTTAATACACTTGACAATGTTGCTCCTTTAACACCTGAATTAGAAAAAATTAACTTCACATCATTAATTAATGCTTTAATAAGGTCACTCATAGCATTGTCAAATATTTCTTTTATTTCTTTTATACTATCTACTATCTTTATACTGAAATCAGGATAATCAAAAATTTTAACAAGATCATCAAACAAAAATTCTCTTGCATTAATATTTGGCCGTTTTAAGCTATTAATGAACCTTATTTGCATCTTATTTAGATTTGTGTCAACAGCATTTTTGCCTTTGTAAATAGTCTTCATGTCTTTTGAATACTTAGGTAAACTTATATACCATCTACCCATTGCTAAAACGATATAAGAAAATGTGTTATATTCTTTTTCACGTTCAATAATGTAATCAGAAAATATTTCGGTTAATAATTCAATATACTGTGATTTTTCTTCACTCCAATTCTCCATATATACATAGAAATTCTCTGGATTTTCATTTATACTATTAAGTAGATCTACTGTTATATTAACTTCAACACTTTTAGCTTTAATTACCATATATTTTTTAAAAGAATGTAATACTACTGCTATGTAAATTGGTATAACTCCCTTTTTAATTCCAAATCCATGTTTAGGTAAAGTCAAAATATCATATAATTCTTTAAAATTCTTTCCCGATCCATCATTAGATTTAATAAAAAAGTTTTGTATAGTATGCAGTAGCTTTCTATGCTTATCATCGTCAGGTGTTAATGTAAGTTCCGGTTTAATTTCTTCATTCAACAATATACCAGTTCTTATAAGCGTGCTTCTCATTATAGATATATCTTGTCCAGTGCCACTTAACCCTAAGTTGATATCAAGATTGGTTTCTAATAATCCAGATATTACCTTATTACGGCTATTTAAAGCTGCTGATGTAATTATATTTTTGTTTATCGTTTCATTGTTTACTATAGGGGTATGAGGATAGGTTTTATAGCAAATCTCTGATAGCATTGAAGAAATTTGTGCTTTTCTCTTAAAAAGTATCTTTTTACCACAATAATAAAATTCAACTCTACCGGTTTCAGGTCGAATATAACTCGCCATATAACTGCTTATTACTTCATCTAGATCATCAATAAAAATATCATATTCATCAGAAAGCAATTCATCATCATTAATAGTGTTTTTTAGTAATTTTACGGCATAATACTCATAAGCAATTTTTTCAATATCAAAAAATTCTTTTGGTAAAACAAATAGGACTCTTTCATGGCCATAATTATTTGTAGAAACTATTTTCTTAATGTTTTCTATATCATATGAGTTTTTGGGGATAATAGCATAAATCACACCATCTGATCTTAAGTCTTCAATTTTTCTTTCCCAATCATTTACTGAATAAAATTCATCGCTATCAATGAAATTTAAATCAAAATATCTAGTGAGTTCCATTTCATCATTATAAGCTGTAGGATATATATATTTATCAAATGTAGACTTATTTAAAATATCTTTTACACTTATTACTGCCTTGTTTTTCTCAATTATTCTATTAATTTCAGTTGGTATATCCACCCCACTACTTTCTTTAATTTTTAAATATCCATTACTACGTTTAAGATATACAATACATTCCTTTTCAATAAGCTCCTTTAATACATTATTTATTTCAGTAATATCATTGACTGTATCAGCAAATGTGTCAATAATTATATCAATGGTTGGTGGTAACCTTTCAAACTGCTCAATCATATAAATTAATGATATTGTTTTTATTATTTTCGCACTAAGAGAATAATTCTCTAATCTTCTCAATACATTAGAAGTTAATCTATATAATTTATGAATATCACTAGTATAAATTTCTTTTCGGAATAATACCTCAAAATAATCATAAATATAATCAGGGGTAAGTAAAGGAAACTCTTCCTTTGTATTATCCAAAAATGTATTCAATGTGTACTTATTATCCGATGATAAAAAAGTAAAAAGTGTTCTTTCATTTTGAGCAACCTTCTCAGATAATCTCGGAAGAATAAATGTTGATATAGGATGAAGTGGATAGCAGTCTTTAACAATAACGTTAAGAGAACCCAAATCATTTTGCCCTAGTACCCTATTATTTTTAAACCGTTCTGTTAGACTAGTGAAGCGTTCTTCATTTTTCAACGTATACATGTTCCAGAAATTTGAATCCTTCTTTATTACTTCTGAAATAATTTCATACATTTGAGAAAAGTTATTATGTATGTGAATATGTTTAAATCTTCCAGATACACCTCTCCAACCATCAACTTTTTTCTTTGATAGATTCCTGTCAATATAATTTGATATATCCTTATGAGAAATCAACATTAGGTGCATTTGCTTATCGCCACTTCGATCACACTTTTCAGCAAAATCTTGTAAAAGTTTGATATCACTATTAGTAGCATTAGCAATACTTGATTCTAAATATTTACTAAATTCGTCATAAATAATATAAATTCCATCATATCCGTAATTCTTAAGTTTACTTGAAACACTTTGATACAACTCAACAACATCAACATTTGCAAATGGATTAAAAGAACTGCCCGAAGTGAGTCTTGGAAATATTTCAACAAACTTTTCATATGCTATAATATCAAATTCTTTTAGTAAAATAACAAAATCACTAATACTAACATCTATAAATCTTTTAAACTTTTCATAAGTTTCAGGATAAAAATTTTTCCATAGCTCAATGGTTGATATTGCTGACTTGAAATTTGTTTCCGGCATAAGATTTAATAAATCTTCATTTTTTAATGCTTGTTGCATTGCTCCTAAAAATGATTGAGTTAAGCTTGCACTACTACCACTTATTATAATTGGTAACAACTTTCTATCGCTTTCAATATAACTCAACGTATAATTGTACAATTGTTGATTATATTCTCTAATTTTATTTAGAAGTCTGTCGAATAAAACTATATCTTTCTTAATAAGAAGTGACATAAGCATAAGAATTATGTGTGATTTTCCCTTGCCATAAGCACCAATTAATATTCTTGACCGATTAGTTGAACTTGTAGTTATACTAATTAAAACATCTTCAATTATTTCAATTGATGAAATTGTGGGTATAAAACTTTTGATTTTATTTTCATTGTGAAGATCGTATGCTATATTTATTGATGTTTGAAAATCTTTTTCTACCCATATTTTATCTTTAAACATTTTCTATCTCCATTTCTTAAAAGCTTATAAATTAATCACTCTATAATATTCATTTACACACCACAGAAATTTTTCATCATTAGAATCACCATGTATAGTATCACTTAGCTTAATTACATCAAGACCTGCTGTTCTATTTATCTTTATATAACCCATCAGCTCAATTCTATTTAATATTGATATTAATGTAATAATATCTAAGTTGAATATTTTTCCAACATTGCAACTATCATTTAATATTGATGATATCTTTATTTCATCAGAATCAATAAAATTGTCGGCAATAACGGCTAAAACTATAAGAGGGTGAATAGCATCTATTTTTGGAATAGTCTTTTTATATATTTTTGCTTTTTTATTTACAATATCAACTATATCAAGTTCACCAAAAGGACAATCAATATTATTTTCTGGTTGTACTTTTTCAGGATTTGATTTAATTCTTGGCACATACGTATTAATAATACAATTGAACTCATCAGTTAATATTCTATTGCTTTTTTCTTCTTCTCCATTCATTCTAATATATGCATCTAATTGCATAACAAAATCATCACGTGTAAATTCGCTTTGCTTAAATTCATTAAAGAAATAGTACCATGCTGTAGCTTCATTTATATTACTTGCTAATTTGTAATGAAGTAACCACAAAGTTCCCATTTCTTCTATATATTTATCGTGTTCATATATTACATTCCCTAATGGAGTAAACTCTTGAAATCTTTTTCCTGAAGTGGGCTCATAGGTTAGCCCAACAGCTTGTAGCCAATAGCGCAAAGATTTTACCATATTTGAACCAATGCCTAAAACATCCATTGGATTTCCATTTGCACCCATAAAAACAAATTTATCATTCTTGACATTCTTCATACCTTTATATAGCCATCCTTTTCTTATAAAAAAGGTATCATGTGCTCTAAATCTCATAAAATCACCTTTGTATTCTTATTTATTTACTTAAGTCTTCAATATTTTTTTCTATTTTTTCTATTTCATTTTCGATATTCTCAATTACAGATGAAGGAAACATGTATTCACTTAATATATCTGCATTTCCTTTTAAAAGATTATCATTTGCTAGTTCTAACATTGTATAGTGTGTGGATAATTTTGAAAGATCATCTCTTAGAGCCTTATTATTAATAATAGATGAATATTTAATGATTAGTTCATTAAGTTTTTTATTGTTTACTATTATTTCTTTCCATATCACTAAAGCATTTCCATCAAATCTCTTTCCATTGAGTAAATAAACAAGACAGCTGCAACAATCTTCTTTGTTAACCTGATGTAAAGCCATATAAAGTTGAGTTGTCTTCTTTGATAGCAATAAAAATGGATAATAAAAATTTTCAAGATCCTTCTGTAGTTTATCTGCTTTTTGACGGTCAACCGATTTATTTGCAGAAATTATTACCATACGACTGCTTATTATTGCTACCACTACAGTACAAATTGACGGTAATACATCTTTAAACATTACCCACATATTGGTTACTCCTTAGTCCTTAAATATTTGTCCATCATGCAACCGCCTTCAAGATATTTAGCAGTTACGCACATCTTACAATGTCTGCATTTCTCGGGATTGATCTGATATTCATCTCCCATAATCGATATTGCACCAAATCTGCATAACGATTCGCATTTTAAGCACTTACGACAAGCATTATATTTTCTTATTTGATAACCTATCATCCTTTGTAAATTATCATGTTTATCCACATTCATAGTTTTTATTTTAACAGAAAAATCATAATCATCCTGCTTAAAAGGCTGAATAGATATAATGGGTATGTTCGTATTAGGATCAAGGATAATAGTCTCATTAATAATTTTTCTTCCAAGTTCTTTTGCTATTATGCCAAAAGGGATAAACATGCCTAGAAAACTTTCATCAATTGGTTTAAATAATTTATAAACCTTAGCATTGTCTTCCGTAGTACAATTAGTAAATTGTATTTTAACATCTTCTGCTGCTGATACCCCATTACCACCTTGTCTAGCCTTCCATTTTCCACTATCGACATATACCTCAGGATCTAGTTTTCCTATTTTCTTTGCAAAATCTATTAAAAAATCTCTCCACTTTTCAGATTGCTTTGGCATATATATTCGAGATAAAAATTGTGCTCGCTCATTATTGTTTGGACAACACCAACAACCGACTCTATCATATCCTAAACGGTAAGCATCATTGAAATCCAAATTTTCACTTAATAAATACAACCATATATCAATATCTTTCCAGTAAAAAATTGGCGATGCAACTGTTTGCTTCTGAATTTTAATTGCTTCTGCATTATCTTCTACACGATTATATTTACTACGACTTGCAGATTCGTATTTTCTTATGCCATAAAAAGTTAATATTGTGGTATCACGGTATAAACTGTTTATTACACGAGTTATCGGTCCAGTTTTAAACATCGAACAACACCAGCGTAACATACGTGCTGGTGGTCCTATATCTTCACATACAGAATAAAATTCTTGCTCCTTATTTTTAGCAATCTTAAAAATAGCCATTGGATTATTTTTTCTAAAACGTTTAGCATATTCTATGGTTAAAGGAAACTCCAAAGTAGTGTCGCCAAAAATATGAACTAAACTTGGATTGTTTAATGCCCTAACAGCCAGATCTGCTGTTACAGTAGAATCTTTTCCACCAGAAAATGATACAACTATGTTTTCGCTTGGATATTTACTAGCAGTTTTTTTTATAAAATGTGTGGCTTCATCTATTATATAATTTAAATGATCTCTGTTCGCATAAACAAACTTTTCTATTGTAGAATTAAAAAAATCATAACTATTCTGAGTTTTATAACTATCTATAGTAGCAACAATATTGCTAACATCAAGTTCTTTATACATTTTTATGGGTACAACCTTTGCTTTACCATCAATGTAGTATCGATTATTAGAAGCCCATACAGTTTTTTCTATATATGTAAAAGGTTTAGCAACCATTATTTCTAACAACAACCGTTCTTCTGGAAAAACTGGACGCAAGTCAGAAGCCATATATCTTGTTTTTCCTCCACAAAGTGGACATATATCTATATCAATTCTATTTACTTCATTAATTATGGGTGTTTTACAATGCTTACACCAATAAATTATTACAGGTATATCATGTTCTGTTTTTTTCCCGCAAAATTCACATACTTCTTCATTTGTTTCTCGGTTACAGTCTTTACACCACAAAGGTATACACCTCCTGTTCCCTATTATTACATAAAGCCTGTCCATTAAACAGGACTCAAATTTGCTATTAGATTATTTGGAATATAGCTCATATATACAAAGAATAAAAAATATTGGATAGATACTGAATATATACAAAACGCTCTCATTTTTTGCATAAGACAACGTTCATCTTTTAATAACTTTTTCTCAAACTCTATACATTCATATGAATCAAAGCAATTATATCATAATATGACAAATTAATCTATAAATAAATAGCTTTTTATGATACTGTAAAAGGCTCCAATCTTTAAATCTGAACCTTTATCATATTATTACTATATTAATTAACACAATGTTACTTCACAATTCTAACCCCACATTTTCCTATATACTATTGGTTATCTTTTGCTGTGGAAATTATTTATAAAATTCCGGTCTTCGAAGTTTTAGGTAAGGTCTTTTTTCCCTCCAGATAGATACTTCCGATAAATCAATTTCTTGAACTATCAGGGTTTCTTCATCGCCTGCTTTATATATTACGTCACCGCTGGGATGCACTAGAATCGATTCTCCGGCAAAATCCATGTCTCCTTCCAAGCCTACACGATTGCACATGGCTATGAAAACCTGATTTTGCATTGCCTGGACACGAATTTCCCATTCAAACATTTCCAATGGCTCATCTTTTGTATTGGCAGTGGGAATAATAATTAAATCAGCACCCATTAAAGTACATGCTCGTATGCTTTC
>Ga0255341_1004703_pt1 | contig 14105 bp, 27 predicted proteins | sample wastewater_treat_8_FD_192418 | JGI IMG/M metagenome (GOLD analysis project Ga0255341, IMG submission 192418) | Wastewater microbial communities from Lulu Island WWTP, Vancouver, Canada - plant12 | ecosystem: Engineered > WWTP > Wastewater > Unclassified | place: Canada: Vancouver, British...
TATGGATATATAGGATACAGATAACGGCTTTTTTAATTTGGATTTGTCTAAAATGGTAGAGAACAGGAGAATTACAGCAAAAGATGTCTATTTTAAACTAATTATGTTAGAAATGAAAATGGACTCTACGACCAATGGATTAAGAGAAGGTTTAAGAAAGATATACTCGCATTTTGACAGGTGGTTGTGGATTATGGTGGCACTTAACATACTTCAAATATTAGTTTATGCACTAGACAAAATATGAACGACAAAGACAGTGTTTCTCTTAGAGATATATACGAGGCAGTAGAAAGGGTGGAGGACAAAATGACAAAGAGAATAGAAAGAGTGGAGTGTGATGTCAATGCCCTACAGGCTTTTCAAAACAAAGCCTTGGGCGTAATAGGAATTGCGAGTGCTTTTGCTAGTGCAATAGCCTCTTTTATTTGGAGTAAAATCATATCGCCGAATTAAGTTGTTATATAAAAACAATGAAATTTTCAAACCCATTTAAGACTGGAACTCTCTGGATTAGTCAAACCTATCACCAGAATACATCTAACAAGGCTGTAGATTTTGGGAGTGTTTCTGTAGGAAAAAGTGTCTATGCTATCGCAGACGGAACTATAACAACTGTATCCTCTGCCTCTGGAAGTTATTGTGTTTTAACTGTTAAGGACTCCCCAATTAGAATATTCTATGTCCATTGTTACAAGTTTGTTAAAAAAGGAAGTGTAGTAAAGAAAGGGGATAAAATAGCAGAAATAGCACCAACATCGGTAACAGGATATCCAGTCCATCTTCACTTGGGATTAAATCTTGGTTACAATCTAATGGATTATATGGACAGGAATATTGTTTTTGCCACAAAGTATGCAGATATTATGAAAAGTTGGTTTACCTCTTCAGAGAAAATCAACTGGGCTTTATTCAAAGATTTGTCCTATATAACGAACAAGCCAGAAGCCCCTGCAATGCCCCCAGAACAAACGGAGTGTGAAAAACAGGTGATTAGGCTTGAAGGTGAGTTGAAAGAGTCTAAAGCCATTACAGAGAGTCTAGGGGGGCAATTAGAGAGACTGATGGCAGAGTTTAATACTTTGAGTGAAAGTGCTATAGAGAGCAAGAAAGAATTTGACATTTTACAGAAAAAGTATGACACTTTATATGTTGAGAAGAACAGAATCGAGAACGATTTAGTTAAAGCCATTGCCCAACTTAATTCTCAATTATCAACGATCAGTGTGGGCGAGATATTCTCCGAGTTGTTTAAGCGATTATTTGCAAAACTAACAAAATTGCTTAAGGGATAAGGAGTTAAATTTTGAGGTTTAGTCTTATTAAACCGTTAGATACAGTTAGAGATATAATAAAGAAGGAGAACAAGAAGGTGGAAAATATAATTAACATTACGATAATAGTTTCTTTTGTAGTGTTTATTTTGTCGCTTGTACTTAAATTTTTATTTAATAAATATGGCTACTAAGAAGATGCCAGAGTGGTTCGTTAAAGACTACGAAGAGTGGAAAGTTACTCTTTGGAGAGCTGTAAGAGCATTTGTCGCAGGAGCAGTATCTGCAATGGGGGTGATTTTGGTTACAGTAACGCCAGATGTTTTTAACGATTGGACTGCCCTGAAAAAATTTTTAATCCCACTTGGGGCTGGTGCTTTAACAGGAGGACTTGTCGCAGTTGGTAAAGTCCTGAGAGATGCGTTCCCAGATAATTCAGTTATGCAGAAAATACCTATTTAAACAGAATAAACTGCCCCAATGTCTATTTTTAAGAGGGGAAAAAATCGGAGCCAGTAGTTAAAATAACCATACCTGCTATGATAGAGAAAGAGCCAATGGAGGGGATTTATACGGATGCTAAGGGGGAGAATTTTAAGAGTGTGAGAGATATTGAGAGGGAAACACTAGAAAAAGCGAGAATACAAATTGAAGAGGGCTCTATGCCAACTACGATGTCCTTTGATGATTTTCATGAAGAGGCATTACGCAGAAGCGAGTTTAGGGAAAAAGTCGAGGGGGAAAAACGCCATGTTGAGATTAGTATTGATACCGACAAGCCTGTGGCGATTGCTTTCCTTTCGGATTTACATATCGGCAACGCTGGGGTGGATTATGAACTTCTAAAACAAACAGGACAGATAATCAAAGAACATCCTTTAGCTTATTGTATAACTGGTGGAGATATTACCGACTCGCTATTTTTTGATTATGGAGAAGAGGTTTTGAATATGCAAGAACAGTATGTTTACATGAGCAAACTATTGTCTTGGATAGGCTCAGAGAATATACTGGCGGGTATAAGCGGGAATCATGATCAGTGGAGTCGTAAGCAAGGAGTTACAAATTATATTGAGTTTACTAACCATACACAACGCCCACTACTAAGGGGAGTAAGTTTTATAGATTTAAGGGTAGGCGAGATACCTTACAGACTGCTTGTCGCACATAGGTTTAGAGGAGAAAGTATGTATAATCCGACACACCAAGAGTCTAGGGCAAATAGGGAATTACAGGGGGCGGATATAATTATGGCGGCTCACACCCACAAAGCTGGAGAGTCTTTTATCTATCAACCAGAGTATGGTGGTGGTACTAGAAAGATTGCATTAATTAATGGTAAAACATTTAAGAAACTTGATGGTTATGGAAAAGACCAAGGATATATTCCTATAAGTGGCGAAGCCCTTGGGTGTAACTGGATAATCTTAAACAACAATAAAAAAATGGTCAGAGTATGCTCAAGCAACGAGGAAATGATAGAAACGATGAAGGCATATGTCTAAACTAGAAGAAATAAAATACAAAATTAAAATGTTAAGGAAAATAAAATGGTACAAAGACAGAGGACGGAGATTTGGGGTAGAGAACTGATACTTGCTCTTTAATAAAGTGTGAGGTATATTATATGTATTAACTTCATATAATATAAGAATGAAAAGGGACAATAAAGGACAATTTACAATAACGACTGGCTCTACGAAAAGAAAAGCTGTCCAATATCATGGATACAGGATGAGTAGATACAACCGAGAGTTTTGTGTGTTATTAGGAATAGACAGGCTACCTAAAGAATTAATGGTTCACCACATAGATGGAAACACATTAAATGATAATATTGATAACCTAGCTCTAATGACATACACGGCACACAATAGAATACATGCACCAGAAAGACAGATATGGAATAAAGGCTTGACAACAGAAACAAGTGATAAATGGAGAGCTACTATGGAAAAAGTGCAAGAAAGAAGGGAGAGAACTTTTATGAAGAGATTTGAGAAAACGCAAAAACTCAAAGAACAGGGCTTAAAATTAAGAGAAATTGCCGACAGGTTAGGTATCTCCAGAAGGCAAGTTTCAGAGAGATTAGTTAGATACCGAGAATTAAATGAAAAATATGGGAATTAAGGAAACCCGATGTACACCAAGACAGAAACCTGTAATGAGGCAACTGTGTGAGGTGTACTCGTAATTGAGAGTCGTTGGATACATAAGACCGATAAACCAATGGAACATTGGAAAACAGAGTGAGCATAAGGACAGGAAGTTCTTTAAGGTTGACAAATAGTTTGTCAAATAATTGACAATTAGGAGTGACGGAGTAATCGTACCGCCTCAATGCTGCCCCTGGGTAACCAGACAGCATACCTCTTGCTGGAATGCAGGAGGGTGCTGTTGTGCAGACAGCGGGTTGCGTGACAGTTCTGTAGGCATAATACCTACTAATCGCTAAGGGGTTAAACTCCCCTCTCCCAGGCGTAATTCCCTGTGTGTGTGCTTTCGGATGATTGCACTATATAGCACACAGGGTTGCTCTTTGAAGATTTGGTTGGTTGGAGTAGCACTCCATTGTCGGATGATTTTGGGGTTGTTACTCTAGCCTATTGAGTTTTCAATACTCGGCTCTTTAATAAAACCTAGAGGAGGTGTGAAATGTTTGGTACTTGTGTTGATTGTGGCAAGGAAGAATCCCTTGATTGTCAGTTCTATCTCTGTAAGGACAAAGATGGATTCCTAGTCGTGTGTTGCATAGTTTATGCAATATTCAACCATTTAGCTATTGTAAGAAGACTAGATGGACTACTAGACAATGAAGATTGAGGTGTTCAATGCCCAAGAACTCTTTTAAGAAAGAGGTTTTGGAAAGGGACTGTCTCACTTGCAGGATTTGTGGTAGTCACAACAATTTAACCGTTCACCATTGTAGACCAAAAGCAAAAGGGGGCAAAGGGAATCTGGAAAACTGTATCTGTCTTTGTACTACTTGCCATAGGGCATATCACAAGGAGTGGGGCTTAATAGAATCCGATACAAATGGAAGACCATTACAGAATCATTACAGAATTGTTAATGAACCATTGCAGAAAACCAAGACAAAGAAGTCTAAAAAACCCCACAAACACTATAAACACCAAAAAAAGAATTGTCGCCGACATTACCACTAGGTTAAAAAGAGAGGGGTTCATTAAAATGCCTAAGTCTGAAGTCTATACTTCGTCATACAGGCTACCCCTCTCTAAATTTGTTAGAATATATTGATGGTAGTTTGGACATCTGGTTTTCAGGGTTTCTAATTCCCTTCCTCCTCCAGATGTCCGATCTGCTATTAACTCGGAGAGGGTAGTTAATTCCCCTCCTTGTAGGGCAGTTTTAGTACCCCACAGGGGGTAATGGGGGCGAAGAACCCCCTCTTTGAAAATTATGGTGTTTACAGTAGAAGACAGAACTAAATACAGATATAAGAAAATGCCCCTTTGTATTTGGGGAAGGGGTGAAACTTTCTATCTGATATCTCTTAATGGATACATAAAGTTTAAGGACCTGGCAGAGTTTAGGAAGTTTTCCATTTTGATAGAGAATAATTATGTTGGAATACTAAAAGGCTATTACAGAAATTTCAGAAGCGGATCTTTTAGTATTACCGAAAAGGGAAACGGTTATCAGATACAATACAAGAAAAACAAGCTGATAATTCCAAGGGGTTTCTTAGAAGACTTTATGTATATTTGTAGGCGATTCAGTCGTAACTGGTGGAGTTATTATCTTGACAGCAAGGGGTTTTCGGAGATCCACATATAATTATTACAGGCTACTTGACAAGTATAAAAGTAAGATATAAATTAGAGAAAGTAAATTGATGAATCTTACGATGAACCACATAGAAGCATATTCGAACATATTGAGAATTAGAAGTAAATTCAAAAGACTTCAACAACTCTCATGGAATATCAATAAATTAGAACAAGCATACCAGATAGACAATTTGGAGCCAAAGGAATTAGAACTTCTTTATGATACTTATGTGTCTCTCATTAAAGAGCTTAGTTTAATTTATGATGAATTAAAAGATGAAGGAGAAAATAGGATACATAAAACTATCTAGGAAACTACTAGACAATCCAATATTTAAGAAACCAGCATATCTAACAGTATGGATTTATCTTTTGCTTAATGCTCAACATAAAGAAACATTTTTCATTTGGAACAACAAAAAAGAAGCTCTTAAAAGAGGACAACTACTTACTGGACTTAAAACAATATCTAAGAATACTAGAATTGCACAAGGAACTGTATATAGAATTTTGAAATACCTCGAAAATGAAAAACAAATTGAACAACGGAAAACAACCAAATTCACCGTAATAACAATAGTTAACTGGGATAGGTACCAAGAAAGTGAAAAACGAAATGAAAAACAGATTGAAAACAGATTGAAAACAGACGAAAAACAGATTGAAACATACAAGAATGATAATAATGTAAAGAATGATAATGATATACCTAAAGGTATGGATACTCCTACTTATGGAAATAAAGATTTGATCTCTCTAAAGAAGTTCTTAATAAACAATTATCCTAAACCATTGGTAGGGATAACAGATACTAGGAAACTGCAGAACATTAGACAAGTATCTACTAGAAGAAAGAACCAAGACGAATGGATGGAGGATAACTGGAAAGAGAATATTAAAAACTTTCTATCTTTATACATAGAAAGAACACCAGAGGAATACCTGGTGAATAGCATTGATAAACTCCGAGAAAGAATAAAACTCTGGAGGGAATACCGAGGCAAATTAAATTAATTATATATTTATTATGAACGATTTGGTAAAAACCGATATGGGATTGATGACGCCAGAAAATGCCAACTGGCTATATAAGCAAGGCATTATCACAAGGGAGGGATTTATTAAACATAATCTCATAGATGGAATATTTGGAAAAAGGGTACAATTATATTCATACTTCAGGTGGATTATAGACGACATGAAAGAGAAGATCCCTACAACACCAAGGCAGGTCAATTTAGAAATAGATGATTTAATTGTATTAATGAGAACTGGCGGAATAAATAAGCCCTACAAAGTTGGAACTGAGGAGTACCATTATATGGCAAAGTATCCAAAGGTAGAAAATATATATTTGCCAGGAAAAGAAATTGTGATAGAACATCAGCCAACGAGTAAGGGTAAAAATATTAAATTTATAGATTTTGATTAAGATTAAATTTATTAATTAGAAATTATGAAAATATACGACTTAACCAAATCTACACTAGAGAAATATCCTTCAACTAGAAGTGATGACAAAAAACTAATATGGGTAGTTCTGGGAGAATTAGGGTATATTCACGATAGTGTAATAACAAAAGAGGACTTTCTTGAAAGCCCAAGTTTTGAATCCATAAGAAGATCAAGACAAAAGATACAAGAATTACATCCCGAACTAGCACCAAATGATTTTGTTAAGAGAGCAAGGAAGTTCATTGAAGACCAGAAGGGAACACATATCTTCAGAGAAGAGGCTACTACAAGGAAAACTTTGATTGATGACATAGTGTCAATGTAACTATTACAGGCTACTTGACAAGTGTCATACAATGGTGTAGTGTATAGGTGTACATTAAAAAGAAATGGAAGGGAGAGAGGAAAAACGGCACTACTTTAGGTTACGCCCTCTCCCAATCGTTTAATTTAATTTATTATATTAAAAAGGATGGAAATCAAATTAGAAAAAGGGGGACACAAAGCGATACTCAAATCGAGCATGTATAGAGAAGATTACTGGGTATCCTTGGCGACTTGGATGAAGTCGAATTACTCCACATTTGAAATGAAGACAGAGACCTTTAACAGGAAGATAGATGGCGATACTTTTGTTAGAAAGATATCAAATTTACTTCAGAGTAACGGTTATCAGATTGTAGATAAGTTTTAATTAGAAAAACAATGGAGGACAAAACATTAAAAAACAAAGCGATCAAGATTAAAGGAAAGGATTATGTGCAGGTCAAGGATAGGGTTACATATTTCAATGATACTTATCCGAACGGGTCGATAGAAACGAAGGTTGAGAGTGATAATGGAAAGGAGATTATCTTTTGTGCAAAAGTAACCCCCGATGTAAGTAATCCAGACAGACACTTCACGGGATTTGCTGGTGGAATAAGGGGTGGAAGCGGAGTTGATTCTACGAGTGCGGTAGAGAATGCTGAGACCTCGGCGATTGGAAGAGCCTTGGCCATGATGGGAATAGGAATTATAGACTCGGTTGCGAGTGTTGATGAAATGCACAAGGCGGGAATATACCATTCGGAGGATTCCGAGGCTCCTAGGGGCATCACAGCCCCCCAGAATAGCGATTTAGAACCAGCCACACATGAGCAAATGAAATACATAAAGACTCTGATTATGAGAAACTTTGATATTAGAAAGGATGATAAGCTAGAACCACTTGAAAAAGAGTTGGGTTACAAGATAAATGGCATAAACAAAAAGATGGCTAGTGAGTTGATAGGACAACTCAAAGATAATGAGTGGGTAAATGGTATGTATCAGAGATTAATTCAGCCCTTAGACTAATGAAATACGAAGTAGTAATAAAAGAAAAAGAGAAGATCGTTGGAGAAGGAATGTTCAAAATGTTGGTAAAAGTATTTGGAGTGCCAGAAATTATGAGCAACTGTTGTGGTGCAGAAGTTAAAGATGGTTTGTGTGAAGATTGTTTAGAACATTGCACACCCGTTTATATATTCGGGTAGCTCTTTAACAAGGGTTCTCAATCTATCTAATTGGCAATTAGAGATTGAGAGCCGACTCCTATACCTGGAGAGATTGCGATCTGGGTATAAGGGTTGGCTAAGTTAAGTAAAAAAACAATGGAAATACTAAAAGAGTTCAAGCAAAGGATAGGCAGAGAGAACATAATAATAACTCTCTGGGACAATGAGGGTGTAGATATTGAATACGGTGGAGTAATTATGTCCTTTAAGAGTATTTGGCAGTTAGAGGGTTTTCTGAACTTGCTAGAGAATGATATTGAAACAATGAAAGAAAAGGTGGGTCTTTAATAAGGTGGGTGTTAAATAAAGACTCCAATAACTATGTTGTTGGGTTCTGCCGAAGAATAAGGCAGTCGCACCTACCACGGCTCTTTAACAGATTTTATGGGGTACTTTGGAGATAAGTCTATGGTCTTATTTGCCATAGCGACCAGAGTATCTCATAGAGTCCATTAACAATTGAATATTAAAGTGTGGTGCATAGCTAACTCGCTAGGCTATGGTAATTGGTGTTGCGGGGTTTCAGTTAAGCTAGAATATACTGACGAATAAGAACATCAGCCACTACACTTTAGTATTTAATAGGGTGTGTATATAAATTAAAAAAGACTAAAATGAGTATAGGTTTTTATAAATGTGATGTCTGTGGGGGAACTTTTTCGGATGCCGAACTTTATGTTTCAACAAAAGAAGACCTGTATATCTGTGAAGAGTGCCTAGAAAAGATTGGGTTTAACGAGGACAATCAGAACGAATTTGTAGATGAAGACGGATATTTATTGGATAAATATTACACTACAAAAGAGAAAGTAGTTCAGATATTAAAATTAGTTATGCCCAAGGAGTAGATTAAATTAAATATATAAGAATATGAAAAACAGAGAAATAATGGATAAGGTTCATTTAATAAAATCATCCATAGAGGTAGCAGATTTCTGGGAAGTAGAGGTATCAGAACTGATTGGTTTTGTGTGTGCATTTGTTAAGCCAGAGAAAAAAGAGGAGTGGAATAAAATAGCAAGGGAAGTTCAAGAGTTTTCGGAAATGAGTATTGAAGATAGGGCTTTGAAGGTAGGTTTTAAGTTATCTAAATTAAAAGAATAGCAATATGGAAAAGAAAATAAAGTGGATATACAATTTCTTTAATAAGAATTACAAAGCGTCACGATATCTTTTAGTATGTTCTGATAAAACAGAAGGTTTGGAGGAGATATCTCACCACTCGGCAGTTAGAGTTATTGATTTTGAAACAAAACAGGAAGCCATTGATTGGATAGATTTGAATGTTCCCAAGATAGACAGGGAATATTATTTTATTTATAAATTAGTAAAGAGTAAGTAATATGGAAAGTGATATAATAAAAAGTCGGGTCAAGTTTAGTTTAATTTTAGTTAAGTAAAGCTATGGAAAACAAAAAAATAACACAAGAGAACCTAGAAAAGTTCTCAAACCTTATCCACGAACAATTATATGTGGAAAGAAAGATTTCATTTGGTGAGTTTATGACTATTATAGAGGCATTAGGGCTTCCAGAGAAGCAATACAATGCTGTTAAGCAGATAATAGCAAAAAAGATAGATGATAGAATATTTTTTATTCTTAATATGTTTGATATGCAAATAAAACAAGAACTTGGTTATGAAAGTAATGAATCAAAGTGTGTTGAAGTGTTAGCGTAAGGGTTTAGCCGTTTGACCCGACACGGCTTATCTAAATTAAAAGAGTGGTAATATGAAAAAAATAGTTTGGATATGTAGTAACTGTGTCTTTTAAGAGTCTCTGGCAGTTAGAGGGATTCTTGGAATTGTTGGAGAATGATATTGAGATAATGAAAGAAAAGACAGCGGTGGGGAAGGCGGACACGAAGAGGAGAGGGTAATGTCCTCGTGGCACTCCAGACCTAGTATTTAATTAGTTCTTAACAATTGAATATTGACTGGACAGGATAACCGTGAGGGTAAAACCGTTCTATGCAGGTAGGTATAGAAAGGACTGGGTTCTACCACATATAGTTCCCTAAGTCGGAGTAAAAGAGAACTGTCCTGTCCATTGAGTATTTAATATGGTGTGTTATCTAAATTAAAAGACAATAAGTAATATGGAGAAGAAAGATTGGAAAAAGAAACTAAGAGAGTTGTCATTAGGTTTGGAGGAGATATCTCACCACTCGGCAGTTAGAGTTATTGATATGAAGGGTTATTACTTCAAATTAGAGGACAACGGTTTAGTTGAGAAGAAAGATGACCAGTTAGTTTTTAATAGGGAGGAATTGGAACGTTTTGTACAGCAAGAACTAGACAAAGCAAGGGAAGAGGGGAGGAAAGAAGTTTTGGAGAATGAGTTATTTATAGGTGACTATGATGTGTTGGAACGAGGTTTGAGGATAAGGACTGTTGGTAGGGAGAATTTTCTAGCACAGATATATAAGACCTGTAAAGATGAATATGACTGGGCTTTTGGAACTGCTACTTATGACCAAGCAATTAAACAGATAGAAAACAGTTTGAATAGCACTCTTACTCCTTATGTAGGAACAGACAAGATGGTAAATGAAGCTAGAATCAAGGTGTTATCTAAATTATCAGAGAAAGAAGAATGACAAGTAAGAACAAGACGAAATACAAATTAGTAGTGCCAATATACGATATTGTTGTGGAGATTTATTTGTGTAAATACGAGGAGTTGCCGTCTTTTATAAAGGAAGATGATGAAGACAACGAAAACGGCTACTCTGGTTTTACAATAACAGCAAATAAAAGGGGCGTATCCTCTAAAATATGTATATGGTTAGACAATTTTAAGTGGACTTCTAAAGATATGGCTACTATGGTTCACGAACTGTCTCACGCAACGGATAGGATTGCAGACTATAAAGGAGTTACATTGGACACAGAGTCTAGGGCTTATTTATTAGACTATATGGTTGAGAAGTTCTTTTATATGATAGGAAAGGATTTTAATTCCAAGTCTAAAAAATCTAAATTAAAAGACAATAAGTAATATGGAGAAGACAATAGAGGGTTTACAAGTAGAAGCAGGTAAAGAGGTTGCTAAACATATAGAACTACAACTGTGGTGGAATAATTACAAGATGTTTGCAGATGGAGATATAAAGAAACTATTTGAATTACTAGATACTCTTGTACTAAATGCTAGGTATGTGAGGAATAGAGATAGGGGATATGGTTCTGAATATTATGATGTTGTGGTTCATATATTGAATATGGCTAAGAAGCCGATAAATGATAATTTAATTGAAGACAATAAGTAATATGGAGAAGATAGAGAAGTTGCAAGAGTTTAACTGGTTAGAAGGCAGAGATGCTTTAACTATTGCTTTGGATAATACAATAATAAAGAAGTTAAATGAGGTTATAGATTATCTAAACTTTAAGGAGAACTTATTTACTGAGAAAGAACTAGAAATATTATTATACCTAGTTAAGTCAAGAGATAGGGATATGAATAGAATGTGGGTAAGAAAAACCTTACCAGATTATGAGATTGAAGTTTCTAAGAACTTAGTAAAGAAGTTAGAAGATTTATCTAAATTAAGACAATAAGTAATATGGAGAACTGGAAAGAAAGGTTTAGAAATCAATTTGTAGATACTTATGGAGAAAAAGACAGTAAAGAGTGGAGAATAGCATATCAGCCAATAGAGGAATTAGAGGACTTCATTTCTCAAGAACTAGACAAAGCAAGGGAAGAGGGGAGAAGGGAGGGTTCGGAGATAACCTCTAGGTATATATCCGATTTTGTTAAATCAGAAAGTGGTAAGTCTGGGAGAAAAGAAATTCTGGAATACATTGAAGAATTATCTAAATTAAGACAATAAGTAATATGGAGAAGAAAGGTTGGAGATGTGTTGGTAGAAAGACAAAATAAGTTAAAAAAAGGGTAGAAATGAAGGCATTAATAAGAGGTAAAAATTACGATCTAACGGAGGAGGAGTTGGACTTTGTAAAACAGATTTATGGATATTGGGAGGAGAAAGATGGTGTATATATCTTTGGCGAGGTTAAAATTATCCCAATGTCTAGCTTGACAAAGACGCTGGGGGTGACAAAACAAGCATTGTTTGACAGAAACAAAAGAAACCCACAGAAATATGTACTTCACAGGCTCGGTCCTGTCACCTATATTTATGATTGGGAGTTACCTAACTGGGAGATTAAATTAAACAAGAAAGAAAATGGTAATAAATAAGTGTCCCGAATGTGGAGGGCATAACATATCCACTAGCAGGGAAGCAGGTTGCTTCTATTGGTTAATTGTCCTGTTCCTTTGTCTGTTGCCTTTGTTCTTTTACCCATTCCTTCCAAAGGTTGCAAAATGTAAGGATTGCGGATGTAAGTGGAAAGTGTAATAATTAAAATAATTTGTAAACGCCCCACATGAGAAAAGTTAAGAAGTCCACGATAGAGAAGAAACTAGACAAGGCTTGGAGTAAAGCAATACTAACAAAGGGAAAGTGCGAGGTGTGTGGAGAGACTGGATATCTAAACGCCCATCATATTGAGGGCAGAAGAAACCTACGCCTGAGGTGGGACTTGAGAAACGGAGTTTGTTTATGTAGCGGTTGCCATATGTTTAGAAAAGAATCAGCCCATCAGTCGCCTGAGTTTTTTCACTATTGGTTAGAGGAGAACAGGTGGGAGGATTTACAGTATATTATGTGTGTGAGAAATGAAGTTAAAAAATGGAGTATTGAGGAGTTACAAATTAAATTATTAGAATTACAAAATGAAGGTGGTTAAGTGTCGTTTAGAAAATTACAACGATAGAAAAGACGGGACAGTATCTCTTAAACTAGACTCTTTATTGGAAGTTCCAGATAGTGATATAGCAGAAATTAGAGGTATGAGAGGTAATATAGCAGTAGCAGTGATAACAGATGTTGTAGATGTCCTAGAAGCAGAAGTAAATACTAAAGACATTATAGATAACTTGCCAGATGATCCATTTTTAGACAAGAGAATAACGCCAAGCCAACAGCAAAGGAGAGACTTGTTTGTAATGCAGAAGTTAACACTAGGGAGAACTCCCACCAAGGAAGAACAGGCTAAGTTTTACATAGACAGGATGGCAAGGATACACGAGCAGAATTTAGAAGAGATTAGGGAATTAGAATCAGTTTAATTTTAGTTTATAGGGTAAAATGGAAAAGAATAAGTACGAAAAAATATATGAAGAACTAAAAAAGTTGTCTGCAGATATTAAAAGGGAAATTTTACCAATAGAGAAAGCAAATCAGTTAGCTGGGAATGTAACCCCAGAAGAGTTTGAATTTGCTCTCGATTTTTATGGGGTTTCTGGGAATTTTGGAAAAACAAATTTAGAAAATCTTGATAAAGAGATGTGTGACGCAATAGAAAAAGGTTTGATTATTTATCGCTTGTGGGGAGTAGGAAATATTCTTCCATACATTCTTTTGGGGATTAAGGGTTGTTCTAAAATAGACAGGGATACTCTTGTGAGAATTCTAATATCACTTTCGTTTCTTGACGACAAATTAATAAAGAAATCCTTTGTACACCAGTTGGTTCAAGAAATAAAAGATAACCCATACTTCAGCGAATATGAAGGGAAAGGGGAATATGCCGAAGCAAAAAAAGATGTATTTAAAAATCTATTTGTGATGCTTGATAGGTACTTAGAGTTAGAAGAGTATGGATTAATTAGTTTTTTAAGAAAAGATAAAGAGGAGCAAGATTTTAAGAATCAATTAACTTCTTTTGCAAGAAGATTGCAGGGGAAAACAATTTCTTACATAAAAGACAAATATGAAATTGTTGATGTTGACTGTGAAATTGCACTTCAAAAGGTTATTGATAAAGAACTATCTAAGTTTTTAAAGTAGCGAAAATCAGTTTAATTTTAGTTTATATTTGAATGGTAGTAGTTATACAGGGAATTAAAATGGAGTTAGACAAGAAACTAACACCAGCAGAGAAAGATTTTGTAGATTATATGGGAAAGAGAGGTTTCATATTCACATATTATCAAGCAGAGGATAAGAATGCAGTAGGTTCAATAAAGG
>Ga0255341_1004708_pt1 | contig 14098 bp, 12 predicted proteins | sample wastewater_treat_8_FD_192418 | JGI IMG/M metagenome (GOLD analysis project Ga0255341, IMG submission 192418) | Wastewater microbial communities from Lulu Island WWTP, Vancouver, Canada - plant12 | ecosystem: Engineered > WWTP > Wastewater > Unclassified | place: Canada: Vancouver, British...
TGTGGGCGGTGGGGCGGGCATCCTTCTCGCCGACCAGCTCACGTCCAGGGGCATGCGGCTGAGCAGCTTTGGAGAAGACACACGACGGGAGCTCACCGCGTTGTTGGGGAGCAAGATCCGCGTCGCGAGGCAGGAGGATCTCCAGCGCATCACGGAGCGCGTCACCTCGAATCCGCTGGATTTGTTCGGCGACGCCAACGACGACCGGTTGCTCGAGGCCATCCGCATCCTCAATGCGGACCCGAATACGGATATCATCATTGTGGGCATCTACTTCCAGGTCCCGTATCTCTCCGAATACGTCCCGGAGCGGCTGGTCGAGGTCATGTCGGAGATGCGGAAACCGCTCATCATTTCGCCGCGAGGCTATTCGCATTACGTTCGGAGCACCACCGAGTACCTCGCGGAACATGACGTGCACACCTACACCTTGCCGATGGTCAAGCCGCTGGCGGTCGCGGTCGACATCTGGCGGCGGTACGGCACCGATTTCACGAGTGAGGTCGGGCGCCTCACGCGTCCCTGACCCCATCGCGGGCCCACGTTTCTTGACGTCGATGCTCGCCGACGGGCATACCGGCCCGGGTCGGGGTGCGCGCAGCCCCAGGCGTCCAGGATGCGGCGCGATGCGAGGGTTGCGCCCCGGGCGCCGCCTCCTGTCAGTGGCATTTCTCGCCGGGCAGGAGTGGGCCGAAGAGCGGGTTGCTCGGGCCGTAGGCCTCGATGGCCGTGGCGGTGATGGCCGAGGATTCGGGGGAGACGAGGAACGCGATCACGTTGGCGATCTCCTCGGGACGGATCAGGTTGGTCCGCCCCTTGGCCCGGCCGGTTTCCTGAAGCATCCGGGTATCGGTTCCGCTGGGGCACACGGCGTTGACATCGATCCCAAATCGCTTCACCTCGGCCGCGAGGCTGGCGGTGAAGTGGAGGAGGCCCGCCTTGGCCGCGCCGTACGCCGCGATGCCGGCGAATCCCATCCGCCCCCCGATGGACGCGACGTTGACGATCTTGCCGGAGTGCTGCCGCATCATGATGGGCAGGACGGCGCGAGCGCACAGAAACGGGCCGGTGAGATTGATCCGCAACATACGCTCCCAGTCCGCCAGACTGGTGTCGACCACAGGGCGCTCCGGCAGCGACGCCCCGGCGTTATTCACCAGAATATCCACGCGGCCGTAGGTCTGGAGGGTCCGGTCCACCATGCCGGCGACGTCGTCCTCCCGCGAGACGTCGGCGACGACGGGCAAGACCGTGGCTCCCGCGGCTTCCACCTCGGCCGCCACCGACTCGATCTCGGCCTGCGTGCGGGCCGCCAGGACCACCGCGATACCGCGCCGCGCCAGCGCCAGCGCCGTCGCCCGGCCGATCCCCCGCCCCGCCCCCGTCACGATGGCCACAGCCCCGTTGAGGTCCATGCTCGGCTCCTTCGCCTGACCGGCGCCATGTTGTCCTGGCCTCTATACACCTGGTCGCGTCGCCTTGACTCCGGGAACGGCTTTGACTATACCTGGCACCGCCTAGGCTTGAGAAGGACCGAATTGCCATACATCAACTGCCCGTGCCATGGGGCCGGGAGGCGAGTCTTGCGGCTTCTGGAAACCCACGGACTCTCCATTCGCTTCGGCGGGCTCAAGGCCGTGGACCAGGTGGACCTCTTTGTAGACGAAGGGGAGGTTCTCAGCCTCATCGGGCCGAACGGCGCGGGGAAAACCACGTTCTTTAACCTGGTCAGCGGTTTTCTCGCCCCCGACGCCGGGAGTGCGCGGTACCGGGACCGGGATATCACGGGGCTGCCGCCCTACCGGGTCGCCGCCATGGGGCTGGTCCGGACGTTTCAAAAGACCAACATCTTTTCGGAGATTCCCGTCCGCGACGGCGTCGTCACCGGCTTTCACCTGATGCGGCACGCAAGCATTCCCAGCATCCTGCTCCACAACCGGCGCGCCAGGGCCGAGCAGGCGGAGGTGGAGCGGCGGGCGGCCGAAACCCTGGCGTTCACCGGCCTCGGGCCCTGGGCGGATCAGCTTGGCAAGAATCTTCCGTACGGGAAACAGCGGATCCTGGAAATCGCGGTCGCGCTGGCGGCGTCGCCACGATTATTACTTCTCGACGAGCCCGCCTCCGGCTTGAACCCTGCCGAGACAAACGACCTGATGGCGCTGATCCGCCGGATCCGCGACGAGAGGCGGATCACGGTCCTGCTGATCGAGCACAACATGCGGCTTGTAGTGGGGATCTCGGACCGCGTGGTCGTGCTCAATCAGGGGCGGAAGATCGCCGACGGCCCGCCCGGCGTCGTGTCCAAAGATGCGGCGGTCGTCGAGGCCTATCTGGGGCGCGGCTTTGTCGAGGGAGCGTCCGTCCATGCTTAAGGTCGTGGACCTGGAAACCTCGTACGGCCGTCTCAAGGCGCTTCACGGCGTCTCCATCGATGTGCCGGCGGGCAGCATCGTGACACTGATCGGAGCGAACGGCGCGGGCAAAACCACGCTGCTGCACTCCATCGTGGGCGTCCTGAGGCCGACGGCGGGCGAGATCCTGTTTGAGGGGGCGCGGATCGACGGCCGACCACCGTGGGACATCGTGCGGCGCGGTATCGCCCCCTGCCCCGAGGGGCGCCGGGTCTGGCCGCAGATGAGCGTTCTGGAAAACCTGGAGATGGGCGGCTATACGGTCTCCGCCGCGACGGAGTTGCAACGACGGATCGAGGCGGTGTTCGCGCACTTTCCGATCCTGGCGGATCGGCAAACCCAGAAGGCCGGAAGCCTCAGCGGCGGCGAGCAGCAGATGCTGGCCATCGGACGCGCGCTGATGGCCCGGCCGAAACTCCTGCTGCTGGACGAGCCGTCGCTCGGCTTGGCCCCCATCGTCGTGGAGCGTCTGGCCGAGATCATCAAGGGGATCCGCGCCGCCGGGACCACCATCGTGCTTGTCGAGCAGAACGCCTTTATGGCGCTGAACATGGCGGATCACGGGTATGTGCTGGAGGTTGGACGCGTGGCCTTGGCGGGGCCGGCGCGAGATCTGCTCCGCAACGATACGGTGCGGAAATCGTACCTGGGGATCTAACCGGCTGCGGAAAACGGCCCACCTGCCGCGTTGTGACGCGCGCGGGGCGCTGCGACGTACGTACCGAGTACGCCCCGCGCCTCGTCTCGCACTCCGCCTTGCACGTGGACCGCTTTGAGGAACCCGAACGCGGACGAGCTGCTCAGCATCCGAGCCACAGTGGCTTGTGGTAGGTCAAAACAAGGAGGGTCATCATGCGGGATCGCAAGGGGTCGGGCGGGCGGGTGCTGGTGGGCGTGCTTATCGCGGCGGCGATGGGTCTGGGTGTGGGCTTCAACCCCGCGTGGGCCGGCGAGACGGTCAAGCTGGGCGTGCTGATGCCGGTGAGCGGTACGCTGGCTTATGACGGCGGGCTCACCACCGACGGGATCAAGCTCGCGGCGGACGAGATCAACGCCGCCGGCGGGATCGACGGGAAGACGAAGATCGACCTCGTGGTGGAAGACAGCGCGGGGGTGCCCGCCACGTCGGTGGCGGCCATGACCAAGCTGGTCGGCGTCCACAAGGTCGCGGCGGTGATCGGGGATTTCGCCAGCTCGTGCACGCTGGCCTCCATGGAGGTGGCAAAGCGCGAGCGCGTGGCGCTCGTCACCCCGATCTCGCTGGCGCCCAAGATCACCCAGTCCGACAACGAGTGGGTCTTCCGCGCGTGCGACAATTCCGAGATGATCGCCAACGCGTTCACCAAGTACGCCGTGAAGGAGAAGAAGGTCCGCAAGTGGGCCTTCATCGGCGTGAACACGGACTACGGCCGCGGTTCGGTAGACGCCTTCTCCAAAAAGATCAAAGAGCTGGGGGGCGAGGTCGGCATGGTGGAGTACTTCAACCAGGGAGAGACCGACTACTACGCCATCCTGACCAAGCTGCAGGCGACGGACGCACAGGGTCTCTGCCTGCTCGGCGAGACGATGGACCTGTCGCGGGTGGTGAACCAGTTCTTCGAGCTGGGTCTCAACAAGAAGATGATCCTCATGGATCCGACCAGCGGGACCTTCAACTCCAAGTTTATCGAGCTGACCAAGGGACGGGCCGAGGGTATGATCGGCGCCAGCCGTTTCGTGGACACGATCGAGACACCCGCTGCGCAGAAGTTCGTGACCGCCTACAAGGCGCGCTACGGGCGCGTGCCGGAGAAGTACGCGCAGGCCGGCTACGATACGGTCCACATGATCGCCCAAGCCATTTCCCGCGCCAAGTCCACACAGCCGGGCGCCGTCCGGGACGCCCTGACCAAGACGCAGTACCAGGGGCCGCAGGGGAAGGCGTATTTCGACAAGACGAACCAGCTCATCATCGACGAATACATCATCAGCGTGAAGGGCGGGAAGTTTGTGGTGGAGGCCGGCCCGGTCAAGGCCGTCGATTAAGCGCGCTGGGTGTCCGATAGGTTCCAGTGTTCACCGGAGCCTGTCGGACGCCGGCAGCCCAACCGGGGCGAGGGTGCGGGGTCGCGGGTCGTGATCGCCGTCTTTTTCCAGCAGGCGCTAAACGGGATCATCCTGGGCAGCCTGTATATGCTGGTGGCGCTCGGGCTCTTCCTGATCTTCGGGATCCTCGAGGTCACCAATTTTGCCCACGGCGAATTCTACATGCTGGGGGCGTTCGCCACGCTATTCGTCATGACCGGGCTGGGGGCGCCGTTCCTGCCGGCCGTCGTTCTGGCCATGCTGTGCATGGCCGCCTTCGGCATCGTGGTGGAGCGGGTGGTGTTCCGTCCCATCGTGGGCAAACCCCTGATCAACGGGATGTTGCTCTCCTTCGGCCTCTCCACGTTTCTCACCAACGCGGCTCTCCTCCTGTTCACGGCGGATCCCCGCAAGATCGAGTCGGAGTTCGCCCAGGTCCACCTGCGCTTTCTGGGACTCCACGTGACGCTGGAGCGGCTGCTGGCGCTGGCGGTGGGCACGGCGCTGGTGGGCTTCCTGGCTCATTTCATCCAGCACACCAAGACCGGCAAGGCCATGCGCGCGGTGGCACAGGACCGCATCGCCGCGCAGATGGCCGGGATTCCCGTGTTCCGCATCTATGCCGTGACATTCGCCATCGGCAGCATGCTGGCCTCGGCGGCCGGCTCCATGGTGGGGGCGATCTTCCTGGTCTCGCCGGACATGGGGTGGACAGTCGTCTTGAAGGCCTTCATCGTGGTGATCCTGGGCGGCATGGGAAACATCCGCGGGATCGTCTGCGCCAGCCTCTGCGTCGGCCTCGTGGAAAGTCTGGGCGGCGGATTTGTCTCCTACGCGTACAAGGACGCGTACCCCTTCCTGCTCCTGGTCCTGGCGTTCCTGCTCCGGCCCGAGGGGCTGGTGGGAGGGCGCAAAGCATGAACCGGGCGGGTCGCTGGATTGCCGCACTCTGCACGGCGGCAGGTCTGCTGTGCGTACCGGCGCTCTTCTCGCTGGACTACTACCTGCACATCTTCGTGATGGCCGGGATCCACGCCATGCTGGCCATCTCCCTGGGGTTGATCATCGGCTTCACGGGGCAGGTGTCCCTCTGCCATGCGGCGTTCTACGGAATCGGCGCCTACGGCTCGGCCCTGGCCAGCCTGACGCTCGGACTCCCCTTCTGGCTTGCCATGTGGGCCGGCGGCCTGTCGGCCGGTGTCCTCTCCTACACCCTGGGACGACTGGTACTTCGTCTGAGGGGCCACTTCCTGGCGATCACCACCGCGTTCTTCGGCGTCCTGGTCACGGTGGTGCTGAACAACTGGGTGTCGGTGACCAAAGGGCCGATGGGTATTCCGGGGATCCCGCGGCCGGGCCTGCCCGTGTTCCTCGGTTCCTGGACGACTTTCGAATCGCGGGTGTCGTATTATTACCTGGTCGTGGCATTCGTGGCGGGCATCGCCTACCTCGCGTACCGCATCGTGGGGTCGCGCCTCGGGCGGGCGCTCATCGCCATCCGCGAAAACGAAGAACTGGCGCAATCCCTCGGGATCGAGACGATGCGGTACAAGGTTTTCGCCTTCACGCTGGGCGGGGGCCTGGCCGGCGTTGCCGGCGCCTTCTACGCCCACTATATTCTTTTCATCAGTCCGGTGACCTTCACCATCGGCGAGTCCATCAACATCCTGGTCATGGTCGTCTTCGGCGGAATGACGACGCTCGCCGGGCCCATCATCGGGGCCGCAATATTGACGATCCTCCCGGAGCTGTTGCGGATGGCGGGGGCGCTCCGCCTGGTGATCTACGGCTTGACCCTGATGGCGTTCATCGTCTGGATGCCGCAGGGCATCGTGGGAGCGGTACGGGAGTTGACCACTCGGACCCGAACCGGGAAGCCGGGGGGCTGAAAGTCCGAGGATTCCGCGATGCAGATCCCTGCCTACGAACGCGAGCCCTTCCTCCGGTCCATGGAAACCGACGTGGTGCGCACGGGCGAGGAGCGGGGCCGCGCTTTCGTCGTCCTGGCCGACACGATCCTGTATCCCGAAGGCGGGGGCCAGCCCGCCGATCGGGGTCGGATCGGAGACGTGCCGGTAGAAGACGTGCGAACGGTGGACGGTCAGATCAGGCACTACCTGGCCGGCGAGGCGCCTGCCGGGCGGGTGCGGGTGGAGCTGGATTGGGCGCGGCGCTTCGACCACATGCAGCAGCACACGGGCCAGCATCTCCTCACCGCGGTGGCGGAACAGCGCTGCGGCTGGCACACGACGGCGTTCCATCTAGGCGAGCGGGTCTCGGATATCGAGCTGGACGCGTCGAAGCCAACCGCCGCACAGATCGCGGGGCTGGAAGACGCGGTCGCCGTCGAGATCCGCGCAGCGCGGCCCGTCACCGCGCGGCGGGTCAGCCCGGAGGAGTACGCGACGCTCTCCGTCCGGACGCGCGGGCTTCCCGACGGCTTTACCGGCACCGTCCGGTTGGTTGAAATCGCCGGGGTCGACCTCAACACGTGCGGCGGGACGCACGTGCGGAGCACGGCGGAGATCGAGGGCTTGAAACTCCTGGGGACGGAGGCCATGCGGGGCGGGACGCGGCTCTTCTACGTGGCCGGGGCGAGACTCCGCCGCCTGCTGGGCGCCCACCACGAGCGCAGCGCGAAACTGCGGCAGCTCCTGGGGACGTCGGATGACGACCTCCCGTCCGGCGTCGCCGCGAAGCTCGACCAGCTCAAGGAGGCGCAGCGGGCCGCAAAAGCCTTGGAGGAGGAGCTGGCGGCTGCGGCCGGACGCGCCCTAGCGATGGGCTCGGAAAAGGTTGCGAACGCCCATTGGCCGGAGCGCGACCTCGCGTTTCTGCAGCGCGTGGCCAGAGAGTTCGTGAGGCTCGCCCCCGACCGGGTTGCGCTCCTCACCGCGGGCGGGGAGGGCCAGGGGGCCTTTGTCCTCTGCGCCGGCGAACGCGCGACGATGGATCTGGCGGCCGCCGGCCGCGGCGTGGCGGACGTCCTGGGGGGACGCGGCGGCGGCTCGGGTCGCATCTTCCAGGGGAAAGCCACGGCGCTCTCGCGTCGGGCGGAAGCGCTCGCCCGGCTCGAAACGCTCGGATAGCCGGTGCCGTTCCGGGGCACGCGATGGCCGGGGTCCCAAGGATTCGCAGGGCCGGGCGGGGGCCAGGCGAAGACAAAAGCGTTCCCGGGCGTCTGTTTGACGAAACGACGGCCCGCGGCGTCGGGCCACAGCGCACGAGGGGATGCGGAGATGCGAGGGTTCCATCTGGGGGTGACGACGGCCTGCGCGCTGGCGGTGGCGGTACCCGCGTGGGCGTTGAGCGACGGCGATATCGGCAGCGTCTGGATCCAGGCGCCCTTTAACCAGAAGATCCAAGTGACGAATATCTTGTCGCGGGGTCTCGGCCTCGATCCGGCAAAGCTCCAGCAGTGCCTCGACAAGGTGTTCGCGGATCCGGATAACGCGGGCAAGACGATCCGTGAGGCCACGCAACAGTGCAAGGAGCAGGAAAAGAAGCCATAGGGACAGCCGCTCCCCGCACCAGGCCGACGCGGTCCTTGCGCACAACCTGACCCGCCTGTCTCCGGCGGACACCGCGCCGCCGTTTGCCGCTCCAAGCTCCCGACCATCCGCCGCACGAGGGGGACGCCATGAAGCTCGGTCTCGGCCTATACCGACAGCTCCTCAACCGGGAGACCCTGCGCTTCGCGCGACAGGCCGGGGTCACCCACGTCGTGGCCCATCTGCCGGGGCTCTTTGTCCGGGAGGGCTCCAAGATCATCACCTCGGATCAGGCGGCATACGGCTTCGGGGTGTCGGAAGCCGACGACCCGATCTGGACCGCCGAGGGACTCGGAGACCTCAAGGCGCTGGTCACCGGTGAGGGGCTGGAACTGGAGGCGCTGGAGAATTTCGCTCCCGCCCACTGGCACGACGTGCTGTTGGATGGACCGCGCCGAGCGGAGCAGATGGCGCACCTGAAGCGGATCCTGCGCGATATCGGGCGGGCGGGTATCCGGACGATGGGGTACAGCTTCACCATCGCGGGGGTGTGGGGTCGGACAGAGGGGCCCTTCGCCCGGGGCGGTGCGCTTTCGGTCGGCTTCCAGAATCCGCCGCAGCCCCCCATCCCGGCGGGGATGGTGTGGAACATGGTGTACGACCCGGCGCGCTTCGAACCGAACCACCCGACGGAGACCGTCGGACCCGTCGGCAGCGAGGAGATGTGGCGGCGGCTGGGCGGGTTTCTGCGCGAGGTGATCCCGGTCGCGGAAGAGGCCGGGGTGAGGCTGGCGCTCCACCCCGACGACCCGCCGCTGCCGACGCTCCGCGGGGCGGCGCGCCTCGTGTACCATCCGGATTCTTTCCAGCGCGTATTCGATCTGGCGCCGAGCCCGATGAACGCCGTCGAGTTCTGCGTGGGCACGGTGTCGGAGATGGTCGGGGCGGACGTCTACGAGGCGGTGGACCGGTACAGCAAGGCCGGTCGGATCGCTTACGTGCATCTCCGGAATGTGCGAGGCAAAGTGCCGAACTACCACGAGACCTTCATCGACGACGGCGACACCGACATGCTGCGCGTGCTGCGGATCCTGCACCGGAACGGCTTCGACGGCGTGATCATCCCCGATCACGCGCCGCTTCTCGACTGCGCGGCTCCGTGGCACGCGAGCATGGCCCACGCACTGGGCTGGATCCGGGCCGCCATCACCGCGGTCGAGCGGGGCTGAACCGAAAGGGCCGGCCACACGAGGCGCACGAAGGCCAAGGAGGTTCAGCGCCGAATTTCCCGTCCACGGAACCGCCTCGACGCCGCGTGGCTTCTGGCGGTTCCCCGCGCGAACCCGGAATGCACCCACCCCGCGCCGGGGCGACACCTCACATGGCGCGACGATCCGGAGGCAGGTCACGGGCTTCATGGATTGCCGCGCCCGCCGCCAGCGGTGCGGCAGGGTATACCCGTCGGCCCACCGGCGTGCTATTCTAGGCTGCCGCGATTGCGAAGGGCGGCGTGGGGCGAAAACGCTCACGACCAGGATGGTGTGCGATGCGATTGGGGATCGACTTCGGAACGACGCGAACGCGGGTGGCCGCCGCCATCCGGGGGAACTTTCCCCTGGTGACGTTTCGGGCGGGGCGGGATCACGCGCTCGATTGGTATCCCTCGCTGATGGCGACCTGCGGCGACCGGGTCGCCTTCGGGCTCCGGGCGCAGGCCGTGCAATACGATCCGGAATGGAGCCTGTTCCGGTCTTTCAAGCGGCTGCTGGGCGACAGCCGCCAGGACGCGACCTGGACGGTGGGCAGCCTCGATCTTCCGATGATCGAATGGATGACGCGGTTCCTGATCGCGCTGCGCCTGGACCTCGTGCACCGGAGCAGCCTGGAAGTCGGCCCGCACGACCGGCTGGAGGTCATGCTGGGGACGCCGGCGCACGCCAACAGCAACCAGCGTTTCCTGACACTGGAGGCGTTCCGGCGGGCGGGCTTCGACGTGATCGGGATGCTGAACGAACCCTCGGCGGCGGGCATCGAATACGCCCACCGTTACCGGCGCGTGGATCTCTCGCGCCGGCGCGAGCACGTCGCGGTCTACGATCTCGGCGGGGGCACCTTCGACGCCGCGGTCATCTGCATGGCCGAGAATCGGCACGATGTCGTCTCCAGCGAGGGGATCTCCCGGCTGGGTGGGGACGACTTCGACGCCGCGCTCCTGGAGCTGGCCTTGACGGATCCGAGCGTGGCGTCGCGGGCCCCCTCGGGATCTCGGGCGCGGCTGTTGACGCTGTGTCGGGAGGCCAAGGAGGCGATCAACCCCAACAGCCGGAAGATCGTCGTGGATTTCGGACAGGTGGATCCGGCGTTGGGCGAGGTCATGGTTCCCGTGGGCGAGTTCTACCAGCGGTGCGAGCCGCTGATTCTCCAGACGCTTCAGGCGACCGAAGCCGCCATGGCGGCGGCGTTGGGGCGCACCGACGGGGAAGCTTCGGGGCTGGGGGTGGTATACCTCGTGGGCGGCTCGTGCGAGCTCCCCGTCCTGGCTCGCGTCCTGCGCGACCGGTTCGGCAAACGAGTGCGCCGCTCCCCGTATCCGTCGGGTGCGACGGCCATCGGTCTGGCCATCGCCGCCGACCAGGAGGCCGGCTACGTCCTGTCGGATCGATTCCACCGACATTTCGGGGTTTGGCGCGAAGGCGAAGACGGGCAGCGGATCGTCTTTGACCCCATCTTCACCAAGGAAACGCGTCTGCCGCGGCCCGGCGAGCCGGCGCTGGTGGCGGGCCGCCGCTACCGCCCCGCCCACAACATCGGGCGCTTCCGGTATCTGGAATGCAGCGCCCTGGGGGACCAAAACGATCCCGCCGGCGACATTCTGGCGTGGCAGGAAATCCTGTTTCCGTACGATCCCGCGCTGAAGGGCCAGCATAATCTGGCCGCGGTGCCGATCCGGCGGGATCCGACCGTCGCGACCCACGACATCGAAGAGGTGTATCGCTGCGACGCCGCCGGCGTCGTCGAGGTCACCATCGCGGACCGGACGACGGGCCACGCGCGGACCTTCCGCGTTCGAGATACGGGCGAGGGGGCGGGGTCCCGCGTGGGGCGCAGCGGGCGCGGCGCTCAGGGACAATAGGACGCCGCGTCCGGAGGCTTTCGTGGCGTGCTTTCCTTTCTATGACTTCGCCGGGACTCCGTACGAGCTGGGTCGCCTCCACGGCGAATGCCTGCGCGACGGCGTCCGGCGGCAGCTCGAGGACGCGCTGGGGTTTGCTCGGCGGGTGGGCGGTCTCCAACGCGCCCAGGCCCTGGACTGGGCAACGGCTCAGCTTCCGAGGATCCAGGCGCTGGGCGGGACCGCATGGCTGGATGAGCTGCGGGGCCTGGCGGACGGGGCGCAGATCCCACTGGCGGGTGCGATCGCACTTCAAGTGAGGCCGGGCCCGGGGGGGATGCCGGAAGGGTGTACCGCGCTCGGGGTGGCGTGCGACGCCAGCGCCGCGGGCCAGCCATTGGGTGCCCAGAACCGGGATCTGGTCCCGGCGTATCGAGAACGGATGTGTGTCCTGCGGCTGCGGCCCGCGGGGAAGCCGGCGCTCTTGATGCACTCCGTTCCGGGCGAGTTGGGCGGCGTGGGGCTGAACGAACACGGAGTAGCGGTGTTCGCCAATTCGTTGTGGGCGCGGGCCGGCCGCACGTGGCAGGCGCCGCCGCTCACGCGCAGGGCCCTGCTGGAGTGCGGCTCGGCCGATCAAGCGGCCGAGCGGGCCCGCACGATGAAGGGTCCCGCGGTGGGCAACTTTCTGGTGATCGACGCGAAGGGTCGGATCCGCAATTTGGAGATTCTTCCGCAAGTCCTGGCGGTGACCGCCCGGGATCGGGGTGTCTTCGCCCATACCAATCACTGCCTCGACCCGGCGGCCCGGGCGTACGAAGCGGAATCACTGCCCGCGCCCGGCTCTCCGGGCCGGTGCGCACGGATGCAGGCGCTGCTGGGTGCGGCGGCGGGACAGATCACGGTGGAGCAGGTCAAACGGATGCTGGCGGACCATGCCAGCCGACCCGAGCCGATCTGCCGTCACGCCGCGAGCGCGACGGAGTGGGAAACCACGGCCGCCGTGGTCGTCGAGTTGGCGGCGCGGACGCTCCATCTCAGCTACGGCCCCCCGTGCCATGGGCACTTCGCCACGTATACGCTTGCGTAGCCGCACGACGTCGGCTTTCTCCTTGACAGTCCCCGCGGACTCGGGCGATCCTCGACACGACGGGTTTTCTGCGTCACGCGTACGGGCGCGCGCTCCCGTGCCGCCGCCCGACGCCGCATGATCCTGTCCGGTTTTCACGCCTCCGGCCCGCGCGGAGGACGCCGATCGGCCGGCGTGTCCCGGGTAGACGCGACGGAGCAAGCCGACACCCACGCTGCGAGGAGGACAAGCGATGAAGCGAAACGGGAACGCGATCTCGAGTGCGCGCACGACATCGGGCATGAGCCGACGCCGCTTTCTGAAAACAGCAGCAGCGGCGACCGGGGCCGCCGCGATCTCGCCGTACCTCGGTGGCGCCCGAGCGCTGGGCGCGGAAGCCGAATCCAAGGTGGTGATGGGCTACGGTCTATCGCTGGTGCAGCTCGACCCGCACCGGAACGAGAACACGGTCCATGAAAGCGTTCTGCGCAACATGTACGAGTGCCTGGTGGTCTTCAGCAAGGACCTGAAGGCGCTCCAACCGCAGCTGGCGACGGAGTGGAAGCGGATCAACGACAAAACCATGCAGTTCAAGCTCCGGCAGAATGTCAAATTCCACAACGGGGAGGAGTTCGACGGCGAGGCGGTCAAGTTCAGCATCCACCGGATGCTGGATCCGAAGACGGGCGCGCCGCTGCTCAGCACCTATGGGCAGATCGACCGCGTGGATATCGTGGACAAGCACACCGTGAATATCGTGACCAAGAGCCCTGATCCGGCTATTCTGCCGCGGCTGGCAGGTTTTCACACCATCATCGTGCCCCCCAAGTATTTCTCGACCGCCAGCACGGAAGACCTGGCGACAAAACCCATCGGCACCGGGCCCTACAAGTTCGTCTCCTGGGCCAAGGACCAGGACATGGTCATGGAGGCCAATCCGGGCTACTGGGGCGGCGCTCCGAAGATCAAGCGGGTGATCGTCCGCGGCATCCCCGAGACGAGCACCCGCGTCTCGGCCCTGCTGGCCGGCGACGTGGACATCATCCCGGCGGTTCCGCCGGACGACATGGACCGGATCAACCGCGGCGGCAAGGCGCGCATCGTTACGCTGCGGGGCAACCGGATCGTCTTCTTCGCCCTGGATTGCCGGTCAAAACCGTTCGAGAACAAGCTGGTCCGACAGGCGATCAACTATGGCGCCAACATCGAGAACATCATCAAGACGGTTCTGAAAGGAAACGGCACGCGGGTTGCCACCCTCCTCAACCCCTGGTACGCCGGATACGAGGATGAGGTCAAGCCCTTCCCCTACACCCCCGAGAAAGCCAAGGCGCTCCTGGCCCAGGCGGGGTATCCCAAGGGGGTCGAGTTCACGTTCTTCGGCACGCAAGGCCGTGTCCCGAAGGACAAGGAATTCATCGAGGCCATCGTTGGCGAGCTGGCGAAGATCGGCATGAAGGGCAACCTCAAGTGGCAGGATTGGGGAACGACCATCACCCAGGCCAACGCCGGAAAGCTGGACGGCGTCTGGTTCCGGAGCTGGGGCAACTGGATGCACGATGCCGACAATTCGCTCTTCACGAATTGCCACAGCAGCTCCATATACGCCAAGGTCTGGCAAGGCTACAAGAACGAGAAGCTGGACAAGGTCCTGGAAGAGGTGCGCACGACGCTGGATGCGGTCAGGCGGGGCAAGCTATACACGGAGGCGCAGAAGATCCTCCAGGACGACTGCCCGAACCTGTGGGGTTACGCGATCGAGGATATCTACGCGATCAACAAGAAGATGGAGTGGACGCCGCGCACCGATGAAATGATCTGGTACAACGAGATGTCGCTGGCGTAGAACCAGCCTACGGCACAAGAGCGGACCGAGGGGAGGCCGCTCTTCGGCGGGGCGACCCCGGGAGGCATCGCGCGCGTGCTCGATGCCTCCCACCGTTCCGGCGTC
>Ga0255341_1004713_pt1 | contig 14088 bp, 8 predicted proteins | sample wastewater_treat_8_FD_192418 | JGI IMG/M metagenome (GOLD analysis project Ga0255341, IMG submission 192418) | Wastewater microbial communities from Lulu Island WWTP, Vancouver, Canada - plant12 | ecosystem: Engineered > WWTP > Wastewater > Unclassified | place: Canada: Vancouver, British...
GCCGACCTCTTCTTCTGGCGCTCGCGAGCGCAATCGGAGGTGGATCTGGTCGTGAAGCACGGCAGCGGCCTCCAGGCGTTTGAGATCAAATGGTCCCCTCACCGCTCGTCCGGCCGCGCCTTCCGAGATGCCTACGGGGTGGATGTAACGCCAGTCGGCCCGGACAACCCCTTTGCGGCCGGCGTGTGCGCGTCACGATGGTAGCTGCGCAGATAGCGCCCGGAGGCCGTTCAGGCAACCCTCCCCGCCCTAGACATCGCCCGGGCGGCCGGCGTCTGGGACGCGGTAGTGCTTCTGCAGGACGCGCAAGCCTGGTCCTGGCCCTGTCCGTACAACATTTTCGTCCGGCAACGGGCAAAGCGCGCCATCAGTTGCTGATAGCAGGCAACAGACAAACCCCCGAATTCGTGCTCAAATGAGCGCAAATGGCGCCATTTGACGGCGTCTGGCAACACCCGGAAACAGGCCGAATCCCGAACTTGGAAACCGTCCTGGTGGCAACCCCAGCGTGGGTTCGAATCCCACCCTCTCCGCCAGCGCTCCTGCCCGGCCTCTTCGCCTCCAGCCCCTGCTCTGCTACCACCGGCCGACTGTGTTTTGATTCTGTTTGCGTTTGCGCGAAACGCCTCGCAGGTCGGCGATCAACTGCGGCTTTGTGCGGGAACACGCACCCAACCGGACGGCATTTCACGCAGAAACGAAAAAAAACGAAAAAAACAACTCAGAAGTGATTGACAGGGGTTGGGCGGCGTGTTACAACTAGCCTGCGGCCGCTCTGTTTGCCTGCACGGGCGGCGCGGCCGCCGGACGGCTCTGGGCGTGCGGGGGGAGCAGGAAGACCTTTATGATTGACGAGATAACGGGCGGAAACGGGCTGATCGCCGCTGAGAGGCGGCGCAGGGTGTACGAACTCGCGCTTCGCAAAGGCTCGGTCAACGTCTCCGAGCTCGCGGACCTGCTGGGGGTTGCGGCCGCCACCATAAGGCGCGACCTTAACGTTCTCGACAACGAAGGCAAGCTTGTCAGGTCGCACGGCGGCGCGATGGTCAAGCCCGGCCTTGTCACGCGGCCCGAATACGCCGATACCCGCGACAGCTATATGACGGAGAAGGCCGCAATCGGCGCGGCGGCGGCGGCGCTGCTGCCGCACGAAGGCTTTGTCGCCCTGACGGGCGGCACCACAACGCGCGAACTTGCCCTGCGCGTCCCGGCGGACCTCAGAATCCGCGTCGTCACCACCTCCGTCGAGATCGCTTACCACCTCGTCACCCACACATCAGCCACAGTGCACGTGCTCGGAGGGGTGGTCAGGCCGGACACGAGCACGATCAACTGCATCTCCGACCCGGCGCTCGACATGCTCTACTGGGACACCACGTTTCTCAGCGTGGCGGCGCTGGACGTCGAGGCCGGCCTGACAACCGTTGACACAGACGCCGCGCTTTGCATGCGGCGCATCATCAGCAGGGGCAACAAACTCGTCCTGCTCTGCGACTCCTCCAAGCTTGGCTGCTACTCGCACGCGCAGGTGGGGCCGGTCACGATGGCCGATGTTCTTGTCACCGACCCCGGCGCGAGCCCCGACTTCCTGGAAGCAGTCAGGGAGAAAGGCGTGGAGGTCGTGGTCGCGGGCACACACGCTCTCACTTAAGCATTCTGAAACGCTGGCAGCGGATCCGGCGAGAGCCTGCGGGCAGGAGGCTGCGGCTCCTGCAGGACGGCCGGGTCCACCTTCCCACGGCAGAAGCCTGTCAGCAGTCAGTGGGATGCCAAAAGCGCATCCGGTTGGTGCAATGAAGAGGGCTGTCCCCTCAGTGGGCCGGCCAACGCCGAGCAGTCCGAAAGGAGTTCCACGAACATGCGCTCGCGTGTAAGATTGTGCATTGTCCTTGCGGCGCTGATATGCGCCGTGCTGGTGTCAGGGGTGGGCCAGCCTGCAATGGCCGTAAATGTCCTGACAAACCCAGGCTTCGAGGAAGGAGTCACCAACTACGGCGGAAGCGGGGTTGGTGGCGGGAACGGCTGGTCGTATGTAATGGTGTACGGCGATGGCGCCATCCGTGCGGAGACGTACTACGCCGGAAACCAGTTCCCACCGACGTTTCACAGCGGATCGCAGGCGATCCGGTACCGCACCAGTTACGACGGCCCTCCGAACAGTGAGAGCTACATCTATCAGGAAGCTGGTGTTGTGCCGAACTCGCAGTACACGGCATCCGTCTGGGTGAGGGCCTGGAGCGGCGGCGCCGGGTTTGGCGTCGGAGACGACGACAAGGCCGGCATCATCATCCAGGAGCTGGGCGCGGACGGAAGCTACATCGGCGATGTCAGCGCGACCTATATCACCGAGGCGAACAGCGCCTACGAGCAGGTTACCGCTCCTGCCTTCACAACGGGGCCGAACACCCACAAGATCCGCTTCATTCTGCACAGTTCGATTGCTGCCAACTACGAGAAGGGCGCTGTCTCTTACGATGACTGCGTGCTGGAAGGCCAGGCCGTGCCCGCCACAGTCAGCGGCGTGGTTACGAGCGGCGGCGCGGGTGTTGTTGGAGCCACGGTCGAGTGCCAGGGCCAGACGGCGACCACCGGAGCCGGAGGCGCTTACAGCATCTCCGGGCTGATCGCGGGCGCCGCCACCCTGTCCGTTTCCGCGGAAGGTTACTGGCCGGAGAGCGTTCCCGTGACTCTGGCGGCGGGCGCGGGCAACACCGCGAACGTAGCGCTGATTGCGAAGCCAGTCAGCAACCTTCTGTTGAATGGCGGCTTCGAGGATGGAGTGACACTCTACTCGGGGACGGGCTATGGCGGTGGTTTCGGATGGTCCTACCAGGTGTTGTATGACAGTTGCGCCATCCGCCCTGAGACATACTACCAGTTCGACGCTTTCCCGACGGAAGTGCACAGCGGAGAAGAAGGCATCCGGTTCCGCACCAGCACCCAGGGCCCCCCGGGAGGCGAGAGCCTCATCTATCAGGACGCGATGGTCCGGCCTTCGACCAGCTACACGGCATCCGTGTGGGTGCGCGGGTACGGCCAGAGTGAGGGCACCGTGGGCTTTGGCGCGGACCCTGGCGACAGGGCCGCCATCTGGATTCAGGAGTTCGACGCGGCAGGGAACTTCCTGCAGAATCTCGACGAAGCCGCCGTTACGGCGATGAACTACAAGCACGAGTACCTGTCGAAGACCTTCACCACCAGCCCGTCCACCGCGAAGGTCCGCTACATGCTGCACAGCGTCATTTCCGCGAACTTCGCGACTGGCGCCATCGGCTACGATGACTGCGCTCTTGACGGGCCGCCGGTTCCCGCGGCGCTCTCCGGAGCCATCAACATCGCGGGCGGCGGCCCACTCGCGGGCGTGACGGTTACCGTGCAGGGTAAGACTGCCACGACCGGGGCGGGCGGCGGTTACTCGTTCGCGGAACTCACCGCGGGCGCGGCCACCGTCGTGATCTCGAAGGACGGCTACTGGAGCGAGACCCGGGAGCTGACTCTGGTGCCGGGGGCCAACTCGTTGAACCTCAGCCTGGTGCCCGCGCCCGCGACGAATCTGCTGCAGAACCCGGGGTTCGAGTCGGGCGTCGTCGCCTACTCCGGCACGGAGTCCGGCGGCGGGCTGTACTGGACCCACCAGATGCTGCAGGGTGACAACGCGGCGAGGGCCGAGAGCTACTACACAGGCCTGGATCCGGCGGACATCTTCTCCCGCGAGTACCACAGCGGAGATGAGGCCATTCGCTTCAGGGGCAGCGGTTTCACGAGCGAGGGTATCAGCTACCAGGACGTCTTCGTGCTGCCGAACACGCAGTATGTGGCCTCGGCCTGGGTCAGATGCTATGACGAGGGCACGGGCTTCGGTCAGAACGCAGGCGATAAGGCGGGCGTGTGGGTCAAGGGACTGGACGCCGCCGGAAACGAGCTGGAGGACTACGGCGAGGCTTCTTTTGAGACCGGCAACACCCGCTACGAATGGGTGCGGAAGATCTTCACCACCGGCGCAAGCGTCGCAAAGGTGCGCTTCATGCTGCACACGGTCATCGGCGCGGACTACCTGAACGGCGCCGTTGCCTACGACGACTGTGCTCTGGAAGGTCCGGGTGCTCCCGTGACAGTTCAGGGGACAGTCTCGAGCATGGGCTCGCCGCTGGCTGGCGCCACGGTCTCCATTCTCGGACAGACCGCTCTGACCGGCGCGAACGGTCAGTACTCGATATCCGGCCCGCTGAACAGCGAGCAGGTTCTTCAGGTCTCGAAGACCGGCTACTGGCCGGTTTCCCTGACCCCCGATCCCGCGCTAGTGCCCGGCGTCAACACAATGCCGGACGTGGATCTGAAAGTTCAGATTCCGGATGCGGCAAACCTGCTTGTCAACCCCGGGTTCGAGGAGGGCGTCGTCAACAACAACACGCCGGGCACGTACCAGAGCTTCGGCTGGAACTACGTGCTGGTGGACAACGGCGTTCCGGGCGGCGGCAGCCCCGCTGTCCGTGCTGAGGGCTACTATGCCTCCGATCAGTTCTCGCGGCAGTACCACAGCGGCAACCAGGCTATCCGGGTCCGGATGAGCACGGGCGGCGGTACGGTGAGCATCTTCCAGGACGTCACGGTGCAGCCCGGCGCGAGCATGACAGCTGCCACATGGGTGCTTCCGCGAAGCAACGGCACCGGGTTCGGAACCGATCCGAACGACAGGGCGGGCCTTCAGATCTTCGCCCTTGACGCGGGCGGAAACGTCATCGAACCGGCGATCGCTGAGAGCCTCGTCTCCGTGCCTGTGCCCGGCATAAGCTATGTGCCTCTGCAGGCGGCGTTCACCGTGCCGGCCGGTGTGAACAAGGTGCGCTATGCGCTCTACGTTCTCACCGCATCGGACTACACAAACGGCTGCGTGACGTTCGACGACTGCGGGCTCGAGGCCAGCAGCGTGGCCGCGAGCGTGTCCGGCCTCAAGGCGCTGCCCGAAGGGGCGATGGCTGAGATATCCGGAAAGGTCGTCTCGGCGGCATTCGACGGGTTCTTCTACATAGAGGAACAGGACCGCTCATCCGGTATCAAGGTGATCGGAACCGCGGCGGCGGGCGACGTTGTCACCCTCAAGGGACGCGTCGTGACGCTGGACGGCGAGGAGACCCTGGATGCCATCAGCGTGTCCATTACGGGAACAGGCACCATTCCGGTTCCGCTGTGCATGATCAACCGCACTGCGCAGACGAGCCTGACGGCCGGCCTGTACGTGACTGTCTGGGGGCATGTCCTGTCAGTGGACGCACAGAGCAACACCTTCACCATCGGGGACGGGTCTCCCGACGGACTGAAGGTCGCGGGTACCCCCGGTGACAGCCAGTTCGTGACTGTCAATGGTGTTCTCGGAGCCGAGTTGATCGAGGGCGTTCCCTCCGTCATCGTTCACCCGGTCTCCATAACCGAGGTGCTGTAGGAACCTCAGCCGCGGGGGCCGCAAGACAGACGGCCCCCGCGGCCGGAAGGACCAGCGAGATGGCAATACAGAAGCGTAACAGGGGCTTCACGCTGATTGAACTGCTCGTGGTGATAGCAATCATTGCAATCCTTGCGGCCATACTTTTTCCGGTTTTCGCAAGAGCCAAGAAGATAGCGCTCCTCAACGGGTGCCTCAACAACATGAAGCAGTGGACGACGGGAGTCCTGATGTACATGGACGACTACAATGGCCGCTTCCCGTACTGCGGGTCCAGCAAGGACTACGCCCACAAACCACCAATCACCACCATGCCCGGCATTCCCCAGCCGGCGGGCAGGGGCGGTTCGCCCACGCTGTATGACGCGGTTGACAAGTACGTCGGGAACGCCGAGGCAATCCGGTACTGCCCCGCGACGCTCTCCGGCGGAGCGATACAAACCTGGAAGAACAGTGTGGGCTGGAGCTACTGGTATCTGTGCGCGCACAACAACCCGTGGACGTCCAAGTACCCGAACAGCGCGCTTTGCGGGTATGCGATGTCGGATGTCAAGAACCCGAGCGCAAAGCCCGTAATCATCGAGCGTGACTCGTCGCTGCACGGGGCGGGCGGCGGCCTCTTCACCGCGAACCGCGGCTACTGCGACGGGCACGTGAAGGGGTGGAAGGTGGACCAGGCCGGCAACTTGCGCACCGGCTATGTCGGCCGGGATGGCACGGAGCCGGTCATCAACTAGCGCGCCGGGTGATTTCGAGAAAGCGCCTGGCGCCGAAACTGCTCGCGCCGCGACGTCTGCCGGGCATCTGTTGTAAGGAGTTTTGTTGAGTATGGACAGTTCATCAGGATCGGATACCCGCAAGGGCAGTACACGAAGGGAGTTTCTTGTGAATACGGGGATCGCACTCGGGGGTGCTATCGTTGCGCCGAATGTCGTGCTGGCGCAGACGGGCAGCAGGAAGCCGCTGAAGAAGGTTCGGATCGGTATTGTCGGCGGGGGGTTCGGAAACGGCATGGCCTGGCACCGGCATCCGGACTGCGTTGTGCAGGCGGTCAGCGATCTGCGAGAAGACCGCCGCAACGCGCTGGTTCAGCACTATCAGTGCAGCAACGCCTACAACTCGCTCGAAGAGCTCATCAAAGACCCCAACGTGGATGCGGTGGCCGTCTTCACGGAGGCGCCGAACCACGTGAAGCACGCCCTCGAGTGCTTCAAGGCGGGCAAGCATGTCGTCAGCGCCGTTCCCGCCGCGACCAGCCTCGAAGACGCCGAGAGGCTCCGGGATGCGGTGCAGAAGAGCGGTCTCACATACATGATGTTCGAGACCAGCTACTACCGGCAGGGCACGATTTCCGCCCGCAAGTTCTACAAAGAGGGCAAGTTCGGAAAGCTTTTCTATACGGAGGCCGAGTACTTCCATCCCAACCCTCCGGGGTTCATCAGCCCGCTGTGGCACGACCCTCAGGGAAAGCGCACCTGGCGCTACGCCCTTCCGCCAATGTGGTATCCCACGCACGCGACAGCGTTTCTGGTCGGCGTGACAGGCGAGCGGCTCGTGAGCGTCATGTGTCTCGGCTTCAATGACGGAACGGAACCGTACCAGAACAACAGCTACAAGAACCCGTTCGGGTCTCAGGTGGCGCTGTTCAAGACGAACCGGGCCAACATCCTGCGCGTCGGCCAGATCTGGCGCGGGGCGGTGCGAGGCACGGAGCGGGCCGAGTGGTACGGCAACAAGTTCAGCTTCTTTATGGAGCACCCGAACGGGATGGGGCCGGTGATCGTCCGCACGAGCGGCCAGATCGAGAAAGACGACGGCGGGTTCGAGCGGCAGATGTCGGAGTTCGAGCAGTACGACCAGCCCATGTGGTGGAAGACCGAAATGCTGCCAGAGCCTCTGCGGCAGGATTCGGGACACGGCGGCTCTCACAACTTCCTTGTTCACGAGTTCGTAGACGCGCTCGTTAAGGGCCGGAAGCCCGCGATTGATGTCTATGAAGCTCTTGCATATACGGTTCCCGGCATTATCGCGCACCAGTCCTCCATGAAGGGCGGACAGCAGATGCGTGTCCCGAGCTTCGATCCCTCGGCCTAGCACACAGCCAGCCAGCCGCCGGTACCCGGCGGCTGGTGGGGGGCGTCCCCGCATCTCCGCTGCGGGGACGTCTCCCGATTGATGTCCGGCGCAGCCGGCTGCACAACACGGAGGAACAATGGCTATTCAGATACCCACAGGCAGGCCCGTTGACAGAAGTGTCTATGAAGAGGAACTTCTTCCATGGCTGCCTGCCCGGATCCTGGATATCCACGTCCACGTCTATCTACGCGAGCACATTGCCCCGATCAGCGAGGAGCGCAAGCGTGAACGCTGGCCGATGGAAATAGCGACGCAGCACTCCTTCGAGGAGATGCGCGACAACTTCCAGATGCTGTTTCCCGAGCAGCGTGTTTCGGCTCTGGTGTTCGGGTATGTGACGCGCGAGACGGACGTCGAGGTGAACAACCGGTATGTCCTCGAGGGCATCTCCGACCCCCGCAACGATGCCGACGCTCTTCTCGTGACGCGCCCCGAATACGATCCGTCCGTCATCGAGGAAGCCATCCGCGGGCAGGGGTTCCTGGGGATCAAGCCCTACCCGGACCTTTCGCCGCAGAAGAGCCGGGAGGTGAGCATATACGACTTCCTTCCGCGCGAGCATCTGGAGGTTCTCGACAGGCTCGGCGGCATCGTCATGCTGCACATCCCCCGCGTGGGCAGGCTGGCCGACCCCGACAACATCCGGGAGGTGCTCGAGATAGCCGAAGAGTATCCCGGCGTCAGGCTGATCGTCGCGCATGTGGGGCGGGCGTACTGTCTGCCGACCGCCCGGCGCGGACTGCCGCACTTCGCCGGGCGCGAAGACATTCTGTTCGACATTACCGCAAATGTGAACCCCGACGTGATCGAGCTTGCGCTCCAGACCGTGGGGCCCGACCGGCTTCTCTTCGGCAGCGACCTGCCCGTAATGCTTATGCGCGGCTACCGGGAATACGACGGCGAGGACTATATCAACTACACGGACGGGCCGTATTCGTGGAACACGAACCGAAAGAGCCCGGAGATCGAGGCGAACTACACCTTCTTTCTCTATGAGGGGCTGCGGGCTCTGATTACGGCTGTCAAGCGGCTTGGCATGGGCAGGGACGTGGTCGAGAAGATCATGTACTCGAACGGGGCAAGGCTTCTGGGCCGGCCGGTCGCCGGATCGTCCGGCAAGTGAGCGCGTCCGCGCGGAACGGGGGCAGGGCCTGTCCTGCGGCGCCCACTGGTGAAACACACCTCCATCTGATGCGCCGCAAGGCGCGGCCGGGGCGGCGCTGCGTGCCGTGGGCAGGCGGCGGAGCCTCTATCAACAGGAAGGAATCTGGCGAGAATTGCAGCTAGGCGGGATAGATATCAGCATCTTCGTGCTGTATGTGGTCGTGGTGATTGCGCTCGGGATGTACGCCGCGCGCAAGACCAGGAGCAGCGAGCGCGACTACTTCCTTGCGGGCGACAAGCTGCCATGGTGGCTCATCGGGGGCAGCATCGTTGCCTCGAACCTCAGCAGCCATCAGTTCGTCGCGCAGACCGGAGCCGCCTACAGGCGCGGGTTTGTTCTGACGTCCGGCGAATGGGCCGCCATCGTGCTCGGGCTGAATGCCCTGCTCTGGATCTTCCTGCCGTTCTACATCCGGAACGGCTTTTACACGATGCCCGAGTTCCTCGAAAAGCGGTTCGGGACCCACGGCGCGGGTCACTTATGGCGGGCTGACGATCCTGATCTACATCTTCGTCGAGATCAGTTCCGTTCTGTTTCTGGGCGCCATGGCGCTTCACCAGCTCTTTCCGGCTCTCCCCGTCCTCACAAGCATCATCATTCTGGCTTTCCTGACCTCGCTCTATACCATCACCGGAGGGTTGAGAGCCGTGGTCTGGACGGAGATGCTGCAGTTATGCGTGCTTCTGACGGGCGGCATCGTTCTGGCCCTTGCCACTCTCAATTACTCCGGGGGCTGGTCGGCGCTGATGGCGACCTCCGGCGAATGGCACCTGCTCCTTCCGGCGAGCGACCCCGACTTCCCGTGGACGAAGTACCTCGGAGGAAGCCTCTGCGTGAGCGCCTTCTACTGGGGGACGAACCAGTTCATCGTGCAGAGAACCTTGGGGGCAAAAGACGAGATGAACGCCAGAATGGGCGTCATACTCGCCATGTATCTGAAGTTCCTGTTGCCGTTCCTGACCGTTGTCCCGGGGCTCATGGCGGCGAAGATCTTCCCCGTGCATCTCTTCCCCGAGCTGGCGCAGACCCCCGACCTGACCTTCCCGATGCTTGTCGAGAAGCTTCTGCCGCCGGGGCTGATCGGGCTTGTTCTGGCAGGGCTAATCGCGGCGATCATGTCGCACGTCTCCGGCGCTCTCAACTCGTGCACCACCATCGCGAGCATGGACTTCTACCTGCCTTACATCCGCAAAGGGGCCAGCGAGCAGCAGGTGGTGCGGTTCGGGAAGATCGTGGGCGCGGTGGTTGCCGTGCTCGGCATCTTCTGGGCGTGGGTTATGGTGTCGCATTCGCACCGTCCGGTGTTCATCTACATCATGGACGCCTATGGCTACTTCGCGCCGGGCATCACCACCATGTTCTTCCTCGGCATCTTCTGGAAGCGGGCAACGCATGCGGGCGCGCTTGCCGCTGCCTTCGCCACTGTTCCCCTGTCGCTCGTGCTGCAGAAGATCTACGGGATGCCGTTCTACAACCGCACCGGCATCACGTTCTGGGCGTGCCTGGCCATCGGAATCGTTGTGAGCCTCATGACGAAGCCAAAGCCCGAAGCAGAGCTCAAGGGGCTCATCTGGAACAAGGAGAGCCTGGTGCTGCCCAAAGAGCAGCGGCATCAAATGAGGGGATGGCGCAACCCGTTCATCTGGTGGGCGATTGTGAACGGCGCCGTTCTCTTCATGTTCATCAAATATCATTAGTGCGCGCGTGAGTGAAAGCAGACAGCAAATGGAGATCGTATACCTGAGCAGGCACGACGTCGAGGGCCTCGATGTCACAATGAAAGAGGTCCTGGAGGTTGTGGACGAGGGCCTGCGTCTTAAGGGTCTGGGCAAGACGCAGATGCCGCCCAAGCCGAGCGTCTATCCCCGTCACAACTGCGTGATGCACCCGATGCCGGCGTATGTCGGCGAAATGGACGTCGCCGGTATGAAGTGGATCTGCGGCTACCCGCCCAACCCGGCGAAGGGGCTGCCTTACATCAGCGGCCTGCTGATCCTGAGCGACCCGGAGACGGGGATTCCCATCACCGTGATGGACGCCACCTGGATCACCGCTGTGCGCACGGGCGCGAGCGCCGGAATCGCCGCGAAGTATCTCGCGCGGAAAGACACGTCTGTGGCCGGGCTGCTTGGCTGCGGCGTGCAGGCGCGGTTCACTCTCGCCGCTCTGGTTGAAACGCTGCCCCGGCTGTCGCGTGTGCGGCTTTACGATCTGCACGCGGCAAGCGCCGAGCGCTTCGTCGCCGAGATGGGCCCGAAGTTCCCGGATGTGGCGCTCGAAATCTGCAAAGCGCCCGGCGACATCGCAGCCGGCGCCGGGGTTATCGTCACGGCAATTCCCATCCTCAGGGAGCCCGACCCCGAGCCGCTGGACGCGGAAATGCTGGAAGAAGGGATGCTCGGAGTGGGCCTCGACTACGATGTCGCGTGGACGCAGGCCGCCATTCGAAGTTGCGACAGGTTCGTTTCGGACGACATCGGCCAGTTGCTCTACGGCAAGGAGCACAGCGGACATCTCAGGAAGATCCCTGACGTGATTGATGCCGAGCTCGGGGAGATAGCCGCGGGCGTCAAGCCCGGGCGCCAGAACGATACAGAGAAGATCTTCTCGATGCAGATGGGCATCGGGATTGAAGACCTGGTGACGGCAAAACTTCTCTATGACAGGGCGCTTCAGGCCGGCGCGGGCGCCAGGCTACCGCTCTAGCGTGCGTCTTGCCGGTTCGATTTGCGCGGGCGCAGGCGGGTGAGAGTGTGGCGCCGCCTGCCATATCACAATCTCAAGGAGGGCGGGGAGTATCGGACGAGAGGCGATGACCCCTTGAACAGAATGCTGGTAGTTGCGGTGGTGTCTTTTGTGTTGTTTTTGGCGGATTGTGTCTGCGGTGCGGAGTTGCTGCCGATCGCGTCCGCTTCCGGAAGACCCGTGCTGATAGCCTGCGACCCTGGCGCGGACACAGGGGAGATGGGACGCTACCTGCAGCGCTTCCTGAGCGATCGACGGTTTCCCGCGCCCCTACAGCGCGTCACGGCGAAGTCTGGCAGCAGCCCGTACGGCGGACCTCTGTGGCTGCTGTCCGTGGATTCGTCGAAGTTCGCGAAGACGACCCGGGACGAAGGCTTCATCATCAACGCGTGGAAGACCGCCGCGGGCACACCGCGTCTGGCGCTGACCGGCAAGACGCCCGCGGGGCTTCGCGCGGCCGTGGCCCGGCTGCTGGGCAAGTCGGCCAACGACGGAAAGACCCTGTGGATGGAGCCGGGACGCGAGCTTGTGGATCCGTTCATCCGCATGCGTCTCATGAACGTCGGGCAGGCCGCCCGGCGTCAGGCGCCCCCCGGATCTCGCTTCGAGGACGCCAACTACGAGACCTGGGATCCCAAACGTATCCGTGCCTATCCAGAGATGGTCTGGCATCTGGGCTTCAACGGCATTCAGGTGGACGAATGCAGGGGCTACGGCAGCGTGAAGGACGATGAACTCGTCAGGGTCCGCAAAGCTGTGCAGTCCGTTTCGCAGGGCGCGCACGACTGGAACCTTTACGTCTCCTTCAGCCAGTGGGGAGATGTGCTTTTCAACGAGGGCGAGACTCACTGCTGGAATCTGCCGCGGCAGCGCGAGCAGATTCTCGGGTTCATTGGCGATTTGGCCAGGGCCTACGGGCCGTACGTGGACAACATCACCTGCCGATTCTGCGACCCCGGGGGATGCACCAGCAACGGCTGCGATCTCTACAAGACCCCTCAGCTTGTCACCACCGGGTATTACAGGGCGTTTCAGAAGGTCAATCCCCGTGTCAGCGCTACTCTCAGCCTGTGGGCGAACAGCCACTTCTGGCGTTACAGCCCGAAGCCCGTGGACCTCGAGAACTACTCGGCTTCGTTCCGCAACCTGAGTGACACGTCGTACGGGCGCGCGATTCCGGACGGGGCAAAGTTCCTCGACGACACTTTTATGCCCCCTGAAGTGGGACTTGCGCTGCACAAGTACTACAATTCGGATCAGGCGAAAGCCATTGCCGATGCGGGCCGTCCGGTGGACATCAAGGGCTGGTACATCGGCGACATGGAGATGAATGACAACCTCACCATCAACATGACGGCTGTCAACGAGAGGTTCAGCAGCATTCCGAAGGAAGCCCGCGACCGCGTGCGCATGCAGACCGTCGAGATGTGCTTCCACGGCTGGCCGCAGGTCATCAATCATTATGTTGCGGCGCAGAAGCTGATCAACCCGGCGAGACAGCTCAACACGCTTGTCCGGGAGTTCTGCGCCGCAACATTCGGGCCGGCCAGCGCGGACGCCATGGCGGACCTGTACTTCGCCTGCGAGAACGGGATTGAACGCAGCCCCACATCGGCCATCCCGTGGCCGGCCGGGTTCGGGACCGCTGCGCATAACGCGAAACTCCGCGAAATACTGGCGCGCGCGGACGCCGTGAAGCTGCCTGCCAACTGGAAGCCCAATTTCGCCTTTCCCGTGCCCGCGCAGAAGTTCCTCGACATGCTGAGAGCAAGGCTGCGGTTGACTCTGGCGGTGTCCGAAGCGAAGGAAGCCGTGGATGCCGCGCGAGAGCGGGTGGCGGTCGCGAAAACGGGCGGCAGGGGCAGCATCCACATAGACGTGCAGGACGAGGCCGGGGCGAACATCATCTCGACAGGCGGCCGCGATATCGCCCTCACGACCCGGCTTGAGAAGGGCAAGACGATAGGGCAGTCGTTCACTGCTTCAAGGGCTTTCACGCGCATCGGAGTTCTCTGCACGAAATGGGGCGGCGGCCAGGCGGGCTTCAAGATGGCGCTGTACGATGCGCCGGGCGGAAAGCTGCTGATCTACACTGTCGAGCAGGACGTGCCGGACGTCGAGCATGTCTGGCTGAACACGCCGCGCCCGGCGGGAACGTACTATCTCGAATTCTCGGATGCCACCGGCGACAGAGTGGGCGTGTACAACTCAACCGAACTCTGCCCGGGCGGGCATCTGATGGCGGATGGCAAGCCCGTGCTGCCCGACGGCATCCTGCAACTGGCTGAACAAGCCGAGGCGGAAGTGAAGCAGATCAAAGAGAACGCCGTGAAGAACCTGCCGCATCTGCCGATTGACCCCATCTACACACAGGACGCCTCGGTAATCGTTCAGGGGTACCGGACCCGCTCGATTCCCGAAATGATCATGGCGCTCTAGGCGCGACCGAACTGCTGAAGGAGAGGACTGTGACGGCACTGAAGGTTGGACTGCTTCCGCTGTATGTGGAACTCTATGACAGGACGTCTCCGGGAGCGCGGCCGCGCATCGAGAACTTCTACGCCGCCATTGCCCGCGAACTCCAGAAGCGCGGGCTGGAGGT
>Ga0255341_1004722_pt1 | contig 14055 bp, 9 predicted proteins | sample wastewater_treat_8_FD_192418 | JGI IMG/M metagenome (GOLD analysis project Ga0255341, IMG submission 192418) | Wastewater microbial communities from Lulu Island WWTP, Vancouver, Canada - plant12 | ecosystem: Engineered > WWTP > Wastewater > Unclassified | place: Canada: Vancouver, British...
AAATCGACGCCGTTCATGACATGCGAGACGAATCGGATCGCAGCGGGATGCGTATTGTGTTGGAACTGAAAAAGAACGGACAGCCCAAACAGGTTCTGAATCTGCTCTATAAGCATTCACCGTTGCAGTCCACATTCGGTGTTCAGATGCTGGCGTTGGTGGATAATCAACCGCGTACCCTGTCCTTAAAAAAGGCGCTTTGTATTTTTATCGAGCATCGTCTGGTAATTATTCAAAGACGTTCCCAGTATGAATTGCGCAAAGCGAAAGAACGCGAGCATATTTTAGACGGTTTGTTGATTGCTTTAGCCAATTTGGATGAAGTGATCGCACTGATTCGGAGTTCGAAAGATGCCGAAACCGCCAAATCGGGTTTGATCGAAAGATTTCGTCTTACGGAAATTCAGGCGCAGGCGATTTTGGATATGCAACTGCGTCGCCTCTCCGCATTGGAACGCCAAAAAATCGAAGATGAAAAAAGAGAGATTTCGGTGAAAATCGCTTCCTTGGAGGAGTTGTTAGCCAGCCCGAAACTCCAATTAGACGTTGTCGAAAAAGAGACGGACGAGATCGCCAAAAAATACGGTGACGATCGGCGGACAACAATTGAAGTCGATGCGATCGAGAATCTTTCGGAGAGCGACTTGGTGGAAGATCGCTCCGTCTTTGTTACGCTGACCGATCACGGCTATATCAAACGTGTGAATGCGGATGTTTATCGCACCTATAATCGGGGTGCGTTGGGTGTTGCGGGGCACGGCCTAAAAGAAGAGGACGAATTATCAAAGCTCGTTTTTGCGAACACATTGGATACGATGCTGTTCTTCACCAATAAAGGCCGAGTCTATTCCGAAAAGGTTTATCGGATTATGGAATGCGGCCGCACCGATAAAGGTACGCCCGTTGTCAATATTATCAATTTGGAAGGCGAGGAAAAGGTTACGGAATTAATCGCGGTTTCCGATTTTTCTCCGGACGCTTATCTCGTCATGGTGACAGCCAACGGGAAGATCAAACGAAATGCGCTCTCCGATTACGCCAATGTCCGCACTAACGGCATTATTGCGATCAGCCTGGACGATGACGATGAATTGAAATGGGTATTACGGACCGACGGGAAATGCGATGTGATTTTGGCAACTGAAAAAGGTAAAGGGTTACGTTTCCCGGAAAAAAGTGTCCGTTCGATGGGCAGGCAAGCCAGGGGTGTGCGGGGTATGCGTATTGCCGCGGATGATCGTTTGGCATGTGTCGATGTGGCAAAAGAGGATGATTATTTATTGGTTGTTGGCGAAAAAGGGATCGGCAAACGGACGCCGGTCCGAAATATCCCTCGCCATGGTCGGGCGACCGGCGGTGTGATGATTACCAATAAACGTACGCTGGATGTGACCGGCAAGGTGATTTCCGCGATCGTTCTGCATGAGAATGATGATGTTACTTTTATTACGTCTTCGGGACATGTCGTCCGTCTGAAAGGCGATTCGATTCCGGTAAACGGTCGAACCGCCCGCGGAGTTCGTCTGATTCGGTTGGCAGAAGGGGATACCGTTGCCGCGGTTACCAGTAATTCTCCGGATGATATCCCGGTCGAAACGCTTCCCGAGAGCACCGATTTGGAGCCGGAAACGGAAGATATCGAAAACGCTGATGAAGAAACAGACGAAGATGAAACGGAAGAAATTACGGAGGATAGCGAAGTCGATTCCGTGGATGAACGCGATGATCAATTGCCGGATGATGCGGCAGATGCCGACCTGGATGCCTGATTTTTCTCTGACTTCTATATAAAATAAACATGTTCGAAGAAATCCCCGCTTTCGGGGATTTCTTTTTACGAGAGCTTTACTGTATTTTCGTCTCGAGTTTTCTTGAGTATCATAAAGGAATTTGGCTGATTCTAAGGGGATAACAAGAATTTCAAGCTAAATGGGGTTTACAAGGGTATCAACCGTAAACAGGTAGTTCCCCTCACTCTCGGATTTTTCCACGAGATCAGTGGTAAAACCGTTACCCGCAAAAATAGCGTATCGAACTTGTTTAATTTCATGATCTTTCATTAGAATTTCAGCTTTTTGCTTGAGATCTTCCAAAACCCCGCTGCCAACCGGATGAATTGTCCATTTACACTCGCCCACGAGAGCGATCTTCTCGGTAAGGTTGATCGCAAGAACATCAATCTCTGCATCTCGATTCCACCAGCCCCCAATTCGTTCGGGGATAAAGCCCAATTCGCCTGCTTGTGCCAAATGTCCCGTGAACGTAATCGCCGCTTCCTCAAAAGCATTGGCAACAAAATGATCTAAGTCCGGTTTGATCCGCTGTCGGAGAATCGCATCTGCCAATCCCAGATCAAGACTGCTTTGATTGGGATGAACATAACGAAACCAGAAACGCAGGAAATGGTCGTTAATATGATAAATCCCCTTTTTGCTCTTTTGCGGTTGTGTTTCGGTTGCCGGTACACGCCGGGTAATTAACCTCATTTGCTGTAGAATATCCAGATAGCGAGCTACGGTGGTTACATCCCCGATTCCTGCGCCTTGTGCGATCTCGTTCAAATGTGTTCGGCCTTGCGCGATCGCACTCAAAATGGAAAAATAATTGCGCGGCTCTCTTAATTCTTCCATGAGAAGTAAACGCGGTTCATTGAATAACGTGCCTCTTTGCGGATCTAAAATATGCTGCCGGATATTGGAAAAAACATCCTGGTTATCCCGGAACGTGCGCAGATAAAACGGCATGCCGCCTACGACTGCCCAGGTGATGAATTTTTCTTCGGCAGAATAGCCCGGAAAAAACAGCGCAGAGGAAGGCAGGTCCATAGGCTGGAGGAGGAAGCTTGCTGTTCTCCGTCCATACAGAGGAGCCTGATAGCCGAGTACTTCTTTTTCCATCATGCCGATGTATGAACCACATAATACCATCATGATTGGTGTGTTTTTAAGCGTTTCGTCCCATACTTTTTGCAGAATGGATGGAATGGCTTTGTTTCCGCTGATCAAATAAGTGAATTCGTCCAGAACGATAATCGGCTTGGGTTGCATGGGGAATTCGTTCAAAGCATGCAATGCCGCTTCCCAGGAAGGGAATGTGAATCCTGCGGGAACATCCGAGTGGGTGAAACCATATACCTGTTGAGAGAATGTGGCTAATTGCTCTGAATCACTGCTTAATGTGGCGATAAAAAAGATGTGCGGTTTGTCTACGCAAAATGCACGCAGCAATTCCGTTTTCCCGACACGGCGGCGACCGTACAAAACGAAAAGCTCTGCCTGATCGGATCGATAACATTGTTCCAATAATTCAAGTTCGGTCTTGCGGTCAATAGACAAGGTTCCCTCCGTGAGAAAACAGCCAAATAAATACGAATCACAATTATTATAATCATGATTCGTACTTGTAGCAATCTATGTTTTCTATCCTTTTTTCCGCTTTGGAGGAATGCTTTTTTACGGAAGTTTTACTGTAATCTTGCAATTAATTTACGGAGCGGTCGGGGATTGATTCTATAATTCACTGTGATGTCGTTACAACAAAGGAATTGAAATTATGATGCGGGTTTTATTTGTTTGTGTTCATAACAGCGCAAGAAGTCAAATCGCTGAGGCATACCTCAATCAACTGGGGCAGGGGAATTTTTTAGCAGAAAGTGCCGGCTTGGAGCCGACATCGATTTATCCTCTTGTTATAAAAGTATTGAAAGAAGATGGAATTGATATTTCCGGAAAAAAGACCGCTTCGGTTTTTAAATATTTTCAGGAAGGACGTCAGTATGACGTAGTGGTCACGGTTTGTGATCAAGCAAACAGTGAAAAGTGTCCGGTATTCCCATCGTCCGGCTTAAATCTTCATTGGAGTTTTCCGGATCCGACTGCATTTCAGGGATCCGAAGAAGAAAAGACGGAACAGGTCCGTTGGCTGCGCGATGAGATAAAACACCGCGTTGAAGAATTTATTCATGTGATGGGGCAAAATGAAATAAGCGCAAAATCAGACGAATGAGGTAATGATAAAAAAAGTTCCGGATCATGAATTATTCGGAACTTTTTTATATGATTTCCCGCTTTATTTTGAGCCGGAGATTTTCAGGATCTTTCCGCTCGAATCCGTAAGTACACGTAAAGTGAGTTTCAGGGTATTCCCGTCTTCGGTTTTCATTTTTTTTTCAAAAATCAATAAAAAATTCTCATCGCCTTGTTTTGTCACCTTCGGCGAAGAGTCCTGATATTCTGGATAGTCCCGATAAATTGTGCGGCATATTTTGGCAAGAGCATTGTTCGGCAGATGATCCATTATTTTCCTCTTTCCGATGATGGTACGGCACATCCATTCCGCTTTACATTTTCCGACGGATAAAGGTCGGAATATCAAGATCCGTTTTGGAATCGACTTCATCATTATCCTTGATGAAGGTTACGGAAGACGGATCGATTCCGCTGAGTCCCAACGGACTCATCAAAGTATCGAAGGTAGCATCCCCGATAGGTGAAATATTGATTTTTCCCGAATCGGTCTTTTTCTGAGTTTCCGATTGTTTTATATCCGCAATCCCTTGTCCATGAAAAGAAAATTCGGGCTGCATTTTTGTCTCTTCCTCATCCGTGCGCTTTTCAACCTCGGTTGGTGTGAAATGGAACAACACGGTTTCCGGTTCAGGCTTCGTTTCGGGTTTTTTGATCGGAATTTTGGCTTGGGTGCTCAACGATTCTAAAGGGATTGAGGCGATTCCGGTCACGATCAGAATCACCTCCACCTCATCTCCCATCGTATTATCGACGATCTGGCCTGGGATAATATCCGCGCGGTCGTTTGTTAATTTTTGTAAGCTCGTCAAGCCCTCTACCACTTCGCTGAAGGACAGATCTTCATTGCCAGTGAAATTGACGATTAAGCCGGTCGCGTTTTCAATGGATAAATTCTCCAGCAACGGGTGGTTCAAAGCTTGGTAAATGGCTTTCGATACTTTGTCTTCCCCCTTGCCGTAGCCGATCGACAGTAACGAACCGCCGCCGTTCAGCAACATATTCTTAATATGGGAAAAGTCTACATTAATTTCACCGGTGCTGGTCAGCAATTGGCTGAGTCCCAACACTCCCTGGCGCAAGACATCATCGGCGATTTCAAAAGATTCTTTGAGCGAAAGGTTCTTGGGAACGATTTTCAAAAGTTGGTCATTGGGGATAGCGATTAAAGTATCCGAATAAGCCGCTAATTTCATGAGACTGTTGCGGGCGTTGGCAATTCTTCTGCCCGATTCAAACGAAAAGGGTGTATTTACAACCGAGATGGTCACCGCGCCGATTTCTCGCGCAATTTTGGCAACAACACTAATCGCGCCGGATCCGGTTCCGCCGCCCATACCAGCGGTCAGGAAAACAATATCCGCGCCGGCGAGTGCTTGCCGAATTTCCGCTTCGCTTTCGAGGGCGGCCTTTTCACCGTTTTCCGGGTTCCCACCGGCTCCCATACCGTGAGAAGTATTAGGACCCAACAGGATCTTCTTCGGTGCCTTATTCATTTTCAGCGCCTGAACATCGGTATTGGCAGCGATGAATTCTACCCCTGAAATATCTTTATCCATCATCCGACTGACGGCATTGCCCCCGCCTCCTCCGATGCCGATCACTTTGATGACCGGTTTGTTGTATACAATTTCATTATTTGTATTATTTGTTTGATTGTTCATTGGAATTCCTCGCTATTCTCAACGTTTTGATACGGATAATGTCCGGACTTGACAGTTGTTACTTTGTAATTGTTTGATAATATTCTGCGGATAAAGCGTCTTGTCGTTCACCAGAATCACTTTTTTGGAAGTCAAAGCTTCATTGAGATTCCTTCCCGCCTTGCAGTTGGTTGTCTGAAGATATTGTTGAATCAATTGTCGCTGATCTTCGCTCAATAATTCGATTACGTCGGGAATCAGAAAATAACCCGATTGATTTTCGCCGTTTGGAAACAGAGCGGAGAAGACGGATTTGAATTTTGCGATCATCTTTATTATCAATTGTTGTAAATCAGGGCTGAGAGCCGACAGGATGATCGGAAAAATCGAATTCAGGATTCGGATTGCCAAATTGATGGTGGTGGGACTGATTGTCTTTCCTTCGGGAATCCGGTCACGGTTCGGAACGGTTGCCTTCCCTGTTTTGAAAAAAGCGGATTTTTTCTTTTCATCTTTTTCGGCTTTCCCGCTTAGAACATAATCAGTAGGCAATTTATAAAAATTGCAGCAAACAATATACGACGGAAGTTCATCTTCCGCGGAATGATTTTGTACGGATTGCTGCACCAGCGTTAAAGCCCGGAAAAATTGACGTCGGGATTCCGCCGAAGAAATATCAAACGGTCCCGTTTTTAAAGACCATTGACCCGCTTGGAAGAGAACCATCGGATAGGTTTTCTTTAGGATATCCCGAATGATCGCCTGATACCATTCATAAATATGGAACCCGCGATGATCTGGATTGTTCTCCGAATAAACTCCCGCGGAAGGATAAGCGGCCGGTCCGCCCTTTCCCCAATCGATGCTGTGTTCCTGGAATCCGGCATCAGCCGAAAAAACCATATTCGGTAAAATACTCTGCGCGTAATGATCCCGCAGAATCCGCAGCGATTCTTTCAAAAAAGGAATATCCCAATAATCTCCCCCTGGGGTCAGGACCGGGAAAACGGGAATGATTTTGTTGGCGATGCAAATTTCTGCCAAACCGCAAAAAACGGTGATGAAATGTTCCACCAAATTGGGACGCTGCCAATCGTTAACGCTCCAAGAACTTTTCATGTTCGGCCGGCTGAAAAAATGGATCAGATGGACGCCGCAATGTTGGTAATAAGCCGTACGTTGGCGGAACAGTTCCGGGTTAGGAGGGTTGGAAAGCGATAGTTGCAGATGAATGATCGGTTCGATTCCGGCGTTGATCAGGCGTGTCAGAAAAATTTCAGGAATCTCCGCTCTTTCCGGAATGAAGAGGACAATCCAACGCGTACCGGCAGCCTTTAATTTCGGCAACCAGAAGTCCAGACTGGCTTCATCGTAATGATCGATATCATTATAGTAATGGAAGCCCAAGTGGCTGAATCTGTTTGAGTTTGCGATAAAATTTCCTTGCATGGTTTGAACTTTATCCCGATAAATCATACCGATAATGTTGCAAGATTGGTGCCAATAAGCGCAACGGGCATGAAAAATGCGTGCGAATTCGTTAATTACTGCAGGTTCATATTTCACAATCACCTGTAGTCCCATGGTTGAGAAAATACTGTAGAGGTCGGTTCCAAACCGACCCTTCTTTGTAACCATGCCCGAAAAAGCATCCGTCGGGAACGGCGTTAGCGACATCCCGTTGTTGAGGAAAATATTGTAGGGGTCGGTTCCAAACCGACCCTTCTTTGTAACCATGCCCGAAAAAGCATCTGTAGGGGACGGCGTCCTCGACGTCCCGTTCTGAATAAAATGAGACATCTATTTTTCTGCCCTCACCCTAACCCTCTCCCGTCGGGCGAGGGAATTTTTGAATGGGATGACGTTTCCGCCGTCCCATGGTTGAGAAAAATACTGTAGGGGTCGGTTCCAAACCGACCCTTCTTTATAACCATGCCCATTCTTTAATTATCCAGGGGGAAAGCTATCGCCAGATTTCTCGCAGAAAGGAAGCAATCAAAAACGCTAAATTATAGATTTATGCCTTCTGGTGGTAATCATCCACCCGATCATGAGTGGTAAACATAATCCGACTATGGGTGGTAAACATAATCCGACTATGGGTGGTAAACTTCGACCGGCTATTGACACATGCTGAGGTACGAGGTACTGACGTCCCGTTCTGAATAAAATGAGACATCTATTTTTCTGCCCTCACCCTAACCCTCTCCCGTCGGGCGAGGGAATTTTTGAATGGGATGACGTCCTCGACGTCCCGTTCTGAATAAAATGAGACATCTATTTTTCTGCCCTCACCCTGACCCTCTCCCGTCGGGCGAGGGCATTTTGTAGGGGACGGCGTCCTCGACGTCCCGCTTAGGTTTTTGGCTGGGCGAGGGAATTATTGGAAGTAAGGGCATCCGTTACATCTCGCTTAGACATCACCAATTAATTTTTGAATCGATACCCTCACCCTAACCCTCTCCCGTCGGGCGAGGGAATTTTTGAATGAGATGACGTCCTCGACGTCCCGTTCTGAACAAAATGAGACATCTATTTTCTGCCCTCACCCTAACCCTCTCCCGTCGGGCGAGGGAATTTTGTATGGGACGGCGTCCTCGACGTCCCACTTAGGTTTTGGCTGGGCGAGGGAATTTTTGGAGGTAACGGCGTCCGTTACATCTCGCTTAGACATCATTAATAAATTTTTCGGATCGATGCCCTCACCCTAACCCTCTCCCACTGGGCGAGGGAATTTTTGAGTGGGATGGCGTTCGTTACATCTCGCTTAGACATCACCAATTAATTTTTCGGATCTGTGCCCTCACCCTAACCCTCTCCCGCTGGGCGAGGGCATTTTATAGGGGGCCGCCGTCCCCTATATCTCATAAATGGTTATATAGAAATCGAAATCGTATTTTGGTAGTTGCTCATTCGGCGGTGCGTTTATTCTCCCAAATCGATTTCTTCGAGGTTTACGGTCTCGATTTCGGGATGTTTGACAGCAAACAGCCAAGCCGATCCCATCACAATGGCACAAAAGACCAAAAACCAAATAAATAATTCGTTTTGGAACCCAGAAAGAATAATAATACCCGCGCCGATCATCGCTAAGATCGGGATAATCCATCCGCGCCAAATACTGTGAATCTCGCCTTTGATTGCCAGTTTGATCACCGCCGCATAGAGCGTCAGGAAAAGGATGTAGTTTACCACCATGGCGATTTCGGAAATGTCGTGTTGGCCTTTCAGCCAGATATATTTCTGCGTAAAGTAATGAGCGATTACCCAAATCATCGATAAGGCAAACGCAAAAAATCCGGAACGCAGAGAAACACCGTGTTTGGGATGAATAACGGCATATTTCTCCGAGTCGGGCATCATTTTTCTCAGCGCGAGTGAGTAAGGCAGCCGGATAAAGCCGAGAATCATGCCGTTATCGACTCCCAACACTGAGATGATCACCAGAATCAGGACCAGTTTTGCTCCCAGTTCGGTCCCCATCATTTTGGTAGCGGCCGCATCAAGGTGTTCATTCCCCATGGCAATTATTTGGTTGGGACCCATATAGCTGCTCATTCCGATGAAGTACATCAGATAAAGCGCCAAAATAATCAACGGCGAGATGATCAGTGCCAGATATAAATTCCGCTTGGAATCCTTAATTTCATGGCTGATCGATGTGGCGATGATCCATCCGTCAAAAGCATACAGCACTGCCGGGATGGCTTGCAGCCAAGTTCCGGAGGTTCCGACGGTTTGACTGGCAGTCCAGGCTTCGCCGGGGTTCCCGAAAATCAATCCGACAATTCCGAACAGAATCAGCGGGATCATCTTGACGACAACCGTTACCCGTTGAAAAATACCACCCAATTTTGCCGAAAACATATTGATGCAGAAAAGCAGAGCAATGACAATGACGCTGTTGATAATCTGCCGTTCGAGTGTATTTTCCCAACCGAAGAGGATATTGAGATACACTCCGGAAATCCAGGCGATGATGACGGTTAAGGTCGGATAGTAAATCCACATATGAAACCAACCAAACACAATCGCCATCTTTTTATTCCAAAATTTATCGGAATAAGTAATCACTCCGCCGGCTTTATCAGTCCGGCTTGCTAATTCTGAGACAGCCAGACAGCCGAAGATGATGCTAATCGCTCCCACGCACAGAGCGATCACCCCCTGCAGAATATTTCCGCCGGTAAAATATAAAATGTTATAGCTTTTGAAATAAATTCCGGAGCCTATGACAATCCCGACAATCATAGCTATCGCAGTGAATAAGCCATACTTTCGTTGTTCCATATGTTTCCTTTCGGATGGAGATTAAAATAAATGATATATAAAACCCGTACAATTATAATGGTGATTTTTAAGCTTCCAGCAAACGTTTTGCGGTGAACTGGTCAGTGATTAAAATATTAATTAACCTACCACGCAATGCTCCCAGGATAGCATCGAATTTGGATTCTCCGCCCGCTACCCCGATCGCCCGCTCGACTTTTTTAAGCTGGGATAAACTCATGGAAATCACGTGATTGGTCAGGCTCGATTCATCGATTTCATTCCCCATTTTGTCATAGAAATGCAACAGAATGTCACCGATCGCTCCATGTTTGCGAAGAATGCGTGAATCGTCTTCAGATAAGACATTTCCGCTGGCAGACAACAGGCTCGAAGGGTTCATGTTGCCGATCCCGACCAATGCAGTATTTACAAAAGGAAACATCGCGAAAATATTCTGAATGGACTTGTCCGTAATGATGGTGTTATAAATTTCGGCGGATTTGACAACTGCCGGTACCGGCAGAAAGAAGGGTGTTCCGTTGACCACTTCCGATAAGTGGCTGGTCAAATGAGTGGAATGACTCTGGGACTGGGCATTTCCTAATCCCCCTAAAATCTGGACGACTTGTATACCGGTTTTTCGGTTAATCGGGGTCATCGCGTTGACGGCTGCGAGCAGATAAGTGCTCCAAGAAGAAACACCGATGATGTCATTGGGACGAAGGATGTTCTCCAGATAACTCGCCGTGCAATATCCGATTTCTCTGGCTAAACCTTGCCCGTCATCCGCCAATGAACAGTCCGCCACGACGGCATCTTTTAAACCGTACTTTTCCACCAATTTTTCTTCAATTTCTGTGTAAACACCCCGTGGAATATTAACAACCACTTTTATGATGCCGTCTTTCTGTCCCTGAGCCAGCAGACGGGAGACTGCAGCCTGCGAAAGCCCGAACCTTTCAGCAATTTCATTTTGTTTGACACCTTCTTCGTAATAGAGACGTGCCACCCGGGCAATTAATCTGGGATCTTCTTTTCCTCTCATTGAGTGCTCGTTTTCCTGTCAGTTTAAATGTGACAAATGTTACATTTTTTCAAAAGATTGAATAAATATTCAAAAACGATTGATTATTCAGTTCGAAAAAGGTATGATCAAGGTAAAGAATAATCACCGCACACTGAATAAATATTCAAAAGCATTTTATCACGATTGGGGCATTATGACTATAAAGGAACTGAAAGAAAAATCAATTCTTTACAGAGAGACAACACTCAGAATCATCCGCGATGCGCAATCGGGACATACAGGGGGAGACCTTTCTTGTATCGATATCCTGAATGTCCTCTATAACGAAATTCTCAATATATCCCCCGACAGAGTTAACGATCCGAATCGCGATCGATATGTACAATCCAAAGGGCATGCAGCGGAGGCTTTATACGCTGTTCTATCCGAAAACGGGTTTATGCCGAAAGAGTGGACGAGAAATGTCGGCGGTTATCTTTCGCCGGCGACCGGGCACCCGACAAAGAACATTCCGGGAATCGAACAAAATACGGGTGCATTGGGGCATGGTCTCCCGATGGCAGTCGGAATGGCGATTGCTGGAAAGTTGGATGAACGGCCGTATCGCGTTTTTACCTTGATAGGGGATGGTGAATTAGCTGAAGGCACGAACTGGGAAGCTTCTATGGCTGCGTCTCACTATCAATTGGATAACTTGATCGTCATTATCGATCGAAATCGACTCCAGATTTCCGGGACGACAGAAGAAGTAATGGGGCTCGAACCGTTGCAAGCCAAGTTTGAATCATTCGGTTTTTGCGTTCGAGAAGTCGACGGAAATGACGTGGCAGCCCTTTCTGCTATATTAAAAGAAGTTCCGTTTGAAAAAGGCAGACCAAGTTTAGTTATCGCGCATACGATAAAGGGAAAAGGGGTCAGTTTTATGGAAAATCAGGTTCAATGGCATCATGCGGTACCGACGGACGAACAGTTTCGGCAGGCAATTCAGGAACTGGAGAACGAAAGGATGGCACTCTGATGTTAAAACCGATTGGAAAAGGAATTGCCAACCTCGAATGTATGGCGGCGGTTCTGACGGCTCATGCCGAAAAAGACTCGAGTATCATTGTAGTTACCAGTGATTCACGCGGTTCTGGAAAAGTAACCGGTTTCGCCCAACGGTTTCCGCGGCAATTGGTTGAAGTAGGCATCGCAGAGCAGAATTCGGTCGGTATATCGGCCGGACTTGCCTCTTGTAATAAAAAAGTATTTACCATATCCCCCGGCAGTTTTCTTTCCGCGCGGGCTTTGGAACAGGTTAAAAATGATGTTGCATATTCACAAAATCCGGTTGCATTGATCGGAATTAGTTCTGGTGTTAGTTACGGCGGTTTGGGTGCAACCCATCACTCGATTCATGATCTGGCGGTCTTACAGGCAATCCCCGGTCTAGAGGTGATTGTTCCCGCGGATAATAATGAAACGGAAGCGGCTTTGATCTCTTATTTGGAAAATCCCCGCCCGGTGTATATTCGGTTCGGTAAAAAAGCGATGCCAAGTTTCTATCAGACACCGAGCGAGGTAAAAATCGGAAAGGTTTCCGTTTTGAATGAAGGAGATGATTTGTTGATCCTTGCGATCGGCGAACCATTATGGCAGGCATACGATGCGGCTGTCGCTTTGGAAAATAGCGGTGTTCGCTGTTCCTTAGCCAGTGTCCACACGCTTTGCCCGATCGATCGAGAAGCAATTATCGAACTGGCTTCACATTCCCGTGCAATTATCACTGTAGAAGAACATTCGGTTTACGGCGGTTTGGGAAGTACAGTCGCAGCCTTGTTGATGGAAGCTGGAATTTATCGCCCGATGAAGATTATCGGATTCCCGCGAGAAGAAATGGTCACTGGCAGTCAGACTGATTTATTCCGTCATTACGGAATTGATGCGGATAATATTCGAAAAAACGCAATGGATTTATTAAACAGGAACTGAGTCATTGGCTATGACAACCATATTGGCAATCGATCAAAGTACTTCTGCAACCAAAGCGATGCTATTTAATGAGCAAGCAGAATTGTTGGAACAGGTCAGTATCCGGCATCAGCAATACTTTCCGAAGCCCGGATGGGTTGAACATGATGCCGAAGAGATCTATCAAAATCTGCTCCGAGCCGTCAAAGCATTAAAAGAAAAAGCACCAGAGACTTTTCGGAAGATCAGCTGGTTGAGCATTACCAATCAACGGGAAACGATTGTTGTTTTTGATAAAAAGAGCGGGAAACCATTGAGTCACGCGATCGTTTGGCAAGATCGCCGCGCTGAGGCATTTTGTGCGACATTGCGAAATTCCGGAATGGGTGAAGTGGTCCATAAGAAAACTGGTTTAATGGTGGATACATATTTTCCCGCAGGTAAATTAACCTGGATGAAGAACAATATCCCCGAAGTGGCGGAAGGATTGGAAAATGGTACAGCTCTAATGGGTACGATCGATACCTATCTGATCTATCGCCTGACAAAAGGGAAAGTCTATGCGACCGATCATACCAATGCTAGCCGAACCCTTTTCTATGATATCGATGCGCTGAATTGGGATCGGGATTTGATTGGAATTTTTGGCCTTAAGTTGAACGAATTGCCTAAAATTCAGGAAAGCGCTTCCGTATTCGGTGAGACGGATCTCGAGGGATTGTCAGAAAAGCCGCTTCCGATCGCTGGAGTAATGGGGGATTCTCAAGCTGCTTTGTTTGCCGAGCATTGTTATCAGCCTGGAATGGCAAAAATAACTTTCGGCAGCGGATCATCGATTCTGATGAATATTGGGAATACACGGGCGCAATCGGATAACGGGATCGTGAATGCAGTGGCATGGGTCCTAAATGGGCAACCCACCTATGCGTTTGAAGGGATCACGAATTTTACCGGTGCGACAATTTCCTGGCTGACGGATCAGCTTCAGCTAATTAATAATCCCGCGGAATCCGAAGAACTGGCGCAATCAGTTCCGAACAATTCCGGAGTATATTTTGTCCCCGCATTTGTCGGCTTAGGTGCGCCGTATTGGAAAGCAGACGCAAAAGGGGCGATCATCGGTTTAACTCCCGGCGTT
>Ga0255341_1004727_pt1 | contig 14044 bp, 16 predicted proteins | sample wastewater_treat_8_FD_192418 | JGI IMG/M metagenome (GOLD analysis project Ga0255341, IMG submission 192418) | Wastewater microbial communities from Lulu Island WWTP, Vancouver, Canada - plant12 | ecosystem: Engineered > WWTP > Wastewater > Unclassified | place: Canada: Vancouver, British...
TAAGCAAGGGATGTCCTTTTAAAGAGACATCCTTTTCTATTGTTTTAATTGCTGATTCTTTAGCTAATTGAACCAGCTCTAAATTAGCTAAAGCTTCCATTGTAATATCGGTCAGTCCCCACTGTTTTTTGCCAAAAAAGTCTCCCGCTCCTCGTAGTTTTAGATCTTGCTCAGCCAAAGAGAATCCATCGGTTGATGATAAAATCGCGGCCATGCGTTTTTTAGTTTTAGGAGAAAAAGATTCTGGAAAAAGAAAACAATAAGATTGAGATTTGCTTCGGCCAACTCGCCCTCGAAATTGGTGTAGCTGAGCTAATCCAAATCTTTCAGCTCCTTCTATAATCATTACGGTTGCATTGGGCATATCTATGCCTACTTCTATAACCGAGGTAGAGACTAGTATATTTATTTTTTTATTCTTAAAATCTTGCATTGTTCTTTCTTTTTCTTTAATGCTCATTTTGCCATGGATAATTCCAATATTAAATTTTGGAAATATTTCTTTTTGTAGTCTTTCATATTCTTCTTTAACAGCTTTAGCATTAGTCCAGCGAGAGTTTTCTTCTTTGTCTTCGTCTGGGTCTATTCTTGGGCAAATTACAAAAACCTGTTTTCCTTTTTGAACTTGTTTTTTGGTGAAAGCATAAACACTGGCGCGGTCTTTTTCAAAAACAATTTTAGTTAATACTTTTTTTCTTCCTTTGGGCAATTGGGTAATTAAAGATAAATCTAAGTCTCCATAAAGACTAAGCGCTAGTGTTCTTGGTATCGGTGTTGCGGTCATAGAAAGCAAATGTGGGATTCTAACGTCTTCTTTTCTATCTCGACTAACTAGTTTAGCTCTTTGTTTTACTCCAAAACGATGCTGTTCGTCTAAGACAACTAAAGCTAGATTATTAAATTTTACTTTGTCTTGTATGAGGGCATGAGTTCCAATTAAAAGATCTATATCTCCCGTAAGAACCTTTTCTAATAATTTCTTTCTAGATATTTCTATAAAATCATTTTTTAGTTTTTTAGAATAATACTTATCTTCTTTTCCGGTTAAAAGTCCAATATTTATATTAAAAGATTTTAAAAGACTAAAAATCTCTTTAAAGTGTTGTTTGGCTAATACTTCAGTGGGAACCATAAGAGCTGATTGAAATTTTGCTTTGGCGGTATTAACAATAGCAATCGCCGCTACAACAGTTTTGCCCGAACCAACATCACCTTCTAGTAAGCGATTCATAGGATACTTTTTTTCCATATCCTTAAGTATTTGCCAAGAAGTTTTCTTTTGAGAGTCGGTTAGTTTAAATGGCAGTTGGGCGGTTAGTTTTTTTAAAGCATCAACATTAATTGGAATTGAAACTGCGTTTTCTCTAGAAATTCTTATTTTTTCTTCTAAAAGAGTTATTTGTATTAGATATACTTGTTCAAAGGCGATTCTTCTCTTTGCTTCTTTAACATCGTCTATATTATCAGGAAAATGTATTTTTTTAAGAGCATCTGTTTTAGTGAGAAATTTTTGTTCTTTAATTATTTCGTTAGGCAATATTTCTGGAATATTATCTATTCTTTGTAAAAGATTCTTAATCACAAAGCGAAGCCATTTAGATGTTATTCCTCTTGTTTCAGGATAGGTCGGAACTATTCTTCCTGTGTGGGTGCCAGCGTTTTTACTAAATGTTTTTTCAACAACGGGATTGGTTAGTGTGAGCCACTTGTTTCGAATGTCAATTTTTCCAGAAAAGAAATATTCTTCCCCTTCTTTAATAGAATTTAGTAAGTATGGTTGATTAAACCAAACAATTTTTGCCTTGGTTTCTCCGTCTTGAATTACGGCTTCAGTTAAAACCATCTTTTTTTTAAAGATTCTCTTATTTTCTATTTTAACTACATTGGCTCTAATTGTAATGTTTTGCCCTTTTTCAGCACTAGATAGATTAGAAATTACCGAAAAATCCTCATATTTGTCTGGCATATGATTTAGCAAGTCTTCTACTGTGTGGATTTTTAATTTGGCTAGCCTTTTTTGATAAACGGCGCCAATATATTGAATGTTTTCTACTGGAGTTTTGAGGTTCATTTTCTTAGTGCTCCCGATAGGAATCGAACCTATATCAAGGGATCCGCAATCCCTTATTTTATCCGTTAAACTACGGGAGCTATGTTTTTGATCTAGCACAAAGAGTGGTTAAATAGCAAGCTTAGTGTATTTAACAATATGGACTTCTTTGAGCATTTCAATGGTTTCAATGACATCATCAAAGTCAATAACGACATCTTTTTTATTTTTTGACTTTCTAAGGGTTGGTTCAAAAGCAGTAAGAGCTTCTTTTCCTGTCGGTCTCGTCATTAACATTGTGCCAATTTTTTAATTCTATTTTCATAAACCTTAGAGTGTTATTATAGCACACTTATGCAAAATTAACCATTTCTTTTCTTGATAATGTCGGAATAGCTGTCCAGAGCCAATAAGATGGTTGGGTCTTTTAGATGTAGGGTTAAATATTGGTCTAGGAATAGCAAATAGCTTCTGGCCATATTCAATAGTCTTGTTTGCCGTTATTAATGATCCACTTTTCGGGCAATGTTTTGTTTTCATATTCTGATAATATTAATCTTCTTCTGGCAATTTTATAGTATAATCTTCAATAGCGCAAGGTAATGCTGCTATTGTTTTACTAGGGCTTATACTATGAGCTGTAGTGTCTATATCTATCAGTGTTTTTACAATCTTTTAGGTTGTTTTTTGCCATAGTCAGACATTTTTCTAGAGCCAACAATAGTCATAGTTTTTAAATTACCATAAATGGAGTATCTTTAATCTTTTTAAATTTGTCTGGGTAAAGATTATGATTTTGGGTAATAAACATTTTGTACTTTGGCTAGAGTAAAGCCCCATACTTTTGTTGCTCCATTTTCTTTTAAAACACGGCAACATTCTTGCATAGTTGCTCCGCTAGTCCAAATATCATCTACAATGATAACTTTTTTAATATTTTCTTTTCCAATAAAAGAAAATGCATTTTTAATATTATTTAGCCTTTCTTTTTTATCTAGTTCAAACTGAGATTGTGTTTGTTTAGTTCTCTCTAGTAATTTGATTGGTTTTTTATTTCCTAGAGTAGCAATATGATCTGCTAACAGCTCTGCTTGGTCAAATCCTCTTTGTATTTTTTTAGATTTGTGTATTGGTACAAAAGTTATAATAGTGTTTTCGTCTGTTAGAAGTGTCACAAACTCTGAAAAAGATTCTGGATTTTTAGTTATTATAGAAATCAACCTTTCAATTAACTCTTCTAGTATGTGAAATTTTCCTTGGTATTTTATAATATGAAGAGTATCTTTTATAATATCCTCGTAATCCCAAATGCTGGTGAGGCCATCTAGACATTGAGGTGTGTAGCAACTTTTATGAGTTTTTCCAAATTTGCTTGCTAAACCACATAAGGGGCATACTGGTTGTGTCTCTGATGTAAAAATACTGCATTCATTACAAATATATAGCCCTTCTTTTTTGCATTTAATGCAAAACCTAGGGAAAAGAATATCTAACAACCAAGATGTTAGGAATTTTTTCTTCATTAAATTATTCATTTAAATTAGGAATTAAGGAAAAGAATTCGTTAACTATTTTATTATCATAGAAAAGATGAATTTTGTTGCACATTTTATATTTTATTTCTATAACCGAAAAAGAAAGAATTCCTCGAAATAGTAATTTACCACAATCACAACGATATTCGTTTAACATTTTTATTTTTTGTTTTTCAAATAGATCTTTAATAAAAAACCCAAATCTTAAAAAATTTGGGTTTCTAGAACCTCTGGTTAGAATTATACGCTTGATAATTTTACATGCAAGATATGATTGCATTTTAAATATTATTAGTTATTATCAAAGACAATGGATAGAACTATTTTGTTACTATCAGTAGTAGTTGTTGCGCATTTATTCTTGGTGATATTGTAAAGACTTATTTTGGTTATTATGGTGGTTGGAACATTTGATTAATATCGGGTAAGAGATACGAGATGTTAGCTCTTTATGAAAAAGATTATGCTCGTGGTATTGGTGAGAACATTTATATAATATTAAGTAATTTGCCCGGCGGAGGAATTGGTTCTATGCGTTTTAATTTTGTAGATAAGGACCAAATTTTAGCTAAAGTTGAGCCGTATTCATTGTAATTATTTTCAAAACTTGTATAATAGAATTAACAATTAATTGATAATGTTTAACATTCCATTTTTTAATAAAAATAAAAATGCTTTAGGTGTTGATATTGGATCTTCTTCAATTAAAATAATAGAAGTTTCTTTTGATAAGGATCGGGTTAATTTAGTTAATTATGGTGAGAAGATAATACCGATAAATAAGGCTGATGTTTCTAGTGGTAATGCTATCGACTCTGTGTTTTCTTCTAGCTCTAGTATCGGAGAAGCAATTAAAGATGTTATTAAAAAAGCAGGAATAAAAACAAAAGACGCTACATTATCAATTCCCAGTTTTATGAGTTTCTTTACTGTTTTTACTGCACCGCCAATGTCTAAAGAAGAGGTGAAGACAGTTGTTCAATTTGAGGCAAAACAACATATTCCAATGCCATTAAGTGAAGTGGCTCTAGACTGGTCAATTATTGAAGAGGGATCTACTGGCAAAGGTCCCAAAATATTATTAGTTGCCGTACCTAACAGAACAATAGATCAATATCAAGAAATTTCTCAAATTGCAGGAATTAATTTATTAGCTGTTGAAGCAGAAGTTTTTAGTCTTGCGAGATCGGTTATTCAAGAGTCTGATATAGCCAAAACAGTCCTTTTAGTTAATATTGGTTTTCAAAATACAACCATAGCTGTGGTTGAAAATGGATTAATTAAATCAACATATAATACTAATTTTTCTGTAATGAATATTATCAAGCACCTTGCAACAAAACTTGGTATAGAGTATAATGAAGCCGAAAAATTAATAATGGAAATTGGTTTTTCTGATGAGAAGTTAAGTTCGGTTTTGTCTTCAAAAATAAATATTCTTACTTCAGAAACCAAACAAGTAGCTGATAGCTTTTCAAGATCTTACAGAAGGAGCGTGGAAAAGATAATTCTTACTGGTGGCTTTGCTTTAATACCTGGAGTTTGTGAGTTTTTTACTAAAAACACTGGGATACCAACTGAGCTGGCTAATTCTTTTTCTAAAATCAATTACGATCCATCGTTGAATAAAATAATTAATGAAATGAATTCTCGGTATGTTGTTGCGCTTGGTCTTGCTATTCGCGAATTTAAAAAAATAAAATAATAAAATGGCGATAGATATTATTCCTAAAAAAGAAGAAAAAGATATTCTCGGAACAGCTATTTTCTATTTTGGTTTAGTTCTTTTGGTTGTTCTTTTAATTATATCTGCAATATTTTACATTCTTGAGTGGCGCATAGAAAATCAACAAGTAGTTGAAGTTCAAGGCATAATTGAGGCCCAAAAGACAAAAGAAATGATAATATTAGAAACAAAAATGGAAAAAACACTGTCTAAGGTAAATGACTTTATATTTGTGTTAGAAAATAAAAAAACATCAAAAGAAATTTTAGATACTTTAGAAAATTTAATTCACCCAGCAATTTATCTTGACAATATTATATTAAGCGCAACAAAGGAAACTGTTAGTATTGTAGGTACAGCTCAAGACTCTGTGGTTTTTGGTCAACAATTAGACATATTAAATAATAATAACGATATTACCGCGGTTGTAATTGATAATTTTGAAAGAAATACAAATAGAACAATAGATTTTTCTATAACAATTAATTTTGGCGAAGTATTAAACGAAGAAAATAATGAACAATATTAAAAAATCAATTATATTTTATTTTATATCAATATTGGTTATTGTTTTTGTCATACCCCCGGTTTATAAAAATTTCTTAGTAGCAAAAGAAAACCTTAATGCCGAACAAAAAAGACTAGAACAGCAAAGTGCTTATTTTGAAGGAATGAGAAGATCAGAAGAAGAATTAAAAGGATATTCGGCACAATTGACAAAAGTAGAGACCGCTATTCCTGAAAACCCATCAATTCCTTCAATTATTAAGTATGTTGAGTCAATCGCTAATAATTCAGGAGTAATATTGTATGACATCGGAAGTTTTAGCACAGAAAAGTTTGGAGACCACCCAACATTGCAAGAAACTACATTTGAAATTGAGGTAGAGGGATTAAACTACGCCGAAGTTAAAAGATTTTTTGATGGGATAGAAAGTTCCGCTAAAGTTTTTTTAATTGAAGAAGCTGATATAGCAAGAGAAGAAGAAGAGGAATCAGGCGCGATTCGTTTTAAAGCTTTGGCAACAATTAAAACATATTCTTATTGATATGAATAAATTTATTAAAGATCAAGAAAAGCAAGAAATATTAGTTTATACAGTCATTTTTTTAGTAGTTTTTTTTCTCTTATTTAATTTTGTAGGCGTGTCTTTTGATTTTTCAATAGCACCTCATTATCTAGAATCTAAAAAGAATTTTGGAGAGATAAAGGTTAAGCTTGAAAAATCAAAAGAGATGTATAATATTAACGAATTAAGAACATTTGAATTAATACCTTCTTTTGATGGTGCCATAGGAAAAGAAGATCCATTTTCTAGAGAGGTTGTTGTCCGAAAAGAAAATGAAGAAAACCCAGAAGATATAGGTGATGAGCCAGAGACTTCAGAATTACCTGAAGAAAACCCAGAAGATGGCGTAGGTGATGAGCCGGAAATTTCAGAATTACCTGAAGAAAATCTAGAAGATATAGGTGATGAGCCAGAGACTTCAGAGTTGCCAGAAGAAAATCCGGCTATAAACGAATAATATGTCAAGATTACTTCAAACATTAATAGAAAGATCTATTTTAAGCGAAGAAGGTGCTCAGGCGCTTGAAAAAGAAATAAGTTCTTCTGCCGAAACAGAAGAAGAAGCTATTTTACGTAAAAAGATTTTAACTGAAAAATCTTTGTTTGAAATAAAAAGTGAAATCACAGGATTTCCCCTGAAGACCGTTGATATAGAAGAGGTTTTGCTAAAAGCCCTAGAGTTTATCCCTGAAGAATCAGCCAAGTATTATAAGATGGTTCCTTTGAAAATAGAAGGAAATACACTAGAAGTTGGTATGGTTTTCCCCGAAGATTTAAAGGCGCAAGAGGTTTTAGACTTTCTAGCAAGACAAAATAGATTTTCGTATAAAATATATTTAATAAATTTTACTAATTTTTATGAAATTATTAAACAGTATGGAACCCTTAAGGGAGAATTTTCTAAAGCGCTTGAAAGTTTAGAGGGTGAATTAAATGAGGAAAAAAAGGCTAAAGTTGCTGCTCCGTCCGATTCAAGACCATTAGTAGAGGATGCGCCAGTTATTAAAATGGTAGCGGTAATACTCAAATATGCTGTAGATGGAGAAGCATCAGATATTCATATAGAACCGATGAAAGATAAGTCCAGAGTTAGGTATAGAATTGATGGAAAGCTTCATGCCTCAATATTTTTACCAAATAAAACACATCCATCAATTGTTGCCCGAATTAAGATATTGTCTAATTTAAAAATAGATGAAACTAGAGTTCCTCAAGATGGAAGATTTTCTACAACAGTTTATAATAAAGAAATAGATTTTCGTGTTTCTACATTTCCAACATCATTAGGTGAAAAAGTGGTAATAAGAGTTTTGATACCTGGAGATCAAGCCGCTACTCTAGAAGATTTGGGTTTTGAGGGAAGAAATTTAGAATTAGTAAAGGGTGCAATAGAAAAACCATATGGTTTGATTCTTTCAACTGGACCAACTGGTTCTGGTAAAACTACAACGCTGTATACCTTATTAGATATGTTAAATAAAGAAGGGGTAAATATTGTGACGCTAGAAGATCCGATAGAATATTTTATGAAAGGAATTAATCATTCTCAAATTCGTCCCGATATCGGTTATGGGTTTGCAGAGGGACTTAGAAGTATTTTGAGACAAGACCCTGATATTATTATGGTTGGTGAGGTTCGAGACGAAGAAACAAGTAGTTTGGTAATGCACGCCGCCTTGACTGGTCATATTGTATTGTCTACTCTACATACTAATAATGCTGTTGGTGTTATTCCTAGGCTTATAGATATGGGTATTCCCCCCTTTCTTATTCCATCGTCATTAACTGTAATGATTGCTCAAAGATTAGTTGGTGCTCTTTGTCCTCATTGTAAAAAGAAAAAAGAAAATATTAGTCAAGATATTATTAATATATTTGAAAAAGAATTATTAAGTATTCCCGAAGAGACCAAAAAAGAACTAGACTTTTCTTTTGGAGAGCTTTACGATGCGGTTGGTTGTAAAAAGTGTAATTGGAGGGGCTATAAAGGAAGAATTGGTTTGTTTGAAGTTTTTGAGATGACTGAAGAATTATCAGCGCTTACTATTAGTTCTAATCTAAGCGAAGAGCTTTTAATTGCCGAGGCAAGAAGGCAGGGCATGATAACAATTAGACAAGATGGGTTGATAAAGGCCCTAAAAGGTAAAACATCAGTAGAGGAAGTTTTAAGAGTTGGTGAAGAAATGTAAAAATATGGACAATTACGAACAAAAATTAACAGAATTACTTGCTTTAGCAATAAGCAACAATGCTTCTGATTTACATATTTCTGTAGGTCATCCCCCAACAATAAGAGTTGCTGGTAAATTAGAGAATGTGCCTGGTATTGATAGACTAAATCATGAAGATGCGCGAGGAATTGCAACAGCATTAATGACCGAAAAACAACAAGAAGAGTTCTTAAAAAATAAAGAAATAGATTTTTCGTATAGTTTCTTGGAGCATAGGTTTAGGGTAAATGTTTTCACGCAGATGGGAAATGTTTCTTGTGCTTTGAGGCTAGTCTCCACAAGAATAAAAACAATAGAAGAGCTTAATTTACCAAGCAAGTTAATTGAATTAACTGAGCATAGCCAAGGACTTGTTCTTGTTACTGGACCATCATCTCATGGAAAGTCTACTACTCTAGCAGCGATGATTGATCAAATTAATAGAAATCAATTTAAAAGAATTATTACTATTGAAGATCCCGTAGAATATATTTTCCAAGACGATAAATCAATTATTGATCAGCGAGAAGTTTATCATGACACTGATTCTTTTGCAAAAGCACTAAAGTCTGTGTTTCGGCAAGATCCTGATATTATTATGGTCGGAGAGATGAGAGATCCCGAGACGATTTCTACAGTTATCACATCGGCTGAAACAGGACATTTAGTTTTCTCTACATTGCATACCAATTCAGCCAGTGAAACTATTCATAGGATTATAGATACATTTCCAGGTGAACAGCAAAGCCAAATAAGAACACAATTAGCATCAGCTTTATTAGGTATTATCTCTCAGAGATTAATTCCAAGAAAGGGCGGTGGAATTATTCCCGCTTGTGAAATTATGACATCTACTCCAGCCACAGCTAACATTATCCGAGAAAATAGAGTTCACGAATTAGACTTTGTTATTGAAACTTCTGCAGAAAAAGGTATGATAAGTTTAAATAAATCTTTAGCTGATTTAATTCAGCGAGGCGAAATATCAATTGATGATGCTTTAGTTTATTCAAGAAGGCCTAGCGAATTACAAGAATTTGTTAGCTAATTAAACAAAATGAAATTTGAATACCAAGGGAGATCAGAAAATGGACAAATGCAATCGGGCATTGTAGAGGCCTCTTCTAGGGAGGATGCTATTAATGTTTTGAAGAAAAACAAGATATACGTTACATTTTTAGAAGAAAAGAAAGATAATATTTATTCTGCCGAGATTACATTTCTTCAGTTTATTTCGAGTAAAGATATGGTTCTTTTTTCTAGGCAATTAGCAATTATGTTTCAATCAGGAGTTCCCATTGTTGAGTCCTTGAGATCAATATCTAAACAGACAAATAAAAAGAAGTTTAAAGATCAAATTGAAGAATTAGCTATAAAAGTAGAAAGCGGTGAATCTTTATCTCAGGCTTTGGCTGCTTTTCCAAAAACATTTAACCCTTTTTATGTCGGTATGGTAAGATCAGGCGAGGCTTCTGGTCGTTTAGCTGAAACGCTTGAGTACTTAGCCGATCACCTAGAGCAAGAGCATAACTTTAACAGTAAGATTATATCATCTATGATTTATCCTGCCTTTATTCTGGTAGTCATGGTCGGTATTTTGATATTATTAGTTGTGTTTGTTTTGCCAGGGCTTGAAGATGTTTTTGCTGACATGGATCTACCATGGAACACTAGGCTAATTCTTAATTCAGGTGATATATTTAAACAATGGTGGTGGGTTTTAGCATTGTCAATATTTGTAATAGCATTTTTATTTCGAACTTTTAGTAAAACGCCTGATGGCGAAAAGCTAATTGATAATATTGTTTTAAAAATACCAGTTATTGGAGAGTTTGTTAAAAAGATTAACCTTGTACGTATAGCTGAAAACATATCTACTCTAGTAGCTGGAGGTTTACCAATTGTGCAAGCACTGGAAGTTACGGCTGGAGTTTTGAGTAGTAATTCTTATAAAGAAATTATGTATGAAGCAAGAGATAATGTGAGGCGTGGAGAAATGATAAGTGGCACATTAATTAAGTATCCCAAGCACTTCCCTGTTTTGTTTATTCAAATGATAGTTGTCGGAGAAAAGACTGGTAATGTTGACAGTTCACTTAAAAATGTAGTATCATTTTATCAGGGAGATGTTGATCGATCATTAGATGCTATAGTGAAGATGATGGAGCCAGCAATGATTGCTTTAGTTGGAGGGTTAGTAGGGTTTGTGGTAATGTCGGTTTTGACTCCGATATATCAAATTAGCGCAGTTTAAATTAAAGGTCGTTTATTTTTACAAAAAAAATGAAACAAAAAGGTTTTACATTAATTGAATTGTTAGTTGTAGTGGCAGTTATTGGTATTCTTGCTTCTGCTGTAGTTGTTAACTTTAGTGGTGCCCAAGAAAGGGCTAGAGATTCAAGAGTAATTTCGGCAATGGGTCAAATAAGACCAGTGGCAGAGATTATTTATAGTAAATACAATTATAGTTATGCTAATGTTTGTAGCGGTACTACATTAAATACAATAGAGGGTTTACAAGCATTAAAAGATGATATAACTAGTCAAAAACCAGCAGCAGCGACTATCGTTTGTTCAACCAATGGTACTAAATATTGTGTTTCTGTAGGATTGTCTAAAACAGGAGATTTCTACTGTGTAACATCGGAAGGAAAAGCAGGAATGGCTTCAACTGCTTGTAACGCCACGACCTATACTTGTACTTGGACAACACAATTATAGCTGTTTTAGTCTCTAAAATTCCCGCTCTCAAGCGGGGGTTTTTGTTATTGAGTATTTTCTCTTTTTAAAGTATAATCAACTTATGATTTACGATTATACTATTTTATTGTTCTTATTCTTATTCGGCGCTGCTATTGGCTCTTTTCTTAATTGTGTCATTTATCGATTAGAGATTGGCAAGAGCTTTATTAGTGGGAGATCTTTTTGTCCAAAGTGCAAAAAAGAAATTAAAGCGATAGATCTAGTGCCGATATTAAGTTTTGTTTTATTAAAAGGAAAGTGTCGTTATTGTGCTTCTAAAATATCTTTGCAATATCCATTAGTGGAGCTTTTAGTTGCAATAGTCTTTGTTGTTGTTTTCTTGTATACAGACAATATGATAGATTTGGTTTTTTTGTTGCCAATATTTTCTTTAATGGTGTTAATTTTTATATATGACCTTAAGCATTATTTGATACCAGATCAAGCAATATTATTGGCATCACTCTTGGCTATTTCTTGGCATCTTGTCTTAGATGCAGAGATTGTTATGTTTATTTTATCTGCAATAGGAGCTTCGGCTTTCTTTGGTTTAATTTATTTTATCTCAAAAGGAGAATGGATTGGTTTTGGTGATGTCAAGCTAGCTTTGTTTATGGGGTTGTTTTTAGGTTTCCCTAATATTCTTACTGCTCTTTTCTTGTCTTTCGTAATTGGTTCAGTCGTTGGGATAATAGCGATATTACTTAAGAAGAAAGAAGTAAAAAGCGAAATACCTTTTGCTCCATTTTTAATTACGGGGACGGTTTTGTCTTTCTTCTACGGATCTAATATTTTAAATTGGTATTTTGATTTAATAAACATTAATGCGATATTCTAAAGGTTTTACTTTAATAGAGATGTTGGTGACCATGTCTTTGATTGTAATTATTACAAGCGCTACTTTGTTGAGTTTTAGATCAATGGGAGATGCTTTTGACCTAGATCGTGAAGTTCAAATGGTTGCGCAGGATATTAGAAATGCTATAAACATGACAATGGCTTCAGAAGAACATACTGGTGTTGTTCCTGTGGGTTGTGTTGTTGCATATGGTGTTCGTTTTGAAGAAAACAAGGACTATTACGAACGAAAAGTTTATTTCGTAAATCCAGATACTAGTAATTATACAAGCGAATTATTGGAAAAGGTTGAATTAGGAGAAGTTGAAATAATAGATATATCTTCGGATTTTTATGTAGATATCATTTTTTATCCTCCTCACCCTACTACTTTTATTGGAGGTATTAAAATTGATTGGACTTCTAGGTATGATGATGTTGACATAGAAATAGGGTTAAAGGAAGATGTCACCAACAAAAGAACAATAAATGTTAATAAATTTGGTCGTATAGAAATACAATGAAAAACAAACTGCAAAAAGGTATGACTTTTTTAGAGCTATTAGTAGCGATGTTTGTTTTAATAGTTGGAATTTCGGGAGTTGCGGCTATGTTATCTAATACAATGTCTGCAAGCAATTCTAATGTTTCGAGACTGCAAGCGGCTTATCTAGCAGGTGAAGGGGTTGAGATTGTGAGAAATATTAGGGATAATAATATATTAAATTATAATGGTTGGCATAATGGTATTTCTCCTGGTTCATGGGAAGTTGTTTATGATAGTATGACATTAAGTGGTGTTGATCCGGCAAATCCAAATTTTTTAAAAATAGACAATAATGGTTTTTATAACTACGATGTGGGGAGTGATTCTACTTTCAAAAGAGTTGTTGATATTAATATTAATGGAGATGTTTTAGAGATAACATCTAGGGTTTCTTGGCAAGAAAAGGGTGTTGATCAGGAATTGGAAGTGATTAGTCATTTGTATAATTGGAGATAATATGAATATAAAAAATAACAAAAGAGGATTTACTTTAATGGAGCTGTTAATTACTTTTGCTATATTTGCAGTTGTTGTGACAGGGATGATTAATGTTCTTGTTTCTGCTGTTAAAGTTCAAAGACAAATGCTTGCCGATCAAAAAATGGTAGAAGAGGTTAGCTATGCTTTTGAATATATGACCAGGGCCATTAGAATGGCAAAGAAAGATATGGAAGGTACTTGTGTTGCTCGATACGCGAATTATAATTATACTAATGGAGTTTTTAGTTTTTTAAATTCAGAGGGTAATTGTCAACAGTTTAAGTTAAATAATTCTGCAATAGAAGCGAGGATTTCTGCAAATTCAAGTATACCTACGGGATCTTTTTTTCCAATAACATCAGATGCTGTTACTGTCACAGGGTTATCATTCAATAATGGTGGTAGTTCCTGGGCATCTGGTGGCGCTCAGTCTAAGGTGACAATATTAGTTGAAGCTCAGAGTTTGGTTGGTTCGAGTAGTATAAATTTTCAAACAACAGTTTCTCAAAGAAGATTAAATACAAGTTATGAATAAAAACAAAGGTTCGGTATTATATTTTAGTGTAATGATATTAACCATAATACTTAGTATTGTTTTAGGAATGTCGGCGATGTTAATAACGCAGATAAAAATGATTAGGGGCACAGAATTTTCAGTAATGGCTTTTTATTTGGCCGATTCTGGAATTGAAGAAGCTCTTTATTGTTTATATAAAGGGGATTGTTCGTCTGACGAGGGGGATATAATTCCAAATAATCGTCTTACTTCTATTCTTAATTATGGTGAGTATAGATATGAGTTGGTTTCTGGAGAATTTTGTCGTCCAATAAGGAACTTTTATTGCAT
>Ga0255341_1004731_pt1 | contig 14035 bp, 16 predicted proteins | sample wastewater_treat_8_FD_192418 | JGI IMG/M metagenome (GOLD analysis project Ga0255341, IMG submission 192418) | Wastewater microbial communities from Lulu Island WWTP, Vancouver, Canada - plant12 | ecosystem: Engineered > WWTP > Wastewater > Unclassified | place: Canada: Vancouver, British...
AGTATTTTTCTACATACAGTATATCGCAAAAACGCCTTGAAGTCCAGTAGTTTCAATAGTTTTGCGAAGTTTTCAAAGATCGATATTACCTGTTTTTAACAGGAGTTATTGCAGTGGAATCATACTTGCTTTTGCAATTATCATGATAGTAAGGTGTTTGCCCCGATAGAAAGCAGTCCCAAAGGCTTTGATCCAACAGATAATGAGCAGCTTTTCTTGTTTGCGTATAAAGCATTTGCATTTGAGTTTTACAAAAGTAGAGTTGCATTTATCGCAATGCAGAATCTATTTAAAAATTTACCTGCAAAACTGAAAAAGCATCCATTTCTCTTCGTCCCTGAATACCGAGAAGCTCAGCTTAAAGAGCTAGAAATGAGTTATTATAAACAACGTTTTGATAATATGCTAATAAACAATGAATATAGCGATATCTATACAGAAGTTATCGAGATTCCATTTAAAATTGAATTCGCTACTATCGACTGCATCTCACCAAGATTTGATATTACTGGTGGTAAAGTAAAGCAATTTACAAAAGGCTTTATGAAAAGGATGTTCATGACTATATTCCCTTTCGGTGATAAATCTTATATCTTGTTATCGTATCTTAAAGAAGATAGCGCAAATTTTAATAAATATGTTACAGCAATTAAAGGAACAGAGCTCCAACGCATTTACGAGTACTTTTCTACATTTTTACCATTATATAGCGAAAGCATTGTCTTGAATCCTAAGCTACTCCAAAAATGGGGGAAGGAAGCAACTTCAGCCTTTACGAGTTTATCTAACCTTATTGGTAAAGATTTAATTCAACTAGAAAATCAATTTGCCCTAAACCTCTTCAAAAGCTATCATAGAAACTCTAATTTAGAACCTACAAAGTGTAATTTATTCATAGAACTCTAAGCAACAGAAATGCAAAAAAATCCTGAATCTCTTATAAAACTCAGGATTTTTTTGCATTTACAACAGACCTTCTGTCGGTTGACATGTTCCATCATACTATATCCGAATCGCAATACATACTTCTAATTCGTTGATCTGCTCTTTATTCTTAAAATCATCACCATCGGAAGTGAAGCTAAAAATCCTTGCAGACCGCTTAAATACTAAGATTTCCACTAATTCTCCCTTTGTATTCTTACTACGCACTCCACATGAGCCGTATGAGGAAACATATCCACCAGCTGGATCACCCTTGCACAATAACCCCTCTCCTGAAGGTACCTCACGTCTCTAGCCATAGTTGAAGGATTACACGACACATATACAATCCTTGAAGGGTTAATCCTCAACATTGCATCAAGCACTTCCTTCTTGCATCCCTTCCTGGGCGGATCAACTATTACAACATCTGCTCTTTCATTAATTTCTCCAATCACATGTTCAACTCGCCCGCAAACAAACCTAACATTTTTCACCCGGTTTATTTGCATATTATTCTTTGCATCCTTTACTGCCTCCTCTACTGCCTCTATACCAATTACCCTTCCTGCTCCTTGGGATAGATAAATAGAGATGGTGCCGGTTCCGCAGTAAAAATCGAAAACTGTTTCATTACCTGTAAGAGCAGCAAATTCACGTATTTTATCATACAAAACCTCTGTCTGCCCGGAGTTTACCTGGAAGAATGATAACGGGGATATTTCAAAGCTATAGCACCCAATGTAATCCATAATTTTTTCTTTGCCGAAGATCAAACTGTTTTTCTCCCCCATTATCTGATTAGTCTCTGTTAAATTATGATTTATATATATACTTTTTACTGAAGGAACACTTTTGGTTATAGCTTCAATTAATTTTTCGCTGCTCGGAAGCTTCTCTAATGACGCAGCCAAGACCAATATGACCATAACCTCTTCGGTCTTTCGGCTTACTCTGGTTACAATATGGCGGATCATGGAAGCCTTTTCCTCATGCTCCCCATCTCTTTGCAACATTTGATTGAGGTAATGCCTTACAGCTTCTCGTACATCATTGCTATATCTGTGCTGTATTGAGCAAAATTCAAGATCGGCAACCTGTCTTGTTCTCGTTTTATAAAAACCGATTTTATATTTCCCCTCAGAATATTGCACAGGATACTGTGCTTTGTTCCTGTAGTTCATTATTTCTGGGGATCCTATTGTTTCTTTGATGATATCTGTGTCAATTCCTGCAACTCTGGCAACAGCCTCCTTTACGATATCCCTTTTAACAGTGAGCTGCTTATCATATGGAATAAATTGAAGCGAACACCCACCGCAATCATGGAAGTGTCTGCAAAACGGCATTACTCTATCTCCTTTTGCTTCTACTATCTCAGACAGCCTTGCTGCTGCATAATCTGCCTCAATTTTAGTTATTATCCCACAAACCTTTTCTCCGGGAAGCACTCCCTCAATAAATACCTTGATTCCGTCTAAAGCTGCGATACCGCAGCCATCCTGTGTCAGTCCGATAATATCAAATATATACGAATTTCCTAATTTCAGCATCACTTTACCCTTCAACCTTATAAATTATTATTTGCTCATTTGAAGCAAAACCGTCAATTATTACTCATCAATTATCAATTACCAATCATCAATCATCTATTGTAAAACGTCAATCGCTTCCGCACCATTCATTATAAATGCATTTATCTAATCTTCAATTATATCAGAATATTTGTCTATATAAAAAGACAATCACATTTCCAGGTAAGATTAATATATTACTAATAGTAACTATGGAAAGACCCTCGGGAGATTGTAGTCATGTTAATTTCCGAAGATAAACAACACTTCCTTATACTAGCAATTACTTTTATTGTATTTATATTGTTTGCTACCGGCTCTACAGGGCCATCACTAACACCTGGTTCAGAAACTATAGTTCCCGTTGTCATATAAGAGGCAAATAAAGGAGGGGACATTCCTGTGTTTGCACAAGATAATTTAAACAAAATCTTAAGGGATGTCATGGGTTGTATAAATAGAAATGCCTCTGGCAGCAATTCGAATAAAAATAAATCAAATAATAACTCAAATGGCAATAATAAATCCAACGGCAATAAATTGAGCATTACACCTGCACAAGCTTTGGTCATCGCCGGTATTATAGGAGGTGTATTGGATGTTGACTCGATTTTGGTTGACAGAGACCAGGTTGTACAAATTGTTTTGGAAGGATCTCTAAAACAAAAGACAGAGCTGGAAAAGATGCTTGATGAGATTGGGTCAATGCCTTTTAATGAAGTGGTAAAAGCAATGTTGGATAGGCTGCAATGAAGAAAAATTACTACATTACTCTTAATATATAAAACTTAATAACCGATAATTAAATACTAAATATATATTAAATAACACTTTTAGTTCAAAAGGGGTATAAAATGCTGCAAAGATTAAATATAGGTGTAATTACTCATCGTACAGAAGCATCCTATTTCGGCACATTACTAAATGGGATTCACGAATCCCTAAAAAAGAGAATGCCAATAAGTATGTAATTAATACCTTTATGATGTACAAGTTCAACTCTAATATGAAAAGGCAATCAATCTTTTATCCCTTAGCTGCCAAAAATATTGACGGTTGGATAGTTCTCTCACAAGGAGCTGATGACGAGTATTTAAATACACTAATGAATTCAGCTTCACCTGTAGTGCTTATAAACTTTGATCCTCAAAAGTATGACTGCAATATAATTCAGGACGATAGCCTTTATGGCGGTGAAACTATTACTCAACATCTTATAGATCATGGGCATAAAAAGATAGCCTTTATTGGATGGTTTGAATTGTTTGGCTGTAATTGGATAAGATGATGTTTTATATGCCAGAAACTATACTCCTGGTTTATCTACTTATCACCAAAATATCAAAACCCTTGGTTCAGCGGGTGCTGCTGCCTTAATTGACATCTTGAGGAATAATACTGCTGTCAGCAAAACCATATATATTAAATCCGATCTTATGTTAAGGGAATCCTGTGGCTGCAACATAAAGCTTGAAGATGATTTAACTCTCGAAAACCTAAAATTGAAGGATTCCATAATCAAATGCGTTGAAGACATGCTATTTAGAAATTACAAATTGGGTTCCGAACTATTTTCATTAGATCTTGAAGGAATAGAGCAGCTTTTGCCTCAAATCGTCAGGAATTATTCCTGGCTATGCCTTGGTCTTTTTAGCGAAGATAACCCTGACAATGGCAAATTCACCATTGAGCACATCTCAAATATTGATATGAAGCCAGTTCCCAGTCCAATTTCTGTATGCCCAATTGAAGAGTTTCCAAACATCAACATTATACCCGATCTATACTCCCCAAATCCGGATGATATAATATGGATACTTCCATTATCAACGATGACAAAGAACTGGGGGGTTATCTCATAATATAAGTCCTTTTAATAATGTAAGTACACTTTACGCTTATGACATTTCCAGCACAATATTCAACCTTTTAGGCATTGCTTTAGACCGCGAAGTAACCAGCAAAGAGTTCAGGGAGAACCTGATCGCTCTTCAGGAAACCCTCGATACTCTTCGTAAAGCACAGGAACAATTGATTCAATCAGAGAAAATGGCATCCCTTACAGGTGTTGTATCAGGTATTGCACATGAAATAAACACTCCAATAGGAGTAAGCTTCACAGCTGCTTCTTTCCTTGAGCAAAGCTCCCATAAAGTTTTAAAGCAGTTTCAGGCAAAAAAGCTGCACAGTAGGGACCTTATAGAGTTTTTTGAATCTTGTATTGAAACAAGCCAAATTCTTATGAAAAATCTTCAGAGATCATCCGAACTCATCAATAGATTTAAGGAAATTGCAGTTAACCGTTCAACCAAAGATAAGTCCAAAATAAATCTTAAGCACTTTTTATATGATATATGGATCCTGTTACCCCCAATTCTGAACAAAACAAATATAAGCCTCAACATAAACTGCCCTGATGATCTGGTTATTATGACATATCCAGAAGAACTCATTCAAATTTTAGCCAGTCTTTTTGAAAACTCAATAGTTCATGCCTTTACCGATGAAAAAAGTAAAAACATCAATATTGACGTAACCTCAACTAACGATATATTGTACATAGTTTATTCCGATAATGGAATTGGAATCGAAAAAATAATCTTTCCAGGATATTTGATCCTTTTTTCACCACAAAAAGGGGACTCGGCAGCATAGGTCTTGGATTAAACATTGTTTATAATATAGTAAACCAAGAGTATGGAGGAACCATCACCTGCCAAAGTCAAATGGGCAATGGTACAGTATTTAATATAGAAATTCCTTTAAACGATTAATTCCAATACATTCCGAATTCTCCAACTATATCAATTAAACACCGCATTAGTCAATCTGTCAAACAGTTTTCCTCCATTGCCTGAACCTGTACAATTTGTCATTTTTATAGCAGCAGGATTACCATTGCCTGTAAATCCATGCTTGTAATTATTATTGGCAACACAATTTTTAAGAACATGGGGCACCGAAGCAGTATCGTCACCTAGCTTATATCCGTTTCCGTCACCGCCTGTTGGAGTTCCGTTTGTGTATTTACCGTTTCCGCTGGCTTCACAGTTTTCAATTGTCACAACTCCAATAGCTCCCGTATCGGATTTGGTGTACAGGTCCCATCCGTCATCACAGTTATATAAAGCCTTGCAGTTTCTGAATACATTTCCATTGCCGCTGGTAAGCTTGGCAGCAAATCCATCGGCATTTTCCAATGTAGAATCCTTGTTCTCAGTTGATATGCAATCAATTATCAGGTTGTTGCTCGGCCATTTATCTATTGTCTTATAATTAGAATTGTATCTTGATATCTGAAGCCCTGTATCATGGTTGAGTCTAAACAAGCAGCCCTCAATTTTATTATTGTTTCCTGCTAAAAGCATCCCATTGTCCCCTGCATTTTGAATGGTTATGCCTTTAACATGCCAATAGCTTCCTGCAAGAACAATGCCTCTGTTTGACGAGTTTTCACTCATTGCCGAGAAGTCCAAAACAGGTTTATCGCTTCCATATGCAAAAATGTTTTTTGTAGCAGAGGCATTCCCATTATTGCCTTCTGCAATAATTATTGTTGAGGATAGATTGTAAGTACCGCCTTTTAAGTAAATTGTTTTTCCCGGCTGAATATCCTTAATAGCCTGAGCTAAGGTTACTGCTCCCTTAGGCTCAATTATTATATCCCCGCTTGCAGGAGCGAGAGTGGGAGTGGGAGTTGCTGCACGCGTTGGAGTTGGAGTAAATGATTTGACAGGTGTGGGCGTGGGTGTTGCAGTTGATGTAGGCTTGGTCGTTGTAGCAGTTGGATCGGTTGCGGCAACTATTGTAATGTTATTTGGATAATCACTTGAAGTTTTACCGAAATATTTTGCGATAACGATAATATCCGTCATATTTACAGAACCATCCATATTCAAATCATAGGCTTCATTATAAGCTGCTCCACCTTTTGAAGCATTAAATGCCTTTGCAATTTGAATTATATCCGTCATGTTTATGGCGTTATCCCCATTTATATCTCCTGCCATCATCAATACAGGAGAGCTCTGGGAACCTATGATAATATCACTTTCAACATTGACCTCTCTAATCTCTCTAGTCAAATATGATGCTTTGCTGATTTTGACTGTATAATTGGAGCCCCTTGGAACATTGGGCAATTCAAAAAAACCGTTGTAATCAGTTTGGGTACTTCCTACACCCTGTACTTCCATCTTGAACCCGATTCTTAAGGAAGCAGAGCTCATATCAAAATCAGGGCTTATATATCCTAAAACGGAATAATTATTGCTGTTTAATGAAGTAGGCGATGCTTTTGCAGTAGGTGTGGAAGTTGGCTTTATTGTTGAAGCAGGATTTACGACTGTCCCGTCAAGCTTGCCTACACCTGCATACCGGGTTACAATGGCTTTGACACTGCTTGTTGGGCTCAGTACCTGAGAATATTGATACGGCGGGGTAAAACTGCATGTTGACGAAGTAGGCTGATTTCCCTTACAGTTTATATATTGATTGTCCTTTACATCCCACATGCCAACATTTTGGCTATAATATGTACCTATGGGCCCTTCAGCACATCCTGTTGTGCCGTCAACCGAGCCTGAGCCGACATTTTCAAATACATTGCCTTCAACACGGAGCTTGGCACCAACTCTGGAGTTAACAGCCGAGCTTTGTATATTCAGGTAGTAATTGTTGAATATGTGTCCCGTTCCTCCTCTGTAGCTGGGCAAACGGGATTTGCAGTTTTCAAAAAAATTATGATGGAATGTAATTTTCCTGTCATAGTCATCACTATCCGATGAACCTATAAGACTTGTTTTAAATGAATCATGAAGATAATTCCAGGATATGGTAATATATTCACTGCTTTTCTTTACATCGAGAAGTCCGTCATACCAATCTACATCTCCACCTTCAATATCACCCACTTCATCTATTTTGCCGTCTCCGTTGCAATCACCTATCATGTTGTATATTTCACAATGGTCAATCCAAATATGATTGCTGCTTTCTATGCCTATTCCGTCGATTGGGGCTAGAGTATGATGAATCTTTAAATTACGGACTATAATATTACTGGATTTATAGATATTTATTCCTATACCGTCCAATTCTCCTTTTGTTCCAACCCCTATAACAGAGATGTTTTTAACTTCTTTTATATCAATTTTTCCGGCACCGCTTATCTTTCCGTCAATTTTTAATATCACCGGTGATGTATCGTTTGCCTTCTTACGGGCATTCAAAAGGTCATTTGCCTGGGCAAGACTGGTAATAGTAACTTCTTTGCCTCCAGTTCCCCCGGTTGTGCCGCCTTCTAATGTTGCAAAGCCAATCAAATCAAAGTTTACCTGTTCATAATCCTGTGCTGCAAAGGAACCTGTACCAGTTAAAATTACCTGGGTACAAATCAAAGACAGCATTATGAGCCCTGTGAGCATTTTTCTTAAAAAGCTGCTTCTCTTCATTATCTTACCCCTCCCAAAAAACATTTTGCTATATTAAATACGTTATTAATCTTACATTTAGCAGAGCAAAATAACGAACGCTTTACCGGAATTTTGCGATAGATAAATGTAAAAGATTAATCGTATTTAATATAAATTAATAGCTCTGTTAGATAAAAGTATTGGTAAGAACCTATTGAAAAAGGAGGAAATCAACTTCCCCCTTCTGGGTTCTTGATTAAATCAAAACTTCAGAATTATTTATTTTTTATTTCTGATTTAATCGATTCTGTAATAGCATAAATAATTACAGTCACGATTAAAATACCTATAATAAAGTTTATCCATACCCATGATGTTATGATACGAATGGTTAAAAATAAAAATACCATTCCTAAGATTCTAAATACTATTGTAATAAGGTGGTATTCGGCTGTTTTATCAATTTTTTTTCGTTCCTCTGCAGTAGCCCAAAGATAAGTATTTGAAAGTATTGGTCCTTTTTCTTTAGAAGTAAAAAATGAATACGTCAATAATAATACTGAAACTAAACCAATTATTATGGATGATACTATCTGCCATGTTTCCATGTATTACCTCCTATAAGCTATTATCTAATACAAAATAATGTAAATTAATATATTGTAATTATATATTATTTGGCATATAAAAACCTCCCTAAATTACCTCTATTTGTCAAATAAAAACAGGTGGTCTATCTCTATATTGTTTTTGACGTACATCAACAGCTTCACTAACACTATCCAGAACCAGTGTCCTCATTCTTAACACATCTTTATCTTGTTTAGTATTTTCCAGCCATTTAAACCAATACAGATAATTAGCTAAATATTTAGTTGCAACACCTTTAAAACGCCTAATCCATTCCTTTAGATTACTGTGAAGAGCATTTACATGGTTAATATGGTACACCCCATTTTTATGTTTTCCTGTCTTGATACGCACATGCTCTAATGCAAAGTCTTTTGTAAATTGGATATATGATTTATGACTATCCGAACAAATAATCGACTGACTATTTATTTTATCATTGTAAGCTCTTTTTAAATCAACGGCACGAATTCGTCCCATACATGCACATTCTAATACAATGTTTTCGTTTCTGTCGATTGCAGAAGTTACGCAAACCTGCTCATGGCTGATGCCCCTGAGTTTGACTTCTTTTCCTCTTTTCCTTGATTTTCTTGGCATTATAAAAGTTTTGCTTTTCCTATGATTTCCCTTAAATGATTCAGCAAAAAATGTTTCGTCCATTTCAACTATACCTTCCAAGTTACCGACACCTAAAGATGTTCTAACAGCGTCAAGTAGCTTATGTCTCATAAAAAAGGATGTTTTTACACATACACCAACCATTTCAGCAGATTTTCGAATGGAAAAACCAAGAATCATACATTTAGCATACTCCATCCAAACACGTAACGACAATTTTGAACTTGAAAAAACTGAATTTGTTAAATCACCAAAAGATTTATGACAATCTTTGCATAGGTATCTCTGCTTACCTTTTACTTTACCGTTTTTAATAACATGAAGTGAACCACAATCTGGACATACTTGCCCGTTTGAAAAATGCTTTTCTTTGCAGTCTTTTTGTAAGTCCTGTTCCATAGAGCTAATAGTTATTAGTTGTCCAATATATTCAAACAATTCTGTTATCTGAATACTACTTAATGTTGAAATATCTGATTTAATGGCTGATAAAGTTGACATAATAGAGACTCCTTTCCTTATTTCTATTATACCACAGCCAGAACATATGTTCAATACCAATATTATTATCTAACAGAGCTAAATTAATTAAAAATCTCTAACCTAAACTTCCTTTTGAAATTTTTGCTGTTATTTTTACTTTATTATAGTGTTTCGAAATCTATATACTTTTTCTTGTGCCACTTTTAATAAAAGAATACTTATTTATATTTATTTTACAAAATCTAAGACTTCCTTTCAAATTTTTTCAACAGCAATACGGGAAGGGTAATACACCTAACTTATTATCCACTCACATGTTGACCACAACATCCTCAAGGCTCCTGCTTATCAGTTGTGCTATCATCTGATAACCGGCAGAATTCGGATGCAGATTATCAGATGCAATGAAGCGATTCATGTTTAATTTGAACATATCATAAGTCGGAACAAAAACAGCTTTAATGTCATCGGCAAAAACAAGTGAAGTGGCATGGTTCCAGTCGTTCATAAGCTGTGCATATTCATTGGTAATTTCGCCATCATAAGGGTTGTACAACCCTACAAACACTACAAATGCATCCTTGTTGACTGCACGGACCTTGTTTGTTATTTCTTTCAGAGCTGCAATATATGCATTCTGCTTTTCTTTAAATGCATTTTCCAGGTTACTGCCTCCCTGCCTCCGTATCTCTAACAAGTCATTGCCTCCTATGGAAATCAGTATAATATCTGAACTTGTTATCTCATTGGTCAATCTTCCATTTTTAACCTGATCAAGCAATTCTCCACTCTTAAGTCCATCTATACCAAGGTTGCTTACAGTAATATCCTTTGCAGTATAGTTTTTAAGGTTATCGGTTAAATATCCTCCTATACCTCTGAAGGTTTCATCTCCTGTACCCTTAGCTATAGAGTCACCTAAAATGAGAACTTTAACAGTTTTAGGATCATTAAAAGAATCCGCACCATTTTGCAGCCCTTGCTGTGATATGGGCTTACTTACTTCACTAACCGGTCCTGTTGAAACTTTTACAGCCATAACAAAACCTGTACAAATAAAAATCAACGATATAAATACAATAATTAGAATGCTGAACCACATGATCTTTTTAGCCATCAAAGTACCCCTTTCACACTAAAATATCCCTTCTGGTAAAATAGGCAAAGCTAACAACAATAGAAAATATAATCCATACAGACAGAACCGCTAATGAAAAAGTCATGTTCATGCCTTCAATAGGACTAAGCGAACCCGATATATAGTCCGTCAGCTTCAGGTTTGCAGTAAAAAAATAGCGTGGGAGCTTCCAATCTTCAAGAAAACTGCTTAAGAGAGATCCTCCTATAAGGGTTGAGAGCACAATTCCAATAGAAGCTGCAGTACTTCTGACAAGTGTTGAGATCATAAATGAAACAGATCCGACAACCACTGCTACGAAATAAGCCAGTCCGTATGTCATCATCAAATACTGCCACCCGGGCACATTAACGATATCAGATGTAACAAGTTTTCCGGCGACAACCTTAAACCCTGTTACTACCGGTGTGGTCCATCCTCCATATCCAAAGAAAATCCCCGACACCCCAATGGATAAAATCAATACAAAAAACATGACCAAAGCCTCTAGAAGTATTATGGTAATATACTTGCTAAGCAGTATTTTCCACCGGGAAACACCTCTTACAAGAAGAAGTTTAATGGTCCCTCCCGAAAGCTCTCCGGATACTATATCTGCCGATAAAATTATCATCAAAAGGGGCAGAAGGAATAATAACGACTGTTCAATGAATTTAGTGCTGAAGGTCACAGCAGAAACCTCTAAAGGATTTATATCCTCATCCAGATAAAATTGCATCTGCTCAGCACGGACTCTAAGATTTGCTCGTCTATCGTCATCCATATACGGACTATCCATTCTTCTTTTTATATCAATGAGCTGCTGCTGTAAAACCTTTCTCCAATCACTTGTAGCCTCTATACCTATTCGTTTTGAGAGGTTCTCTTTAGTTCTGTCAAGTGAATGATACTGTCCATAGGCAAATGCAGCAATAATAACAAGTACAATGCCCAGAGTAATATATAGCCTTTTCTTGCCTATCATTTTGAAAACTTCATTTTTTACAAGATTATACAATTTCATCACCCTCAGTAAGTTTTAAAAACAATTCCTCCAGGGAGTTTCCGTGAGATTCACAATAAGATATAATCAAGCCTTCATTGAAAAACGTTCGGTTAATGTCTTCCACACGTACTGCTCCAATACATGCCTTTACAGAATTCTTTCTGGTCTGTTCACCATTAATATTCCATTGTTCCTTTAAAACCCCAATTGCTCTTTCCGGTTTATCCAAAAACCACTCCACAATCATATCCTCCACGATTTCCTTTACTTTGACAGACTTTACAACCCGTCCTTTACTGACAATAGCAACAGTATCACAAACCAATTGAAGCTCCGAAAGTATATGGCTTGAAATAAAAACCCCCATCCCCTCTTCATAGGCCAATCTCCTTATAAGATGTCTAAATTCGGCAATTCCCGCAGGGTCAAGACCATTTGTGGGCTCGTCCAGTATAAGAAGCTTGGGTCTTCCCATGATGGCCTGTGCTATTCCAAGCCTCTGCCTCATACCCAATGAGTAGGTTGAAACCTTGTCATTTATTCGGTGACTAAGTCCAACCATTTCCACCACTTCATCAATTCTTTCTTTGGTAATACGTTTATCCATCGCTGCAAAATGTTGCAAATTTTCCATACCTGTAAAATATTTGTACATATCCGGACTTTCAATTATGCACCCAACATTAGACATTGCCTTTTTAAAGTCATTCTTTATAGAATACCCGCAGACCTTTATTTGCCCGCTGCTTGGCTTGATAAGGCCAACAATCATTCTAATGGTAGTGGTTTTGCCTGCACCGTTAGGACCTAAAAAACCGAATATTTCTGAGGAGGATACCGATAGATTCACATCTCTCACAACATCTTTATTGCCAAACTTCTTGGACACTTCTTTAAGTTCAAGTACATGGGCCATCATAGTTCACCTGCCATAATCAAAGTGGGCTTTCATTGTCTAATTCCCCGAAAATATTATAAAATCCTTTATTCATAATATCATCTTATTCATTTTATTATATTAAATACGTTATTAATCTTACATTTAGCAGAGCAAAATAACGAACGCTTTAACGGAATTTTGCGATAGATAAATGTAAAAGATTAATCGCATTTAATATAAAATGCCGTATCAATAATGTAATTATTTCCACATTAAAACACAATTATTAAGTATATACCCACTATACCCTCTAAACAACCATGTGCCATAATTTATCAGACATTAACAAAAGCACCAACAGGAACTCCCGTTGGTACTCAAATTATACAGATATTTATTTTCCTGCAGCATCAGAAGCATACAAAACTTTCAATATTTCTCAGATCTACACCAAAATAAATCCATCTAAATCCTGTCCATCTCCAACCTGCTGCCGATCTTCTTCCTACAAATACGAGCCATGCCCAAAAACTCTCACCTGTATTTAACCATATATAGACATATCTGAAAGTACAAGGTCTTATTGCTCCAGGATCAACTGCAAAAACTCCAACCCCCTGAGCTTGTGACTGCTGTGGAACAAATGAAGGCGGCGGACCTGACGGTGGCCCCGATGAACCTCCCTGTGCCATGGGTGGTCGTCCAAAGGGTGGGGCAAATTGCTGGCCAAATGGCTGACTGAATGGGGGTGGAATTGGCTGCCTATCCAAACTGTTGTAGTATTCGTACATTCATAATTCTCCTTTATTATAGGTTTCCATAATATATTTTATGCTATATAAAGGAGTTGGTTACAAAGAAACAGGATTGCTTCTAAATTACAACAATCCTGTTTCTTAATAATGTTTCTTATAATGTTTCTTAGAGAATGCCTCTAATTACCGACTAATTCATAATTACTTATACCCATTTTCCCTATCAATGGCTTCATCTCTAATTTCTTTTCTCATTCCATTAAGTGCATCTCTTCTTCTCTCATTCTTTTCCGTAAGCACTTTCTTCATTTTTGCATCATCTGTTTTGTGAATCATTTCATCTGCAAGCTCCATATTGTGAATAGTCATATTGATATTCTTTTGAATTCTTTCAACATTGTCCCTTCTATTGTCTGGTTTTGGCTTATTTCTCATAATCAATCACTCCCACTCTCTGAAAGTAAAAAATGTTTTCTTAATGTATTATGCCCGTTAATAAATTAATAATTAGACTTGTGCAGTAAAATGTAAAACTTTATGCAGCATACCCTAATTTGGCAACTACATCATCGAAACTTACCCTGTTAATAGCACAAGTATATGTGTATTTAACAATGTTAACCAAATGTTG
>Ga0255341_1004734_pt1 | contig 14030 bp, 14 predicted proteins | sample wastewater_treat_8_FD_192418 | JGI IMG/M metagenome (GOLD analysis project Ga0255341, IMG submission 192418) | Wastewater microbial communities from Lulu Island WWTP, Vancouver, Canada - plant12 | ecosystem: Engineered > WWTP > Wastewater > Unclassified | place: Canada: Vancouver, British...
CGGTAATTACCGGGAAAACAGGAACCCTGTCAGGTTCCTTTCTCTCTAACGCCCTTCTCACTCTTTCTTTTGCCTTCATATTAACTCTCCACTAGTTTATCTATATCTACCATATTCTTTCCCTGTCTCATACATCGTCCTCATATGTTCTATCGGTGTGCAGGGGGCTACATTGTTCCCCTCACAGAGGAGAAATCTTCCCCCTTCCATAACTCCGGACTGTAAAACTTTTATCACTTCTCCTCTTATCTCTTCTACAGGACCTTCCCTGAGTATCATCGGACTTATATTCCCCCTGAGTATCACTCCAGGACCAAGGACTTTCCTCATCTTGCCCAGATCTGTGGGATATCCGGTATCAAAATCCATCACATTCAACTCCTCTTTTATTGTAAGAAAATGATGCGATGCCTTACCACAGAGATGTATTGAATTTGGACCACCAAGGGAGAAGGTATTGACCAGCTTTTTATGATAAGGAAGAACAAATTCTCTATAAGTTTTCTCAGAGAGAAGTTCAATACTATCGTCAGCAAAACCCCAGGATTGAGTAGGATGTTTTATACCGAATCTATACATCATGTAAGTAATCCTTCTTATAGTAGCATCTGTTATAAAAGAGAGCAGGTTATGGACAAACTCTGGATCTTCATAGATATCAATACAGAGTTGACTCGCACCTCTTATCTGGGCAGCTACAGTAAAAGGACCATCTGTCCCTAAAAGTGGGATGTGTGGATTTCCCACAGGAAATCCTTCAAACAAATCTTTAGAAATACTCAGAAAATAATCATAGTAATCCATAATCTGCTTAAGGAAAGGATTATCCTCTGGCTCAGGGTTAATATCTTTAAGGAATTCTTTATTATCCTTTAATACAGGTTCTATATCAGGTAGGGAATCTTCCCAGTAGAAAAGTTTACAGCCAAAGTACAATGCCTCATAAGAATTCTGGAAATCTACCCAGCATCCTCCCCAATCATTCTCTGGATACCCCATCTCTCGATCCTGAGGGACATTAAACCTCACCCATTTTCTAAATTTCATCTGTACCTTTGCCATCACCTCAGGAGATTCAAAATAATCTTTAAATGTAACTCCTTCTTCATTTAATTCAGGGTCTAAAAGAATCATCCTGGGATTTGTATTGAAGTATACAGGTACCCTTACAGGCTTACCTGAATTATATGCGTCCCATACCTCTTTAACTTCTCTATTATGAGATGAAAAATCGATATCCATATCGCTCATCCTTTTATCCCGGTAAATGTTATACCCTGAATAAATGTCTTTTGTGCCAAGAAAAATGCCACTATCATAGGTATAGAAACAACTGTAGATGCTGCCATTAGATAAGCCCACTCTGCTCCATGCTGTGTCAGAAAGTATCTTAGCCCTATAGCTAATGTATACTGTCTCTCATCCTGTAGATATATAAGGGGACCAAGAAAATCTCTCCAGCTACCAATAAATGCAAATACTCCCAAAGTGGCTATAGCCGGCTTAGATAATGGGAGCATTATATTCCAGTATATGTATGGATGAGAACACCCATCTACCTTTGCAGCATCAACTAATTCTTGAGGTATAGTCATAAAGAATTGACGCATCAAGAATATGGAGAATGCTCCCCCGCCAAAAAATGCAGGGACAATGAGCGGCTTAAATGTCCCAACCCAGCCTATCTTTTTAAACATTACAAACACTGGAATCATAGTTACCTGACTTGGAATCATCATAGTGCTGAGCAGGATGAGGAATAAAATATCACGCCCTGGCCATTTTATCCTGGCAAATCCATAAGCAACAAAAGAAGGAGCTAATATTGCAGCAATCACATTAAAAGCGGTTATATACAATGTATTCTTGAGAAATCTAAAGAATGGAAAATACTCTAATGCTTTCTTATAGTTAGACCATACTACTGGATTTGGTATCCATACCGGAGGAGAAGTAAAAATCTGTTCGTTAGATTTTAAAGATGTGCTTATAAGCCATAAAAATGGCAGTAAAAATGTGAATCCCAGAAGAATCAATAAAGCCTGAAGACCAACTTCTTTTATTATCGCTCTTCTTCTTAAGGTTTTTCTCCAGTTTTCCTTCATCTTCTCCTCCATCATCTAGACTCTGAATGATAATATACCCATCTTGCAGATGTCTTAAATACAAGAATGGTTAAAGCTAAAGTTATTAAAAATAGAATCCAAGCCATTGCCGAAGCATATCCCATCTTCCACCATTGAAAGGCATTATAGTAAAGATAAAGTCCATAAAACATGGTAGAATATGCTGGACCACCACCAGTAGCAACAAACGTCTGGACTGAAAACTGGAATGTCCCTATAATACCCATAATAAGATTAAAAAATATTACAGGACTTATCATAGGTAAAGTGATATTTACCATCTTCTGCCATCCTCTTGCCCCATCCAATTCAGCAGCCTCATAAAGTTCCTTTGGAACATCCTGAAGACTAGCCAGATATATTATCATTCCTCCTCCTACCCCCCATAATCCCATAAGAATAATAGCCGGTTTAGCCCATGCAGGATCTGCCAACCATCCTGGACCTTGTATCCCAAACCACGATAATATGACATTAACCAATCCATAATATGGATTAAAAAGCCATACCCAAAGTATGGCGGTAGCAACTTCTGGCAAGATGGAAGGCAGGTAAAATATTGTCCTGTGTATAGCCATCCCTTTAACATTGGTGTTTAAGAGCAGAGCTAATAATAATCCAGCAATTAGACTTAAAGGTAACCCTAAACAGAGCATATAAAAAGTATTACCCAATGATTTCCAGAAGATAGGGTCTAAGCGAATTAACCTTCTATAATTATCAAGACCTATCCATAAAGGCTCTTGAACGATATTATAATCGGTAAAACTATAATAAAGAGACATGATTATAGGATAAGCAGTAAATATTATAAGACCTAAGAGCCACGGAAAAGTAAAAAATAATCCCCACATCAGTTCTTTCTTTTCTAACTTCGTCATCTTATCCTCCAAATCTAGAGAGGGGGAAATTATCTTCTCCCCTCTCTAATAACTAGAGCTTATCTCTTTTGCCTAGAGAAAAAAGTATCCAGTTCTTGTTGCATCCTTAACGTGACCTCATCAAGCGCTTCCTTTGGTTTCTTTTGACCATTAATTACCATACTTTCTGCGGCACCAAGTTCTGTAAGATACTGTTCCCATACAGGCATGGAAACAGAGGTAAATGCGTTACCCTTTTCCATTAAAGGAATCGTAAGTTTTAATACAGGAATGGCATTTAAGACTTCTGGATCTTTTGCTACTGCGATTCTAGGAGGCATATTAGTAAAAATTATCGCAAGTTTTTTCATCGGCTCCGGGCTTGTAAGCCACTTGATAAATTCCCATGCTGCATCTTTATTTTTAGATCCTGTCGGAATACAGAACATACTGCCGCCAAACTGAGTGGAATTTCTGGTTCCGCTTGGAGTCACATATGGGAATATATCGTATTTGAGCTTTGGATTATATTTCTTACCAAATTGCACGATCCATTCACCATAATCCTGCATTGCCATCTTTCCTGCAAAGAACGGGTTTTCTGGGCTCCAGTAGTTACCCAATGCTGAAGTGAAAGCTGTATACTTTGTGGGGTCCAGGAATTTATTATAAGAAAGGAGATACTCCATGGCTGCTACTACCTTGGGGTCATTAGCCGTTACCTTCTTATTCTTTTCGTCATATAACTTACCACCAAAGAGTCTTCCCCATAGAGATATACCACTTGGTCTATAACCAAGGATCTGTATATTACCTCTATCATCGAACTTTGTAAGTTTCTCTGCCCAAATGTAAAGTTCCTTAGTATTCTTTGGTGGAGTTTTAGGATTCAAGCCGGCAGCCTGGACCATATCTACATTAAAAGCAGTGAAGTTACAGTTGGTAGTCGCTGCCAAAGCATAAACCTTACCATCATATTGGAAAGATTGCCAAAGTCTTGGCCAGAAATCACTACTACGGATCTTATCTTTTTTGATGTAACTATCAAGAGGAGTAAGAGCATCTCTAGCAGCTAAAGAAGCTAACTGAGAGTCCCAAACAGCTGAAACTACATCTGGAACTGTTCCACCAGCTATAGCAGTAAGAAGCTTTTCATAAGCCCCAAAGATTGTTACTGTTTCTACCTCTATATCTGTCCGCTTTTTGTTAAACCCCTCATCTATGATCTTTTTAAGATCTTCTAATTCTGAACCTCCCCAACCTGTCCAGTAGGTAATCTTTACCTTAGCATAAGCCGTAGTAACTGAAAACATACTTGCTATAAATGTTAAAAGTAAAATTACCGTTAAAAACTTTTTACTCATTTTGCTACACCTCCTAATTAGTTTTTGATACAAATCTTTAGATCTCATCATCCCCCTTTCAAGTACTGCACACAAAATATCTAAAGCCTCTTCTTTCTCACCCTCTTTCATTAATATATTCGGTTAGTTTATAGCATAAATTTCTATATATGTCAATAGAATTTTGAATTTTATTCCACAAGGATTCTAAATAAGATGTTCTTTATGAATCCAGAATTTTTATTGAAAACACCAGGTAACAGTTCTAAGTAGAAAAGAAATACAAAAAGCCCAATGAATTTTACTTATCTCAGAGAGTAGTGAGATATCTTTAATTAAAGATATCTCACTATAGGGTTGAAAAATACTTTCTTATTCTATTTGCCATAAGTTCTCTTCTTTTTTCTAAATACCTTTCATATTCCATACTCCAAAATTCTTCTGGTAGATCATATGTAGCGTATACCATTTCGAAATTACCATTTTCATACTTATCAACTAATTCTGGGAAATATTCCCTTGGATGTTTATCTTTAATTCTAATATTATCTTTATACTCCAGGTACAAATAATTTGCCACCTGATTAATCTCCTCTTCATTTAACCCCTTACCTTTCAAAACTGCCTTTGGAAATATATGATGAACATCTATTGTTTTTTTCTTCTCCTTAATAAAGGGATTCAGATAATCCTTCAGATAGGTATCAGAGAAAAGGATCTTGACATTATCCCTTATAAGACTCGAAATATACGTTAAAAAGGCATAATTTCTAAGAGAGGAACTTTTCAACCTTTCAGGCAGTTGAATATTCCAAAAATCATCTGTCAGACTCACTTTAATTTCATTCTCTATATATGCAGCATAGTTAGAAGGAGACAGATTCTTTAAATCTTCCTCAAAAATCGATTCAGATGAACCGGTATATCTCTGAGTCAAAATTGATGCTACGAACCATTTGCGGATAAGAGATTCAAGGTATTTATATTCTATTTTATACTCTTTCCCAATCAAATAGAAACTGTAAGTTATAAAAAAGGTCACTTTACTGCTGATCAATTCTTCACTGATAAAACCAGCCGAGTAAATTATCTTGACAAAGTCATGCCAATTAATAAGATCTAAGACCTCCCTTTGAGCCTCCTTAAACTTTTCAAAATTTTTCTTTCTCAACTCTTCAGTTATTATCTTATTCTCCAGGTCTCTTCCTTTTAGAATTAGATAAGCATAACCTAATCGACCTCTTCTGAACGCCAATCCAACAATAGAACGGATCAGATTCTCCGGGGTAGGATTAATCTTAATTAAATTATATGGAGAAGGTCTCTTATCTGCTTCTTTAAATGATTCTTTATAGAAACTTTCAATCTCTTTTCTTCCTTCTGGCCAATAAACAGACATTAATGTCATAATAAAGTCTGACTGATTAAGTCTTTTCCCTGTACTGTTAATTCTAACAAATATTTCTGACACCTGTTCCGGGTTTAACTCAGAAGATAGTTCAATTATAGAAAATGGATATTGAATAATCCCTTTCAACCTCTCAATCTTTGAAGCCACCTGACCCTCATCAAAAGTAATACCTTTTTCTTCAAGTTTACTGACATAGTTATTAATGAAACTATATATAGCTGGTTTTTCGAATATCTCGCTTATATCAGCTATCCATCTGACATCTTTTTCTATTGCAGGATTAGACACTTCAAATCTTTCTTCAATCGGATTAAAGGCGATCTTAAGTTTAAATTTCTGTCCACTTTTTGAAATAATATTTTTATTTTTGATAATTGAAAATAGAGAGGTAAGTCTTTGTTGCCCATCTATAACCAGGTATTTCGGATTAGATTTAATTTCTGGGTTTATTTCTTTAACACCATTGACCTCATAGATATCCCACAAGATTATCGAACCGACAGGAAGACCTTTATATAAAGAATCTATTAAATCTCTTGCCTTTGTAGGGTCCCATACATATGGTCTTTGTATTTCAGGTAAGGCAATATTGCCCATCTCGATGTCATTCAATAGATTCTCAATAGTAAAATTCTTAAGATTAAAACTAAGATTTGGCATAACTTATATCTCCTCACTCTCTCTTCCTTTTATTATTTAAATGATAACACCTGATGCTGTTTTAAGTCAATGATACGACGGCTCTTCAACTTTTTGCGTGGGGTAAATCTGTTATATATATCCTATTTACCCTCTGTCAATAGTCTGTGAAAATGTCAGGGAAAGGAAATGAAACATATGAGATTAATTTGTATCCCCGTAGGGGCAATTCATGAATTGCCCCTACAATTTCGTCTTTTATAATAATCTCGCACCTCTTTTCTTTACGCGTCACCCATTACCCATCACGCGTTACGTATCCATACCCGACAATATCACAGAACGTTAACATATCATTGACCTTGAAAGATTAATAGTGTAGAATATAAACGAATTTAAGGAGGCAAGATGATAGAGGTCCTTTTAGTTCTACTGGTCATCTTATTATGCATAGTTATACTGTATCTTGTCAGAAGAGAAAAACCCACATCTGGAGAGGATATTGGGGCAATAAAGGTGCAGGCAGAAAATATACTGAGGACACTTCAAGATACTTACACTAAAATAGAGACACAAAGACTTATAGACGAAGAGATCCAAAAAGCTACAAAGAGGATAGAATCTGCCCTTTTGGGGAGTAAGTCTAAGGGGGAGATAGGTGAGAATATAATCTATGAATCTTTGAGACAGTTTCCACCAGAGATGATAGATATAAACTTCAAGGTAAATGGAAAACCGGTCGAGTATGCAATAATCCTGAGTGATGGAAAGAGGGTTCCAATAGACTCAAAATGGGTTGGGCTCGAGGCTGAAGATTCTCCGGATGTAGATATAGAAAAAGTTATATCAAAGAAAGCGAAAGAAGTTTCTCAGTATATAGATCCAGTATCCACTATACCTATGGCTATAGCTGCAGTACCGGATAGCGTCTTCGCAAGATGTAAGCAGGCTCATATAAAAGCCTATAGAGAGAACAGAGTACTTATTATGCCATACAGTATGACGGTTCCATATATACTTGCCCTTTACAGTCTCCACAGGAGTTATGTGAGAAATATAGATACAGAAAGGATTCACTCTTATCTGAGTGAGGTAACAGTCTCAATAAATAGATTAGAAAGTCTGCTGGAAAATAATATTGCCAGATCAGTTACCATGATAAACAACGCCTATAGCGAGGGGAAACAGATATTATACAAAATCAGGGGGGCTATAGATTATATAGAAAATTCCAATGGAATGGAGGAGAAAAATGGAGAGAAGACTCTATAGATCAAGAAAGAACAGAATGATTGCAGGGGTATGTGGCGGAGTAGCCGAATATCTTAATATAGACCCTGCAATAGTAAGACTTATAATGGCATTATTAGTCTTTGCCGATGGCTTAGGGATTATTCTCTATATATTGGCACTTATTATTATCCCTCAGAATCCAGAGCAGAGTCAAGGCGGGGTTGATCAAACAGAGGCTGCAGTTCATACGGGAGCCCAAAACCCAGTAACAATTGGAATTATTCTCATTATAATTGGGCTAGTTGCAATATTATGGACATGGGGAATTCCGTGGCTATCTATAATAAGACCAGGAATATTCTTGGGAATACTGATTATAATTGCTGGGATTTACTTCCTGATAAAAGGGCGGGAATAATTTGTGCATGATGTGATAGTTATTGGAGCTGGTCCTAGTGGAGCTAGCTCTGCTCTATTTTTAGCCAGAAAAGGGATAGATGTTTTAATCATAGAGAAGAAGAAGCTACCGAGGTATAAACTCTGTGCAGGAGGAACTTCAAAGGTCATTTTTGACATCTTAGATGTTCCCCCTGATTTTTTTAATGCATTCAGTATAGAAAAACTCAGGGTAGTCTATAGAGGAGAAGAGAAAGAGTACAGTATACCACCTGATAGCATATTCACCCTCCGCAGAGAAGAGTTTGACTATAAACTTACAATGTTAGCCTGCCAACATGGGGCATCGCTTGTGGATGGAGAGAAAGTTACAGGTATAGAAGAGGATAAGAGGGCTATAACCTTAGAGACAGATCTAGGGCACAGATTTAAGACCAGGTATCTTATAGGTGCAGATGGCGTTGGCTCTAAGGTGGCAAGATTCATTGGAAGTAATTTTAAGTATCCAGTGCCGTTAGCTATACAGAAAGATATACCTTATGAGAACCCTGACCCGACTATCTCCCTGTTTATGGGATTGGTTCCTATGGGGTATGGATGGATATTTCCTAAGGATGGGATGGTATCTGCAGGGTTGGGTGCGTATAAATTTCCACCCAGGGAGATGCCAAAAGTTCTATCTAGTATCCTTAATAACTTTAACCATAAAAATATCCCATTATTAGCCCATCCAATTTCATTCTACAGAGGCAAAATAAGACTTGCCAGAGGTAACGTATCACTGGTTGGTGATTCTGCACATATAGTAGATCCGTTCAGCGGAGAAGGGATAAGGAATGGGATAAAGAGTGCAAAAGTCGTAGAAGAGGTTATCCTTGAAGCGATAAAAAAGAATAAAACCTTAGAATCTTATACAGAGAAACTCTACAGCTTATTTGCCAGAGAACTCTTTTTATCGTGGATTATGAGTGGAGTATTTTATAAGTTTCAAAACAGGATATTTTCTCTAATGGATAGATTCAATATGGGATATGTACTGGCTAATCTGCTGAATGAAAGAACAAGTTATTCTGAATTATTTAAAAAGATAATTAAATCTATTATATAGATAAGGAATCGAACCTAATAGAAGATATATGCATATCTTTAAATATAAAAGAATAACTTTATACATCCCTTCCTGTTATAATATTTCTGAAGAGAGGATGTATAAAGTTGAAAAAGTATAGAGAGGAAAATGATACAGAGCTCATAAGACGCATCCAAAAGGGCGATGAGAAGGCTTTCGAAGAGATAATAAGGCGGTACTCAAACCGTATAATAAACTTGGCTACTCAGATAATGGGCTCCCAGGATGAAGGTTGGGATATAGCACAGGAGGTCTTTATTTCTGTATGGAAGAATATAAAAAGTTTTGATATCAGCAAGAACTTTTATCCCTGGGTAAGGAAGATTACCGTTAATGCCTGTTATGAGGAGCTGAGAAGAAGGAAGGGACATATAGAGTCATCTTTAGATGATGTAGAAGAGGGTGAACCTAGCATTGATGTGCCGGATGATGCATATTCACCAGAAGACATATTTGATAAAATAGAGCTGAAAGAGGCGGTGGAAGAAGCATTAAACTCGCTTCCAAAACACTATAGAGTTACTCTCTGGTTAAGGATTATAGAAAACTTATCTTATGAGGAGATAGCAGAGACATTAGAGATAAATATTGGTACTGTAAAATCAAGGATAAATATGGCAAGAAAGATGATGCAAGATAAGCTAAAATATTATTTGGAGGAAAAGGATGAGTCATCTTAGTTTTGAAGAACTTTCGCAGTTTATAGATAAAGAGCTTCCCAATTGGAGGATGGCTGAGATAAAGGAACATATTGATAATTGCCCTGCCTGTAAAGAAAAGCTAGATACTCTTTTGCTTATAGACCAGAGTATAAGGGAGACATATAAAGAGTACAATACCGAGAAATTCAGCGCAGAGGTTCTGGAGAGAGTAGAATCGAAACCTGTGAGGTATAGCTTCAGGCTGAAGCTTGCCACTATTGGTGTAGCTATATCATTAGCATTCGGTATTACATTTGGGTTCCTAAGAAGTACATACAGAGAAAACTTAGAAGAAGAGAAGTATAAACTTATAAGCCAGCATTATATAATATCTTCAGGCGATATGGGAATTATATTTATATCGGACAAATGAAAAAGATAATCTTTCTACCAGTTTTACTTATACTGTTAGGACTCATAGATGTAGGCACTGGAAGTCTTATAAGTGACTATATATCAGGTATAGAGCCTGAATTTGACTATTCAGCCGTAGCTAAAGTTACCGTAGGAAAAACATCTGATAAGATAGATATTCTAAAAATTGGAGAATATATGCTGCTTACCGTAAGAGGCAAAAGTTCCAGCATTTACATAGTAAAAAAGGGAGAGACATATTCGGTAGTCACCGATCAACCAGTAAATATTGGTGGATTATTATGGTCATACAGGTTTTCAAAGGATGTAAAATTGATAAGTAAAAATTATAATATAGTATTTGAAGGCTATGAGATGGTAAATAAAATAAAATCGTCAAGAATGACATTTAACCCAAAATATAACAGCGGAATAAAGAGAACTGTCTGGATTGGAGTATCCCCCAAAATAATCCTGAAGCTTGAAGACAGGGATCGGAAGGGAAATCTTCTCAGATCAAGAGAGATATTGAGTATCTCTTTAAATCCGCCATCAAGTAAGAAAAAGGTTGTGGAATCTCTATTTAAAAAAGGGATAAAATTACCGGCAAGAGAGAAGCTTCTCTCCCTTCACCAGGCTAATAAAGAGTTAGATTTTGAACTTGTCATACCAGGTGATTTGCCATTGGGATACGAATTTATTGGAGCAGACATCCCTCAGGAGGGTGTTGGGCAGCTGGTGTTTTCAGATGGAATAGGCTTTATATCCATATATGAGATCAAAATACCTTGGTGGGCAAGACAGGATATGCCCCCAGAAAAAAAAGAATACATAGAGTGGGAAAATAAAGGTATTCATTTCATAGTTGTGGGAGATCCTCCCACTGACATCCTTTTATCGATAGCAAACAGTATGAAAAAATAAATAGGAGGGGAACCCCTCCTATAAGTTTTTATGGATGTAATCTTTTATATTTTGCCTCAAGCTGTTCCCTTGTCTCAACATGATCAGGGTCAGGCTGAGGTGCATCTACTGCACAGACGCTGGCACATTGCTGTGTATCATATACAGGGACACACTCTGTGCATTTTTCAGGATCAATAACATAAGGCGAACCTTCTGTTATAGCCTCGTTAGGGCATACAGGTATACATGCCCCACACTCAATACAATCCTCGGTAATCTTAAATGCCAATAAAATCACCTCCAAAACTTAAATAAATCTAAAACAGAAATATTATACAACTTCTACGCACAAAAGCAAATATGTGTATGAGCTTACCAGAAATTACCCCAAAACTTCTCAGTCTATAGTAGTTGATTTTTATCTATTATGTGTTATAATTGCTTTTGGGCAATGGATTGCTCAAAATGAGACTGAGGGAGGAAAAATGCAAAGAGAATATTTAAGTTTCTACAGAAGACTTAGAACAGAGATTTTGCAGAGTCAGGACGAAGGGAAAGATTTGTCTAGTTTAGAAGAAGAGATAAGGGGTGTCTTAGAGGAAAAGGATAATGATAAAAGGGAGAAGCTCTCTAAAGAATTACTGGACAAACTGCAATCTCTTCCACCAGAGGGAGATTTTAAGTATGTAGAACCTTCTAATCTTGAAGATATCTTGGAAGAATCTAATGGCGAATATAAGCTATATAAGGAAGAGTTAGAAGTTAATGAAAAATTGTTTAATAAGGTTTATGGGGCTTGGCTTGGTAGGATTGCCGGGTGTCTTTTAGGAAAGCCTGTAGAGGGATGGCAGAGAGATAAGATCTGGAGTCTTTTAAAAGAGACAGATAATTTCCCCCTTTCCAGATATATGTCTTCAGATATGCCTCAGGAGATAAAAGAAAGGTATGGGATAGTTGACGAAAGGGGAAGAGGCTGGATCAACCTGATAGATCATATGGTAGAGGATGACGATACGAATTATACCGTTCTGGATTTATATATCTTTGAAAAGTATGGACCAGATTTTTCCTCTGAAGACGTGGCAGAATCCTGGCTTTATAATCTTCCTATATTCCATACTTATACTGCAGAGAGGGTTGCATATCAGAACCTTGTAAACCTTATAATGCCACCTAAATCTGGTGAATATAGAAACCCATATAGAGAATGGATAGGAGCCCAGATAAGAGCAGACTTCTGGGGATATATAAATCCCGGAAATCCTTTAAGAGCAGGGGAGATTGCATTCAGGGATGCCTGTGTTTCACATGTAAAGAATGGAATATACGGAGAGATGTTTATTGCAGCCTGTTTAGCCTGGGCATTTGTCTCAGATGATATAGAAGAGATAATAAAGGCAGGACTTTCCATTATACCAAAGGATAGCAGGTTCTATGAAGCTGTGAATAAGATATTAGGCTTTAAAAAAGAAGGGAAAACATTTGAAGAGATAAGAGATTATATCTATGAGAATTATGAAAGGGATAAACGTCATGAGGAGTACTGGCACAACTGGTGTCATGTAATCTCAAATGCCCTTGTAGTTGTGAGCTCACTTTTATACAGTGGACTTGATTATGAAAAGGGTATAACCTATGCGGTGAGTTGTGGGCTTGATACTGACTGTAACGGAGCAACTACTGGCTCCATCCTTGGGACCATTATAGGAGCTAAAGATCTCCCAGAGAAGTGGATAAGTCCTATAAATGACAAGATAGAGTCAGGAGTTGCCAGGTATAATCTTTGTCAGGTATCGGATTTAGCCAGAAAGACAGTAGAGGCAATCAAGATACTATCTAGATAACTTGACGCAAATCTGAGAAGATGAGAGAAAGAATTTTAATAGATGGAAGATAAGAAATGGGAAGCAAGAACAGATAGAGGAGTTACTATATACAAAATTGCAGAAGAACTCGGTGTTTCTCCATCTACTGTTTCCAGGGCGCTAAATAATACTGGTAGAATAAGCCAGGAATTAAGGGAGAAAATCATAGAACTTGCCCAAAAATATAACTATATTCCAAATGAAATGGGCAGAGGGCTTAGAACCAGGTCTTCCATGCTTCTCGGTTTAATGGTACCCGATATAGCCAATCCCTACTATGTAAATGTTGCTAGAGGGGCTCAGGATGAGGCAGATAAGTATGGATATTCCATAGCTATCTGCAATACAGATAATGATGCGGATTTAGAGAAGAAACGAATTATTACACTGGTTAGAAAGCGGGTAGATGGATTACTTGTCTTTAACTTCTTTAATAACAAAGACACTCTCGAACTCTTAAGTGGCTTTACTATCCCCATAGTCCTCTTTAATCCTCCCCCTCCTGGCTATAGATTTGTCCATATAAAGCATGATACTTCTGTTATAAATTCCCTATTGACCTATCTATCTGGCAAAGGTTACACATCTATAGCCCATATAGCTGGAGACCAGAGAACTATAGTTGGAAGGCTTCGTCTCAAGCATTTTATCCATTTTATGAGGTCCCACAATCTCCCTTTAAGAGAGGAATGGACCATTGAGAGTAATTTCACCCAAAAAGGTGGCTATGAGGCTATGAAAACATTGCTCATGTTGGAAGAGAAGCCCCGTGCAGTTTGGGCCTCAAATGACCTGATGGCAATAGGGGCGATGGAGGCTATAAAAGAATCTGGACTCTCTATACCTAAAGATATAGCAGTAGCTGGCTACGATGACATAGAATATGCCTCTATAGTGACTCCAAAACTAACAACGGTCTATAAGCCAAAATATGAACTTGGTTCCATAGCGACAGGAATATTAATAAATCTGATAAAAGGAGAAGGAGTAGAAACGGTATTGCTTAAGGATAAGCTTATTATTAGGGAATCGGCATAAATAAATTTTCTATAGTGATGCTGGGAAGT
>Ga0255341_1004736_pt1 | contig 14024 bp, 11 predicted proteins | sample wastewater_treat_8_FD_192418 | JGI IMG/M metagenome (GOLD analysis project Ga0255341, IMG submission 192418) | Wastewater microbial communities from Lulu Island WWTP, Vancouver, Canada - plant12 | ecosystem: Engineered > WWTP > Wastewater > Unclassified | place: Canada: Vancouver, British...
TTCCCTCAAAAAAGATCCGATCCTCTTCCAGCAGCACGGTGATCTTATCGCAGCTGATGAGATTATCACCCTGCCAGATTTTGGGATTGCCGGTCATAACGATTTTTTGCTCGGGGTTGTAGAAGATGATTCGGGTGCCGGTGGCAACCCGGTCGGCCTGGGACATTTTGACGTTTCCCGAGGCCTGTACCGTTTTTATGCCGCCCTTCTGCTCATAGTCAACCGTCATGGTGTCCGCGACGATAACCATGTCTTCCTGCTTGGCCACCACGTTGCCTTTGAAGGTAACCGTGCTTTTCTTGTTGTCCGCCTCCAGGCTCTCCGAGGTTATTTTCACCGGCTTGCTTGAGGCAAAGGGCGAGGAGAGCGGGCCTTCCCTCTCTTTTTTATCTTTCTTCTCTTTCTTTTCCTGTGCGGCCTTCCCGGCCGCCGCTTCGGTTTCGCCGGGCGGTGGCGCAGATACGGCCGCATCGCGGCGTTCCGGGGCAATGACCGGTGCGGGTGCAGGCGGCGCCGCTTCGGGCATCGGCGCGGCCGCGGCCCTTTCGGCAACCGCGCCCGCTTCGGGCGCGGGAGCCATGGCGGACTTTTCCTCTTCGTCGGCCGGCAGTTCGGCTCCAGCCGCCTCCTCTACTGTTTCTTCCTGCACGGTTTTTTTCGGGAGGCCCGCATCAGGGCGCACGGTTGCGATTTTTTCCGGAGGCACCGCCGGTTCTTCCTCGACAGGCGGGACCGCCTTTGCGATACTGGCATTGACCTTGGCGGCCATTTCCCTGGTGACCGCTTCGAGGTTCTTCCCCTGGCTGAACTGCTTGGTAAAAGCCGGGGTTGCGTCCGCCCGGAAGATATACGCATCCAGGCTCATGTTTGCGCCGATCCTGGTCATGCTCCCGAGCACCAGAAAGGGTGCGTCCAGCTTTTCCGAGATGGTCCGAAGGGTTGCCTCGTTGAAGGTAAGCGGCGCCCGGCCCGCCATTATGTTCCTGACCCGGGCCTGATCCACCACCTCGAGCTTCTTATCCGCGGCCAGCTGGGAGGAAAGATCCCCGGCGATGATGTCCTTGAGGGATGCCGCGCTTTCATCGCTGTAAATTTCGAAGGGCAGCACGGCTACCCGCACCGCCGCCGCCGCCGGACCGGAAGCAGCGTTCAGCAGGATTATAAGCATGATGACTGCGGTGGAAAATTGCCTGATCATTTTTTGCCTGACGCCTTTACCTCTTCGAGGATATAGAGTTTTTCCTCTTCCAGATCGATGACCATGCCCTTGCCGGTCATGTTCATTTCCGCACTGCTGAAGCTTACCGGATCCGCGGTCGAGACCTTCCTGTCGTGGGCGACATACTTGAGGGAGTCGGTGCGGATGGTGTACCCGTCGGCCGTTTCCGCCACCACGTTGCCGGCCAGGCTCACGTCCTGGGTTTCGGTGAAAAGCTCGCCGTGGTCGGCCGAGAGCTTGTATACAGCGCCTTCTTTGGAGAAAAAGCTTACGTTAATGGATGAAAGGGCGACTTTTTTATTGTCCTTTTCATATTGTGCGGTCTGGGCGAACAGCTCCCACTCCCGGCGTCCGTTCTGGTCGGTCTGTTCGTAGTGGACCTTGTCCAGCCGCATATCCACACCCGGCGGCGGCAGCCCCTCCGGCCTTTGCTGTTTCTTCGGCGAGAGGGCGTTGCGCACCAGCGGCACGGCGACCAGGATGAGGATGAGCAGGGCGACGGCAATCAGGGCGCGACGGATTCGTTTCATTGCGGTCTCGCCCGAAGGTGCTCATCTGTCGATGCGCCGGAGGCTAGGTGCACCGGGTGGAACCCCGGGGCAGCGTATATTTTTCGGTTACCTGCTCCCACTTGTTCTGGGCCTTCAGCAAGAGCTCGCACACTTCCCTCACCGCGCCTTTGCCCCCCGCCTGGCCGGTAACATAGTCGACGACCTCTTTTACCTCCGGTACCGCATCGGCGACGGCAGCGGAAAAACCGACCCTCCTCAGCACCGGGATGTCGATGATATCGTCCCCGACAAAGCAGACGTTCCTGTCCTCAATTTTTCTCTCATCGATGATGGCGCGGTACGCCGCGAGCTTGTCAATCGCCTTCTGATACACGGCGGTAATGCCGAGATCCCGCGCCCGGTGCAGCAGCACCTTTGATTCCCGGGCGGTGAGCAGCGCCACCTCCAGGCCCGCGCGCATCAAGAGCTTGAGACCGTGGCCGTCGCGCACGTTGAACGCCTTAATCTCTTCACCGCTGTCGCTGTATATTATTGTCCCGTCGGTCAGGACGCCATCGACATCGAGCAAGAGCAGGGTGATGGGTATGAGCTTTTCCCGCTCCATGGCGCTACACCACCCCCGCCCGGAGCAGGTCATGCATGTGGATGATGCCGATGGGCCTGCGGCTTCCGTCGTCATCGAGGATGAAGAGGGAGGTTATGGAAAACTCCTCCATCTTGCGAAGCGCGGCGGCGGCAAGATCGTCCCGGGAGATGGTTTTGGGCCGCGGGGTCATGATGGCGCCCGCCTGCTTGTTGAGCATGTCATCTCCCTTTTCCAGGGCCCGGCGCAGGTCACCGTCGGTGATGATTCCCACCATCATGCCCTGCTTGTTGCAAACGCCGGTCACCCCCATCCGCTTGGAGGTCATTTCCAGCAAGCCCTCCTTCATCGAGGTGTCATCACCGATAAGCGGTATCTCGTTGCCCGTGTGCATCAGGTCCTCCACCCGGAGCAGCAGTTTCCTGCCCAGGGTTCCGCCGGGGTGAAGCAGGGCAAAATTATCTTCCTTGAACCCCCGCTTCACCAGCAGGGCCAGGGCCAGGGCGTCGCCCAGCGCCAGGGTGGCGGTGGTGCTGGAGGTGGGAACCAGCCCCAGCGGGCACGCCTCTTCAGGCACGCCGGTATCGAGCACCACATCCCCACTCTGGGCCAGCACCGACCGCACGTTTCCGGTCATGACCATAAGCGGTATTCCCCACCGCTTGATGACCGGGAGTATCTGAATGATTTCCCGGGTTTCCCCGCTGTTGGAAACGGCCAGGGCGACGTCATTGTGCGACATCATGCCGATGTCGCCGTGCACCCCCTCCGCCGGGTGGAGAAAGAAGGCGGGAGTTCCGGTGCAGGAAAAGGTGGAGGCGATCTTCTGGGCGACGATGCCCGACTTGCCGATACCGATGACGATCACCTTGCCGGTGCATACGTTCAGCAGTTCCACCGCCCTGACGAAACTCTCTCCGATCTTATGCTTCAGAAACTGAATGGCCCGAGCTTCGGTCTCCAGCACTTTTTGCGCTTCCAGGATGACCATCTCCGGATTTTCAGTTTTGGTCTGCCGTGTCATTAATTTTCCGCATTCCCGTCCGGGATTTCTTCTTTTCCGGTTTCAAGCGGACCGACCCGTCCCGGACCAGCGCATCGATTGACTGTATTTGCCGGAGCAGCGGAGCAAGCGCTTCCACCGCAAGCATGTTGGGGCCATCGCAGCGGGCTCGCTCCGGGTCCGGGTGAACTTCCATGAACAGCGCGTCGATGCCCGCCGCCGCGGCGGCGCGGGCAAGACACGCCGCAAACTGCCGCTCGCCGCCGGAGGCGGTTCCCAGTCCTCCCGGCAGTTGCACGCTGTGCGACGCGTCAAAGGCCACCGGATAGCCGAACGACCGCATGATGGGCAGGGCACGCATATCGACCACGAGATTATGATAACCGAAGGAGAATCCCCGTTCGGTTACCAGTATCCGGTGATTGCCGGTGGAGGCGGCCTTTTCAATCAGGTTCCTTACCTCCGGAGGCGACATGAACTGTCCCTTCTTGATGTTGACCGCCTTGCCGGTTTCAGCCACCCTGATAATAAAGTCGGTCTGCCGCGACAGAAAGGCGGGTACCTGCAGCATATCCAGTACCCGCGCGGCGGGCTCGATTTCCTCGAAGCGATGAACATCGCACACTACCGGGATGTGCAGTTCACTCTTGATTTTCTCAATGAGTGCAAGGCCCTTGTTAAGGCCGGGACCTCGAAAAGAAGAGAGGGCGCTCCGGTTGGCCTTATCATAGGAGGTCTTGAATATAAAGGGAACAGCCAGGGATGCGGTTATCTCTTTGATGGCACGGGCAGCGGATAGAACCAAGGCCTCATCCTCGATAACGCAGGGCCCGCCAATGAAGACACAGGGGTGATTTCCCCCTATGGTTACCGACTCTACGGCCACTTCCCTGGTCACTATTCACCTTTCGGCATTATTATAGCAGTTAAGCGGGGGAGCGCAAGCATAAAACCGTGGAATTAAATTGAAACCCCTTATATCCCCTTATGGGCAATATGTCAAGGGTACCTCTAATAATTCACCATACAACCTCTCTCTGTCATTCCCGCGAAAGCGGGAATCCATAAAATCAAACACATGGATTCCCCGATCAAGTCGGGGAATGACAAGAAAATGAATAATTAGAGGTTCCCTCAATAGACAACCTGAAGCCGTGGGGTACAGGTTCCGAACAATTTTGTTGCGGCTGAGAAGCTCCATTCCTTCGAGCCTTTGAACAGTCCGAGGGGAACAACTGTTTCAATAACCTGCTACCGGGATGCCTTAATGAAATTCTTGAAAATAGAATGGGGGCCGGTGGGGCGGGATTTGAAGGCAGGGCGAAGATAAACGCGGCTTTCAGATCGGTCACCCTGCCCGAGGATATTGTAGCGGGTTGAGGGTTTTAACCAGCTGCGGCCGTCCTGCAAGGTGCGGAATAGATATGTTTATGACCGGTAGGAGCGGCTTTCAACCGCGAATGCATCGCGTCTAAAGGCGCTCCTACCGAAATTTGGGAGGTATGATTAACTCTGCAGCTCCTCCATTTTTTTGCGCACCTTCTCGAGATCTTCCGGCGTGTCCACGCCCGGGGCATCATAGTCGGTTGTCACCAGCTTGATGCGGTAGCCGTTTTCCAAAACCCGCAGCTGTTCCAGCCGCTCCAGCCGCTCTAGGGGAGACGGCTCAAGCGCGACCAGCCGCATCAGGAAGTCTTTCCGGTACACATAGATGCCGATGTGCCGGAAATCCAGGGGTTCCGTGTCCGCATCACCCGCTGTGAAGCGGCCAGGTATGGGAGACCGGGAAAAATAGAGGGCAAAGCCGCTGCGGTCGGTTACCACCTTGACCACGTTGGGATTCGACCGCTCCTCGACCCGCCGGATGAGGGTTTGCGCCGAGGCCATGTAGATGTCCGGGTTGTCCCTGACTGCGCGTACCACCTGGTCGATCAACTCGGGGTCTATAAGCGGTTCATCTCCCTGGAGATTTACCACAATGTCACAAGGAAGGCGTTCCGCCACCTCTGCGACGCGGTCGGTTCCGCTGCGATGATGGACCGAGGTGAGTGCAACCTCACCCCCGAAGCGCCGTACCGCGTCGAAAATGCGCTGGTCATCGGTGGCAACGATCACCCGATCAACCAGTGTCGCCCGGGCGACGGCCTCGCAGACCCGCTGGATCATGGGCTTGCCGGCGATGTCCATCAGGGGCTTTCCGGGAAGGCGGGTGGATGCGTAGCGGGATGGGATTATGGCCGCGGTTTGCATGGGTTAAGGGCTCATCCATGCCGGTGGCGCACAGGAGTCTCAGTGGCCCATGCGCCACGGAATTATAATGTGCTTATTGCTTTATTGCCCCTCACCCTAACCCTCTCCCCCAAAAGACTGTGTCGTAATGTCATTCTGAGGCTGCAGCCGAAGAATCTCCATTTTCAAATCATTGATTCTATGAGATTCTTCACGGAGTTTATCCTGAGCAAACAAGGAGATTCTTCGCTCCGCTCAGAATGACCGGCGAAGGGTTCAGAATGACAAACATGGAAATTTTTCCATTATGACACAGTCTCGCTGGGGAGAGGGTTAGGGGCAGGTTAAGTCTATTTTCGAAACAAAGAATTTCACCCTATGGCGTCCGGTGTGCAGCACCGTCTAACGCATCTTCCGCCGCATCATGGGGAGAATCACCATGCCCAGGGATATAAATGCCAGAGCGAACCAGCCTAAATAGGGCGGCAGATAAAAAGAAAGTAAGAAGGTATGGGCCAGCCGCTTGAATATATTACCTGCCGGCACGCCATTTTGAGTGACCAGGGCGACTTTTTTCAGGGTTTTGCCATTAAGGGAAATCACCCCCTCGCCCATGACCTGCCCCGGGGAGACCGGGGCGTAAATGCGTTCAGGAATTGTCTTGGTAAAGCTGAGGTGCGGCGCGTCTCCGGCGGCAACCGTAATAATGCCGGATTCGCTTGCAATGAGGGCAACCTGGTTCTCGGTTCCCCTCCATACGCGTATGGTGGCGATGGGCTCCTGCGCCTTAAAGATGGTGGCGGTGGAAAAATTTTTGAACCCGTAATTGAGCAGCTTCAGCGCTTCGTTTTCCCGGGTGAACCGGTTTTTAGCCCCCATCACCACCGAAATGAAACGCTGGCCGGTCCGCTGCGCCGTTGCCACCAGGTGAAAGCCTTCCTCGTTGCTGATCCATCCGGTCTTCAGCCCGTCAACCCCCTCGTTGAGGAGCAGCAGGCCGTTGCGGTTGGGCTGGGTTATTCCGCCGAAGGTAAAGGTGGTGATGGAGTGGATGGGCAGGGCTTCCGGGTGATCAAGCAGGTAGTGATAGGCAAGGGTGGCGATATCGGCGGCGGTGCTGTACTGACCCTCTGCCGGCAGCCCGCTCACGTTGACGAAATTGGTGTTGTTCAAGCCCAGCCGCCGGGCTTTTTCGTTCATCTTGGGGACGAAGGCTTCTTCCATGCCGGCGATGTGTTCGGCCACCGCGATGCAGGCGTCATTTCCGGAAACCGAGGCAATGCCTTGCAGGAGCGTCAGCAGCTCCACCCGCGTTCCCACCTGCACGAACATTTTTGAGCCCTGGGTGGCCCAGGCCTTTTTGCTGATGAGCACGGCATCGTCCAGCTTGATCAGCCCCATTTTTATGGTATCATAGGCGATGTACAGGGTCATGAGCTTGACCAGGCTTGCCGGCGCCATCCGTTCCCCGGCGTTCTGTTCAAAAAGCGTCTGGCCCGAGAGCGCGTCGATCAGCACGACAGAGGTGGCATCAATTTTAAACTGCGGAAGCGCAACCCCCACTGCCTGCCCGGCCGGCGGGGCGGGGTCGGCGGCCAGGGCCGGGCCGCCGCCGCACAAACCGGCACCGCAGAGCAATAAAGCCGCGATGATGATTAGTGTCCGTGCCTGTTTACCCATCGTTACCTTTCCTCGGTTTTCATGAAACTGATCCGGTAAGCCGGCGTGCCGCGTCTGCGAACACACCGAAAAATTTCGGATTATTGTATAAGACAAATTGCTTTAGTCAAGCAAAAAGGTTTTCAGACCGCCAGCGTCGCGGCGCGGTAGGCCGGGCCTTGCCCGCGCGGGGAAATTAATTGACAGCCCGTATGCCCGATGATACAACATGAGCTATATGGAGAGCGTGAACCGTACAGCTGATCACTTGCGGAGCATGACAGAATGACCCAGGGACGGTGCCCGAGGGTTTTTTTTTAGCAGGCTGTTGAAAAACACCCATCTGCTGCGTTACGCTCATCCTTCGTCATTGCCTGGCTGAGCGCTCGGTCAAACCCGCGTACCGGCATGTACGCCACATTCCTCGGGATTTCGCGTGCCGTGCATCCGGATGTTTTTGAACAGCCTGAACGTTTTTTCAATAACCTGTTAGCAAAGGCCGAGTAAGGAGGCACCCATGAAGCGCTTTCGAGAATATCCGGTCGTGCATCATACGCTCGTGTGCCGCGCCGCGGCGAAGCTGAGCGCCCTGACGGCGCTTGGGTTCATCCTGTGCCTTGCCGCGGGCATTTCGCCGACTCGGGCCGCCGACGCGCCGGGCGGGGAAGGCGCCACGGCGCTGTCGCTGGAGCGGTGCATCGAACTCATGCTCGCCAACAACCTTGATTTGAAGGTTGAGCAGTTTAATCCGGACATGCAGGAGAGGGAGATCGTCAAGGAAAAGGCGACATTCGATCCCCTGGCGCGTTTTTCGCTGCAGGATAAGAAATTGGTGATGTCTCCCACCACCTGGCTCAACGGCGTATGGCGGAATAGAAGCTATGAGCAGGAAACCATCAATTATGATGCGGGCCTTTCCAAGCGTTTTCTCACCGGAGGGGTGGGCGACATAAGTTTTACCACCGATAAATACAGGACCAATTCCTTATGGCAGTATGAAAGCCCCACCTACTTTTCCCAGGTGGTGTTTTCCCTCAATCAGCCGCTGCTGCGAAATTTCGGCATTGACCTCAACCGGTCGGGAATCCGTGTTTCCACCAACAACCGGGAAATTTCCAAAACGCAGCTTGCGGACCGCACGGCAAAAATGGTTTCCGGCCTGCAGCAGCTCTACTGGAACCTTTACCTCAGCCGGCAGGTGCTTGAGGTTAAAAAAGGATCACTGCAGCTGGCCCGGGATCTTATGAAACGAAACGAGGCGCTGGTGGAGGTGGGCAGTCTGCCGGCGGTTGAAATACTGCGGGCCAAAACCGGTGTCGCGTCGCGGGAAGAGGCGGTCATCGTGGCGGAAAATGCGGTCCGGAACCTGGAAGACCTTTTGAAAGAGCGTCTTAACACGCCGATGCATGACCGTCCGGTGGTCCTGATGGATGATCCGGTTATCAGGGAATTTCAGAAGCGGGAGGTAAGTGACTACCTCGACATTGCCCTTGCAAACCGCCCCGAATGCGAGCAGGCGCGCATGCAGCTGGAGAATCTGAAGATCGCCCATGCGGCGGCGAAAAATGCCATGCTTCCCCTCTTTGATGTGCAGGCCAGCTACGGCATCAACGCGACCAGCGCTCATTATGACCGGAGCATTCATGGACTGGACGCCGGGGGTGATTATTCCTGGCTGGTGGGGTTCAAAATGGAGATACCACTGGGGAACCGCTGGGCCAAAAGTAATTATGAAAAGAGCGCGCTGGAGCTGCGGAAGGCCCAAACAGCGCTTGCCAGCCTGCAGAACAAAATAGAGCTGGAGATAAAAGAGGCGGTGCGGCAGATCGAGACCAACCGGCAGCGGATAGCCGCCACCCGGGAGGCGCGCCGGCTGAGTGAAACCAGCCTCCAGGCCGAGGAAGAGCGGATGTCGCTGGGAATGTCCACCAGCGTTGACGTGCTGCGGGTGCAGGAAGAGCTGGCGACGGCACGGGCGGGCGAAACCAAGGCGATCGTCGACTATATCAACTCGCTCAACGGCTTGGATGTGGCGTTGGGTACGCTCCTGGAAAACTGCCGGATTACCATCGGGGAGACATCATAGCAGGTTGTTGAAAAATACCTGTCTGCTTCGCGGCTCAAAAGGGAGGGGCTTTTGATGCCACAACCAAAGTACAGGGTACAGGGTTCAGGGAAAGAAAAAGTTTGCAGTTTTCAGCAAATAAGAAGGTTCAATCGCTTTGATCCATTGAACCGCCTGAAGAAAACACTTTTTCAACAACCTGCTGGTATTACGCCATCGACAATGTGATTGACCGTGCAGGAAAGTTGCGTTAATCTTGCTCCGTATGATGCCGGTCATGGGGGGCGGCGGAAGGAGTGTGCATGAAGGTGAGAATCGCGATTTGTTGTGTCCTGTTTTTGCTGGCGATTTCCTGTGTCCACCGGGTCGAGATGATCGATCTGCCGCCGGGCGCCGAGGACTTCCTGCCGTCGGAGGTGGGCATTCGTGTGCCTGCCGTTTTGGAAACGCTTGATCTCCGGGTCAATGGAAACGACATGGAGCCCCCGGAGAGATTCAGCCGGCTGGTTATTCAAAAGCTCCAGCGGACCTACGTGTTCCAGGAGGTTGCCGCCCTTGCCGATTCCGGAATGATGAAGGACAGGGAAAAGGCGGTCAATCTGAGGATGACCATCAACGGGGTGCTTGGCTCCAGCGGGATTAGCAATCTGTTTCGTTCCGTCTTCTTTTTCCTTTCCGCCGACCCTCCCTGTCAGGACCGGTTTGATGTGACCATAGTGCTCAAGGCGGTGCGCTCAGACAGGGCGGAGCGCTTCTACCAAACGCGCATACAGGGGATCACCTATTACCGGGTTTTCGGGAGCGAGGAGGCTAAACGGGAGGCGCAGGACCAGGTGCTTACCCGGGGGCTCAACGACCTGATGCGGCATCTGATGAAGGATGTTGATTTCTTCGCCATGAAAACGCCGTAGCGCATTTTTCCCACACATTCCGTCCAGTCGTTCCGGTCCGGGGAGCTTCAGCAGAAATCAGGCCCCTCGCGACCCGCCGCACAGGTCTTCATTCCTATGAAATAGCAGGTACTGCGGGTATATAAAATTGCAAATTATATGCTCGAAAAATTTCGTTGCCGCTTTTTTTGGTAAAACCGTCCCGGATCCGACGGCTTTCTCTGGCCATGTATGAAGCGGGACGGAATGGATGTGGCTGCATCTGACCAGTTTCGCCTGCCTCATACCACAAATTACCAACCTGCCTGATTTTATTTAATCTGCCGTTTTAAAAAGATTTTTGAAAAAATTGTTTCAGCGTTCCCGCAGGCGATGCTGTTCTGGCACATTATTTGCTCATATTTTATAGCAGACAAGTCGAATAGTTATATTATTATTTATGAGTAGTAGGGAGGTGATTAAAGAACCATTGCGAAGGAAGCTGCCTTGATGCTTCTGAAAGCGGTATGCTAACCGTCGTCCGTTTCACTCAAACACGGTTAATGCTCGGGTAACCGGCAACCGTCACTATGAATAGGAGGTAGAGTATGAATCAGTGTAAAAGACCGGCTATTGTTGTATGTTTTATCCTTACCCTTTCCCTGTGCTGTTTGGTAAATTATACACAGGCTGCGGCAATCGATAAGATAACCCTCGATGCGGGTTTCCAGTTTGCCATTGTGCTGCAGGGGCAATCCACCGGCAGTATCAGCACAACTGCGGCAACCCCTTTTGATCTTTTAAATGTGGCCCTGGTATCGGTGGGTAACAACTCGCTTACCGCAAGTTTGGATATCACCTCAAAGCAGGCGGGGGTGTGGTGGATTTCCCTGGTAAGCTTGGGACGGAAAATAGACACCGACTTTGCCTTCGGTTTTACGCCGATCACCGGGGGAACCGCCCAGATTGCGGTTGACCCGACTTTCGGCTTTGCTTTTGCTACCGGCGGGGTTATCTCCACCGTCCCGGTCACGGCAGAAGATCCTCTTCTTTACAATATTAAAGTGACGGGCCAATAGTTAGGCATGTTTAATAACCCCGGCTGTGTTTTCCTCCGCGACATCCGCATTGCGCAAGTGCCTGCCACAAATTAAGAGAAGGAGAGGCTGATAGCCATTATATCCCCCCTCCGTGGCTATCATCCCTCTCCCTTACCTATCCGCTGACCGGAGATGGATTCAACGACAATCTTTTAACGCTCCCAATGTCAAGGAGACGCCGGTTCGTTTTACGGGTGTTTCCGCCAGGCGGCTGGCGAAGTGCGGTAGTGGAAAGACATCGATGCCATCCTCTGTTTGCAGCCCCGGCCCCTGGGGCAGAAGAGGATCCGGCGTCGCAACCCTTAAATTAAGCTGTTCGCCGGGTTCTTCGGGCACAAATGGATTCATAAACCGGTGCAGCGCCCTTCCCGCAATTAGGTTGACACCGGCGCGCCTGAGCTTTCGAGCACTGGGCCCGCAAAGGACGAAACGCAGCGGATTTTCCTTGATGAAGCGATGCACCTCGTTCAACAGGTGCGGCGGCCGCTGCGCTTCGTCAATGATCAACCACTTCTCGGAAGGAACCGCTCGTATTTCGTCGGGGGAGGCGCGAGGACTTCCAGTCGTCTCTGGTAAGTTTCCTCAGATAACGGGTCAATCACATGGGCCTCGGGAAATATGGTCCGAGGCCGGGTGCGCTTGCCGAATCTCCGAGGCCCCATCAAAAAAAGGTCTGTTCCGGGACTTTTATTGTTCGGGGTAATATTTTTTGCTAATGATGATGTCAATTTTCATGGTTATTTGCCATCGATACAGCCAAATATATCAATTATATCAAGTTGTTGCCCTTGGCTTCTGTCACAAAACATGAGCGTCCGCAATTCCTGGTCCACCATGCCTAAGACTTTTGATAAATTTTTAGAGGACCCCATAATTAATATGGACATTACCTGAGGAATGATTTAATAATGTACGCGCCTGATCACGATATGCGCCGTAAATAGTCTGCGAGAAGGGATAAGAACTCTGGCAGGAGTCGCGCGATGGGAAGCAGACAGGTAGTCTACTTGTATTCCTGGATTGTCGCCGCGTGCCTGCCGGTTTTTTTATGACCTTCTGTACCATGGTACAGAAAGTTGAGCCGGTGCCGCTAGAAAAGAAAGCGCCCCTTGAAAAAATTGATGGATTTTGTTAGATGTTTGTCACTTGTGGAATCAATCGCTGACACAACGGTTCATTATGGCGGTCGCTTTTTGCGCTCGCTGATGTATCACGGCAAGGGCCGGCCTCTGCGTAATATTTAATGAACCCGTGACTCATACTCATGCCATGCGAAAGGAGGTGTTCAATTACAAAAGCCTTTGATCTAAAACGTCCTGAAGGTTGGCCTATCAGCTGCACCAAACCGTATAACCGGATCAGCAGATGAAAGAGGAGGTAGGTAATGAAAAAACTTACAGCGTTTCTTTTTTGTCTTTGCTTATTTCTCGCGGTTTTTTATCCGGGGATCGTAACCGCTCATAAAAACGTTGATGATACCGGGTGTCTGACATGCCATGACGCAAGCTTCGGGACAGGAAGCCTGCATAATACTCATACCGATAAGGCATGTACGATCTGTCATAGGGCGACCGGTGACACCCCGGCTTCTGCCAAATGCATTGTGTGTCATCCAACAGGGAATCCGGGAACATGTCCGTTGGTTGTCACTCACGAAGCGGGCAGTGCTGTGTGTTTCTCATGCCATCAGGATTGTGAGCAGGTTACCACGACCACCACGACGCCGGTTACCACGACCACCACGCCGGTTACCACGACCACCACGACGCCGGTCACCACAACGACACCCGGCGGTTGTCCGTCAGAAGAAATCTATGGAGATAATTCAGTGGAAGTTCGGATCTTACGGGCTCTGCGCGACGGTGTTCTGAGTAAAACACCCGAGGGCCGGGAACTGATAAAACTCTACTACCGGTGGGCCCCGGTAATCACCATGGCGGTCAGACATGATCCGGCCCTGAAGGCTCAGATGAAGGAACTGGTCGACGGGATTATGGGATGGAGCGTTGAATAGGAAAGCCTCGCTCTTATTCCTCTATGCAAATAGCGGGCTTTCAGGAGCAGTAGCAGATTAACCAGGAGCCTGGTGGTTTATGACAAGCCATCAGGCTCTTTTATTATCATGGAGCAAGGGAATCAACGTTCTGCGCGCGGTGCATAGTGTTCGAAAAAATTCCTTTGAAAACTATCTTTTGCCATGTAGAATGGATCCCAGTATTCCTGTTTGCGCAGAAACCACAGGCGACGGATTATAATAAAGTGCGTTCCGTTTTATTAACCATTTTGGTAAGGGCCTTTTGGTGTATATCTCTGGGGCTGTCGCTCTGCTCGTCCGCAGGGGCGGGTGAAACATTGGCCCGCATCCGCGAAAACGGTGAAGTTCGCTGCGGGGTAACGGAACAGTTATTGGGATTTTCCTTCAAGGATGAGAAGGGACAGTGGCGGGGATTTAACATTGATTTCTGCCGTGCCGTTGCCGCGGCCGCACTGGGCAATGCCGAACAAGTGAGTTTCACGCCGCTCAGCGCGCCCAACCGCTTCCCGGCACTGCTGTCCGGCCGGATTGACCTGCTCGCTCATACAACCACCTGGACATTCGGGCGGGAGGCGGGTATCGGGATAGAGTTCCCGGGCATTTATTTTTATGACGGTCAGACATTCGGGGTTCAGACCGGCCCACTACAAATGAAGGGAATCGAAGATTTAAGGGTACCTCTAAAAATTCACCATACAACCTCTTTCTGTCATTCCCGCGAAAGCGGGAATCCATAAAAATCAAACACAT
>Ga0255341_1004750_pt1 | contig 14000 bp, 17 predicted proteins | sample wastewater_treat_8_FD_192418 | JGI IMG/M metagenome (GOLD analysis project Ga0255341, IMG submission 192418) | Wastewater microbial communities from Lulu Island WWTP, Vancouver, Canada - plant12 | ecosystem: Engineered > WWTP > Wastewater > Unclassified | place: Canada: Vancouver, British...
TTACCCGGTCCTCCACATCGATCTCATCATCGACGTCGATGGAAGTGCTCTCTATCTCCATGAGAAACCTGGCAACCTCGCTTACTTCAAACAATAAATCATCAAGTTCTTCCGGCGTATAAAACCCGCACATCGCACCATAAAGAAAAGTGGCACCAGCCTTGCTAACCTTCTTTTTAAAAGAACTCCGTGCCTGGTTGACTGCCTGCGGGGTATATGTCCCGGTCATGAAAGGAACCAGTTCAGGGAGGTTTTTTCCTATGTACGTCATTTCAGCACCTGAAGAAGTCTGAAAATCAGCACATAACCGGGATATGGCCCACTCCCTGGCGGTGATGAAAGTCCTCTTCCGGAGAAACTGGTTCACCTGGTGATATGATGCGCCATCAACTTTCCTGAACTTGTGATACTTGGTAGGATCCCGTGAACGGAATGGTGCTGACATCAGAGTACCGTTAGATGTGCCTTGCAGATAAGGTCATGGAATCAGATGGAAGATGCGAACCTACTGGTTTTTTATGTAATAGAGATAACATGTATAGGGGTTCTCCCAAAGCCCAGATAGTGTAGGGGCCTATCATGTCGGCCTGTCACGCCGACGACTCGGATTCGAATTCCGATCTGGGCGTATCTATTTTCGCACGAACGATCATAAACAGATTATCCGCAATGAACATCCAGGCTTCAAACCCGCCCTGCCCGCGGTTCATTCTAATATGCCGGTTTCATGAAAAGTTCAAAAACCCATAACAACCAGGTTAAGGGTTTCGTGATGTTTAATCTATGAACTACAATGGTGAGGTTATCGTGATAAAAGATCCTGAATATGAACCAAACATGTTCATAACCGGCCGGGCAGTGATCTTATAACTTCTTCTTTCATGTGCGTCATTATTACATATCCTCAGGCCCCGTGCATCATATGACCTGAAAAAGTCAGGTGGGATGTTTACATCAGGGCATAAAAGAAAAAGTGCCTGGCGGACATCCTTAAGAAAGAGTGCAGAACCATTCTCCCCCACACACTCTTCTGCAGCCTGGTTCATCCAGATGATCGCATTATCTGAATTTATTATTATCACCGGGTGGGATGAGTCGGCAACCTGGACAGACATCAGCGGAGAAAGCCCAGCCTTTTTTCCTTCCGTCGTCACGCGAATCCTTTCGCACAGATTGATGGCCACCTGAATCGTGCTATACAAAAGGTTTGGGTTTACGGGTTTTACCAGAAAGCCGAAAGGTAGTGAACCCATGGCCATTTCAAGGACCTTCCTCTCATCAAGTCCGGTGACGAAGATAACAGGTATTGAAAAGATATTAAAAATCTCTTTTGCTGCATTTATCCCAGACATGGCTCCTGGAAGGTCAATATCCATTAACACAATGTCCGGTTTTTCCACTGCTACCTGTTCGAGGACCTGTTCGCCTGAATTGACGGGAGTGTGGGTGATAAAACCATATTCGCGAAGCATCGAAGTCAGGACCCTGGCAATTATCTCATCATCTTCGACCACCAGAACTGAATATTCAGGCATTTTAACCAGACCTCACCAGGGTTTTGCATAAACGCAGGACAGCACCTGCATGTGCATAAGTATCATTGTTGGAATAATCGGTATAAAGTAATTCCGGGATCTAAGTTTCGCAGAATAGGTATTCTACGAAATACTTAATATTTTGGAGAAATATAAAATATAATAGTGAAAAATGGATATTTTTCAGAATGGATTCCCCGATTTATCCAATATCTGAAAATGAGGAATTATTCACAGAAAACGTTGAAGAGTTACAGCCTTACTATCAGGCGGTTTGGTCAGTTCACCTGGCTGACCAGATCATACCGGGGAGACCTGTCAAAGAAATGGGAGAACAAGGATCTGTTAAGGCTGGACACAGGTGTGAAAGTTAGTGCGTCAGAGATCTCGCGATACCTGGAATTCCTCACCTATGACAGACAGTACCATGCCACGACATATAACAGGATTCTCTCAACACTCTCATCTTTTTACCGGTTTCTTCTCATGCAGGAGGTTATTGAGTCAAACCCTGTGCCAAGGGTTGACCGCCCGAAAGTAAAAGAGAAAGAGCTCAAATATCTTAAACACAGCCAGGTTATGCGTCTGCTCAGGTCAATCCCTGATAAACGGGACAGACTTATGATACGGATTATCTATGCAACGGGAGTTCGCGTATCTGAACTGTGCACCATGAATGTTGAGGACGTGGATTTTGATGACCAGATGATCAGGGTACTTGGAAAAGGAGGAAAAGTCAGGATGGTCTTTGTTGATGAAGAGACGCTGGAAGAGATAGCAGACCTTACCGGGGACAGACTTTCAGGTCCTCTCTTTTCTGGGCAGGGAGGCAATCATATATCTACGAGAACTGTCCAGCTTATCTTTAAAAAATATGCACCACCAGGAATAACCCCCCATAAGATAAGGCACAGTTATGCCAGCGAGCTCTACAGGAGATCAAGGAATCTCCGCGTGGTGCAGGAGAACCTTGGGCATGCGTCAATCAAAACCACCGAGGTGTATCTGCATACTGACGTGGATGAGCGCCGACAGGTATACAGGGAGTTTTTCCCTCTCGCTACCCAGGACAGAAGAGCGGTTAATGAGAATAGTAACAGGCAAACATTCCGGATGGATGAACCATGAAGACGATACGAACATCAGATGGAAAATGGCTCCAGATTGATCCAAAAACAGATCCCTGGATCTTTAAATCACCGCATTCAACCATCAGGGCATCTCTTGATTACCGGAAGGGTGAGGATCTTTATATCAGAAAGTTGCCAGATGGAACACAGTATTATTATCTTGTATCCTGGACCGACTGGCAGCGCGAATCCAAAGAAGCATACAGAACCCTCTCAGAAGAGGAGGTGAAGAAATTTCTCTTTGAAAAAAGCCAATCGGCAGGTAAAATCGGACTTGACCCCGATATTTCAGACAGAATAGAGAGATATTTTCCTGGTCTTCTGAAAAGACGCAGGTAGTTCATGCGGGAATTTCTATATTCCAGCAGTGTCAATATGTAAAGGCAAGGTTGTACCTGTTTTACTCCCGTAGTGTAGAGGTCAATCATATCGGATTTTGGTTCCGATGACGGCGGTTCGAATCCGTCCGGGAGTATGTTACTTTTTTCAATGGTGTCATGAATACCTGCCAGGGAACCCACGACTTTTTAAAGTTATTATACCCTTTCATGCACTGGCCATTAACTATATACGATTCATGAAGAAGATCACCTATCAGCAAGAGTGTATGAGCATATTATGATAGGCATTCGTTGGATAGATTTCGATCACATTCCTGACCGTCTTTCAGGACTTATCGATCTCTCATATAATCTCTGGTCCTCATGGCACCCTGAAGCATGGCTCCTGTTTAAAAATCTGAACCGCCAGGGTTGGAAAGAATCCATCCATAACCCAGTCAGAATGTTACAGGAACTTACCCCGGATTTACTTGATGCAGCAATATCCAATATTGACTATACCAATCACTATGATGCAGTTATTGCCAAGTTTCAACGGTACATGCTTGCGAAAAACCAATGGTTTGATGAATACTACCCTGAACATCAGCATCATAAAATCGCTTACTTTTCAGCTGAATACGGTCTTCAGCACTCACTCCCCCTGTATGCCGGAGGCCTCGGATTTCTTGCCGGGGACCATCTGAAAGAATGCAGTGATATTGGCATACCGCTTGTTGCGATAGGGTTCATGTACTCAGATGGTTACCTGCACCAGCGTGTCAGGAATGATGGGTGGCAGGAGGACGTCGAGGAGAAGCTTGACCGTGATAATGCGCCGGTGAAACGGGTTCTTGGTCGGGACGGCAACCAGATGGTCCTGCAGGTTCCGTTCATAACCCCGCAGATCCATTTTGCGCTCTGGAGAGTGGATATTGGTCGTGTTATCCTCTACCTGATTGATACAGAGATCGAACAAAACCCACCACATCTTCGAAGTATAAGTAGTCGTCTTTACAGTGGCAATAATGAGATGAGACTGCTCCAGGAGATTGTTCTTGGAATAGGAGGAACTCATGCATTAAAGTCTCTTGGAGTGAAGTATTCAGCAATTCACCTGAATGAAGGCCACGCAGCCTTTGCCCTTGTTGAACTATACAGGCAGAAGGTAGAAGAAGGCTTAACACCGGAAGAGGCAATCAGGCACGTGATAAACACAACTCTTTTCACTACCCATACCCCTGTACCTGCAGGACATGATAAATTCCCACACTGGATGATAGACAAGTATTTCAGCTCTTATTACTCCAGCATGCATTTTAACCGGGATGATTTCCTGAAACGGGGCCAGCACGTTGAAGATCCTCCGGACACGTTTAACATGGCTGCATTCTGTCTTCGAATGTCTGCATATTCAAATGGAGTTAGTGCAAAACATGGAGAGGTTTCAAGGAAGATGTGGCACTTTCTATGGCCTGACAATAAGCTGGATGAAGTCCCGATAGGTTCTGTCACCAATGGTGTTCATATACCAACCTGGGTAAACCCCCGCCTGGTTATGCTCCTGAACAGGTACATCTCTCCTATCTGCCCAGACTGGTTTGATCATCATGATAAGGACTATGTATGGGCACTTATTGACAGGGTTCCTGACGCAAAACTCTGGGAACTGCATTATGCCCTGAAGATAAAGCTCATCAACCGCATATTGCAGTTCAAAAGACGTGACTGGATGAAATACCAGGCAGATTGTGCAAATGTTGTCGCAGGTGGTGCCCTGATTGATCCAAATGCCCTGACCATAGGATTTGCACGTAGGTTTTCAACATATAAACGTGCCGATCTAATCTTCCAGGATCTTGACCGGCTAAAAAGGATACTGAATAATCCCTGGAAACCAGTGCAGATAATTTTTGCCGGAAAAGCACATCCGGCGGATGATGAAGGAAAACGGATCCTCCAGCGTATTTACCAGTATGCACAACAACCTGAGTTTGGCGGAAGGATTGCTTTTGTTGAAGATTACGGTGAACAGGTCGCCAAGTACCTTGTGCAGGGGGTTGATGTCTGGATGAATAACCCAATTCCTCCACTTGAGGCCAGTGGAACAAGTGGAATGAAAGCCGCGGTAAATGGCGTCCTTAACTTTTCCATTGCAGATGGCTGGTGGATTGAAGGATATAATGGCAAAAACGGATGGATATTTGGAAAAAACCATACGAACAATGACAGGAACTGGGAAGATGCATCAGAAATGTATTCTATCCTTGAAAAAGAGATAGTTCCATGTTACTATGATACTGACCTGAATGGAATACCGCGCCGGTGGGTTGGCATGATGAAAGAATCAATAAAAAGCAACGCACCGCGATTTTCGTCCCGTCGGATGGTTAAAGAATACATGCATAAATACTACACATCCATCCTTTCCTGTAAGGAGTGTAATGCATTTTTAGATCAGATTACGTATGAGGAAAAGTTGTAAAAATTAAGCCTCAGTTTTTTCCGAGGTAGAAAAAGATTCTTCAGCATCGCTTATTGCAAGTTGGTACATCCAGTCAAGTAGTTCATTACATGATTCTACGGTGCAATCCTCGTCACATGCGATGCAAGGGATCAACTCACTACCGGCAAGAAGGCAGTAAGGATCTGCAGGGCCTTTCATGGCAATCAGCCTGAAGGTCTTAATACCCTCCTGTCGGTATTCAATACGCTCAATTCGGTTTGTATCCAGTAGCTTTTTTACGATGCGCGAACATTTCCTGCTATCAACCCCAAGGATCTTCCAGAGTTCACTCTGCAGTACACCTTCAGGTGATGAGGCAATGATCTGAAATGCATCCTCATCTGTTCCAGACATGTCTACCTTTAGGCAACCGGTGCGATTGACAGAATATTATTTCCCCGAATGACGAGTGTTCCGAGCTTACGGCCCTTGTTTTCACCTGACATGTCCACACTTTCCTCAAGATGCAGGTTCAGGTACTCATCCACTGCCACAAGCCGGCCCTGAAATGTCCTTCCTTCATCCTCTTTCATTTCTACGGAGATCAGAGTGTCAACAAGAGAATATACTTTCTTGATTGGGAGGACAATGCTGCTAACCATCTGCCTCATATAAGGTTTGCAGCCATATTAAAGATTCCTGAATGAGATCAAAAAAAGGATCATGATGATGAATAAATCTCTTCTATCTTTTCAATAATACCCTTGCTTCCAATGTAAAGAGGGGTTGTCTGGTGCTGTTTTTCCGGGACAATCTCAAGAATATTTCTTTTCCCGTCAGTTATTCTTCCACCTGCCTGGGTAATGATAAAACCAAGGGGAATAGCTTCAAATAAGAGCCTGAGTTTTCCTTCAGGATTTTTCGTAGATCCCGGGTAAGTGTATATCCCTCCATATGTCAGCAACTGGTGGCAATCTGCAACAAATGAACCTGAATACCGGATTTTAAACCCGTTTTGATCAAAATAATCGATAACCTTGATATGTTCAGGCGGCCACTCCATTTTAAGCCCTCCTGTCCCGTACTGTTTACCTTCAGGTATTGAAATGCATGTTCTGAGCAGGAGATAATGTTCATTTTCCTGGTCCCATGCAAAGCTCTGAACTCCCTTTCCGACTGATACAACAAGAACGGTAAGCGGACCGAACAGTGTATAAAAAGCTGCCCGTAATTTTGATCCCGGTTGAAGGACGCCGCCGCCTTCATAAATACCGACAATTGTCCCTACAGCAAGGTTTGTGGATATAAGGGAGGAACCGTCAAGAGGGTCCATGACCATGCAGTAATCGGTCCTGGAGTTGTCAAACCTGATGATGTCAGGCTGCTCTTCTGATGCAAGTTCCCGCACAAGGCCTGACTTTCCTACCACTTTAATCAGGTGTTCATCTGCCCAGGTATCCATCTGGGTCTGAAGTTCCCCTGATGGGTTCAGAGTTCTTTCAAATGTCTGGTTTTCAAGAAAAGCCTTGCGAATTGTCTCCATCTGACGCGCTATTAACCTGATAAGCTCAACAAGGTCAGGTTCACATCCACATGACTCCAGGTATCTTCGAAGAATCAACATATGATCGTAGAGTAGTATCCACGTACTTCATACATACGATTTTGCATATAGTTCTGGTCTTTTTGATTCCTGTAAATCAGGATTGGGAGATGATTTCCATAACGCATGAAAAAATCAGGGCTGCATCACTTGTAAAACAATACATTATAATTATCATGGTAACTACTACCAGATATGCAGAAGATGAAGTGCACCATCTGTGGTCATGTGTATGATCCTGATAAAGGGGACAAGGATGCGCCAGCTGGAACTGATTTTCAGGATCTGCCACAGGACTGGGTATGCCCTGTCTGCCTTGCGGCTAAAAGGTTATTCCAGCCAGTCTGATTCAGGCGATGACCTTGACGATCTTTCCCTTTTTCATGATAGAAACCTTTCCGCCACTTTCAGATACCACAAAGCCGACAGAGTCTGTTACACTGGTGAGCGCCGCAACTGATGAGTGACGGGTTCCCATCCCCTTTGGAAGAGATACGAGGGAAGTGTCAACTGTGATATACCGCCCGGCCGCTTCAAGAAGGCCTTCGCCACTCACCACGAATGCACCATCAAGGAGCGCATATTCTTTTAACATCTCCCTGACATCAGGGACGGACACCATCCGAAACTCAGGTGGGTGACCGGAAAACGGATTTAGTATCAATTGCCTTGAAAGCTTTAAAACTTCGTCAGAGTCGCCGACTAAAAAAGAAGTTCCAACTGGCTTGCCCTCCCTGCCTTCCCGTCCGATCTCCATGCATGCCTGAAGCACGGCATCAAATACTTCAGGAGTTATGTCAGTGGATGTAAGTATCCTGTCGCGCCAGGCACGGGTTGAGATTCGTTCCCTGCCATTTGACGCATATTCAGTCATGTCGGTTCCAACACAGATGATACCGGTCAACTCGTTTTCTGCATTGTACAGACCCCGGCTGGTCCAGGCAATCCAGAGATGGCCTCCATTCTTTTTACAATGCTCAAAAATGTGAAGGGCCGATGATGATGTATCTGACACCTCAAGAAACAGATCAGCAGGATTTTCGCTGGCGGTAACTACAGCCGGAAAAAGAACGGAAACAGGACTTCCGGGAAGTGTGCCTGGATCATATCCAAAACATTTTAACGCCGCCTGGTTTACAAACGAGATGATACCATCCGGCAATAACCTGATCACGATTGTTTCGGCAAGGTAGAGCTGTTCACGACATTCATACTCCGTCTCTTTCAAAACCGAAGAGAGAGATGTATATTCCCTGCGATCTTCGATGAACCATATTCCATCCCCCGGGATGCTGGAATCGTCAGGATTTATCATTACCTGGCAGGGGATATCTCCACCCTGTTTTTCCCTGACGGCAGCTTCCAGGGGTTCTGAAGATGGGGATGTAAAAAAGGATCCTTCAGTATCATCCTGCCAGGAAAAAAAGAGTGCCGGAGAGTTACCAATGACTTCATGTTCATCATAGCCTGACATCTGCAGAAAAGCCGGGTTAGTCCTTTTAATGATACCATTATTTATTTCAAGGCAGGAAAGAGGCATAGAACTGATGACCCGGTTATGATGATCATAGTCATCACGAAGAGATCTCTCTACCTTTGACCGTCCCTGCACCTGGCGGATCAGTGAAATGACCTGGTGAGATGCCGTCTGCGTTTGTGAAAATGAATGACTTCCTTGTGATATGTCAAAGAATAGTAGGTCATCTTTTTGTACAGAATATAAGATAAATCCAGGATGATGCCCCTGGACAGCGCAGCTTTTCTGCCAGCCGGTTATTTTTTTTAATTCCGGATCATCGCCACAGGTAAATGGAATAAGGACTATATCAGGACAGATGGCTTTAAACCTCTCTTCTCCTTCTATTACAGACCTGACCTGCGTTAACTCTACCTGAAGTGTGTCTGACAGGTAAGACAGTATGCAGGATGCGTTCCTATCTTCGTCATAGACAAGAAGGACTTTTACCATAAGAACCGAAGACCAGAGTTTTTTGGTTAGCTATTTACCGGCATATAAGATGAGTTCTTTGGTTGAAAAAGGTGATATCAGTTACCTGCACAAAAGTCTTGCCTTAAAACCAGTCTTAATGACAAGAATTATTCATGTCCAGGCTGCCATACATTCTTATCATGAAACGGATATCAGTCATCGTATCAGGCCGGGTCCAGGGGGTGGGGTTCAGGTACTTTGTTGAGGATATTGCAGCTGACATGAAGATTACCGGGTGGGTAAGGAACCTTCCTGATGGAACGGTAGAGATAGACGCCGAAGGGGAAGAAGATGCAATAAAAAATTTTACCAGAACTATCGCCAATGCAAATAAAGGGATGATTCTGGTGAGTGATATATTAGTCAGGGATAAAGAGCTCCACGGCTATTCGCACTTTACCATCAGAAGGGATTGATAGTTTTATTGGTTTATAGGATAATTGATGATCATGAAGTTATTCCATATTTTTTCAGTTCTCATCGTCATGTCTATCTGTATCATCATGCCTGCAAGTGCTGCATGGTCAATTCCGCACATGCCTCCAAGTACAAAAAACTGGAACGGGTACTGGCAGTTTGAGTACGATCCCGAGAACCCGGTATCTGCTGCGATGTACTGCTGCTGGTGGGAGATGGTGCACGGACACCTGAGTAAGTATTCTGACGCGTTAAGTGGAAAAGACATTGAATTAACCGGTTCACCGGCCTGGGAGTCTGCCAGCACGAAGAGTTATTGTCCTGCATGTTATGTTGATGACTCATTTGCCACCCTTGAAGTGGACCCTGAACTTATGGCAATACATGATGAACTGATGCAGACCAAGCCATGGCTGAAAGAAGGGAAGGAAAAAAAATCTGATTCTCAAACACAGTCCGGCAATTCATCCGCCGGAGTTATGTTCTTTAGTGAGCCAAAAAAGATCTGAACTTTCAAGATTTCCAATAAATTTTTAATATATTTTTTTCCAATATTTCAGTTACCGCTTTTTTGCGACAGGTTCATTGCTCTTTAATAGATATATTGTATTGTGCCAGATATTAATCAGAAAAACCAAATGCCAACTGATAAACTGTTTTATGCCGGATTTGGGAGAAGAATCATCGCTGGAGTTATTGACGGGATTGTCCTGACTTTAATTGCAGGTTTTGCAGCGTATTATCTTGGGCTGACAGAAGGGTGGAGGATGCTTCTGATGATGCTCCGGCATGAAGAAGTCAGAACTATGGATGGGATTCTTGTAACAACCACCTTGCCAGGCCAGGTGGCAACCTTTCTCCTTATAACCTGTATTATTATTCCATGGCTGTATTATGCAATTCTTGAATCGTCAAAAAACCAGGCAACTTTAGGAAAATTGGCGGCACGGATAATTGTAACTGATCTGCAGGGCAACCGGATCACTTTTGCACGGGCATCACTAAGGCATTTTTCAAAATTCATATCACTATTAATCTTCGGTTCAGGATTTTTCGCAATAATTTATACCCGTCATTCACAGGGATTTCATGATATAATCGCAGCATGCCTTGTATATTACCAGCCTGAAAAAGTAGAGTGATTTAGCAGGGACCACAGGATACCGGCTGTGGATCCTTGAAATAACTATCCCATTTATTATTCTGGTTTCCAGAGGATAACAGGGAGTCTGGTATTTCAGAATTTGCTTTTATACCTGATGTATACCGCTGAAGTGCAGTCCAGTCCTGTGCCCTGATGATGTCTCCGACCGAGGCATAACCGGAGAGAGGATCGGCAGGGTCTGAACCAGGCGAAGTGGAATTATTTACTGCGGGATCTGCAGGGCTGGTGCCAGTAGTGTTTGTGGAGTCAGGGGTATCAGTTATGTTAGCGGCATCGGTGACATTAGTGGCATTAGTAGTGCCATTTCCCGTTCCACCGGTAGAATACAAAACCATGCCGGCCCCAGTGAGGCCATCCGGCATTCCGGTCTTTATCTCGTCAAACAGGGCTGATACATCTTCACCGTTAAGGACCTTGTCTCCTTCCCATTCAAATGATGTTGGCAGGGATGAAAAGCCAGGATTAGAACCGGTTGACGATGCAGCGTATGCCAACCCGGAGAAGAGGGATAGTACAATTATCACGCATGTGATGAATCGATAACAGGATACCATAATCAATCCTGTACTTGTTCACGATCGATATGGGATAAACTTTCTTCCCTCACCAAAAAATTGGTGAAAGATATTATTACATGTGAAACAGGTACGGAAGTGTGAATATTGCAACTATCAGGACAACCATTCCGGTGCTTACAAAGCTGACTACATAATCTGTATACCGTGCAAGCCCACGCCGGTTCAGTATTCTTTCAGTTCCTTCCCTGAATATGAAACCACCATCCAGGGGCACCAGGGGGAGGGCATTGAAAAGTCCTGCTGCAAGGTTAATAAATCCGCTCCAGAACAGGAGGTGGATGAGCTCCCAGTATCCTGGAAACGGAACCTTATAATACTCAGTATCTGCGATGTCAAAACCCAGTATCCTTAAATATTGTCCTTCCATGGTTGGATTAAAAGGCACTGAAAGCAGCATGAATATTCCAAGCGGAGAGAACAGGCTCTGCACCGTGTCGATTACTCCTTGTCCGTTATAGTAGAAGACACCCATAAAACCGGATTCACGGGCTCCAAGGACTTCAGGCCATGTGGATACATTCAAAGAGTAATCATTAATCTCGCCTTTTTTATCAAACCCGACGATGACCGTATCACCTGGGCGTGTTCCATTTAGAATGTCTGATACGTCCTGCGAGGTATGCACCATCTCACCATTGACAGTTCTGATGATGGAAGGAACTGGAATGTCTGCCTCTGACGCGGAATAATTCTTATAAACACCGACAACCACCGGTTCCTGGGTTGGAACTGCCATTCCAATCAGGCTGACCATGAGTCCGAAGCTGATAACACCGACAAGGATGTTGTTAATTATTCCAGCTCCATACATCCGCATTCTGGGCCATGAGGATGCTTCTTTCACCCCCTCTTCATCTGGTTCGACAAATGCACCGATGGGAATTATTAAAAGAAGTACACCCATGCTTTTTACTGCTATCTGCTCCACCCTGCAGAGGATGGCATGGCCGAATTCGTGGATGACGAGTGTAAAAAAGAACGCGAACCAGACTGCAAAGGTGGATGGAACGAACTCGTTGATTCCAGGGATTAAAAAGATGTTCTGAGGTTTATGAAGTGGTGTGGGTTCAGGTTTTAACTCAAGAGTAAGGTTTACGGAGAGGAGTAGCATCACGACCATCGCAACTGATACGATGACAACCATCGCTACTCCGATGGATCCATAAATACGTAAAAACCCGGAGTAACGTCTGAAGTAGTCAAAAAATCCAACCTGATCTGTTTTCAGACCGATAATCGGACCGTACAGAGTGATGAAACGGGGAAATGGTTTATATGTCCTGATATATGCAAGAACAAGGACATAGCCGGCTATGCAGCCGAGCAGAATCAAAAGCCAGTCCATGAATGTTTACAGGTGGCCCTGATAGTAAGAAATAGTTGTGCAGAGGTTATTAAAAATCAAGAAGGGAACTCTGGTTTTTCTGGTGCAGGAGGTTTTTTACTGTCTCCCAGCTTGAACGCGCAATGCCGGGAGAGTGGCCATGATGCCTGATGAACTTTGTCAGGTATGCAACTGTTATTGGATCTGACGGATAGCCACTACCGATATCGCCGTATTCCTGTGATAGTTCTTCTATGATCCGGTCTCGTTCGACTTTCGCGATTATTGATGCTGCTGACACTGGTGGAAAGAGAGAGTCGGCCTTGTGACGCGAGATGATGGTGCAGCCAGATGGCGAGAAGGATGAAACTGTCTCTCCATACCGTTTCTCATTCACATCGCATGCATCAACATATGCGCATTTACAGTTAAGTGAGGATAAAGCCTCAGCATGAGAACGGGCGACTATCTCATTCATGGTCATCGACCGGCGGAGATCATCGATCTCATCTGCCTCCCGAATCACGATTGAAAACGGAAACTTTGCTTTGATCTCTATTGATATCTTCTCCCTGTGTTTTGGTGACACTTTTTTCGAATCTGCCACTCCAAGAGCGATCAGGTCATCCATGTCCATGCATCCCACCGCGGCGACTACCATGGGACCCAGTACAGAACCTTTTCCTGCTTCATCTACGCCACAGATCATCGATAAAACTTGGATGGATTTATGGAAATACCTGATGCAGGGAGAAATTTGCCTTTAATTCCAAATGCAAAGGTCATGAAGGTGTAGTTCAAAATCTTTAAATATTGATCATGCATACTTGTAGAGGCACAAGCATACGCCTCAGTGGCTCAGCCGGTAGAGCGCGTCCTTGGTAAGGACGAGGTCGCGAGTTCAAATCTCGCCTGAGGCTTACGGCAAAAAGTTCAAAGCCCCATTTTGAAAGGGACTTTTTTTCTTACAATATTTATCACAAAAACTTTTGATATTGTCGAAGAATTTCAAGATATCTAAATACAACACTCATATCTTCATGCTATTGATTGGCAATATTGGAGCCAGAAAGTATCAGTTAATAAAAGATCGGGGCACCTATGGCCTTCTGTGATAACGTTTTTTTCAATGGAACGCTAATTTTCGTTTCAGTCTCAAGAATGACCACCCCGTAAGGATAATCCCTGTATTTTTTCCAGTACGTCTTTGTTAGCTTCAATGGTAACCTGGCTGCTGCTAATGTGAACATGCGGGCTAACATATTGGTTAACAGGTGCAGCATCACCTGTAAACAGTCTCCTGATAACATTGTTAACATTCTTACCAAGCCAGGGCACAATAAAATAGTGGCTTAACTCTTCGGAAGATTTGTTCACAAACAGGTATTCCTCGTGAAGATATTATTCAAGCGTATGAAGGCACGGGGAAATTTTTCTTTTCAATAATGGATCAATTCCGTCACACTTACTGTAGAGACAGCTCAAACAAAAA
>Ga0255341_1004757_pt1 | contig 13980 bp, 14 predicted proteins | sample wastewater_treat_8_FD_192418 | JGI IMG/M metagenome (GOLD analysis project Ga0255341, IMG submission 192418) | Wastewater microbial communities from Lulu Island WWTP, Vancouver, Canada - plant12 | ecosystem: Engineered > WWTP > Wastewater > Unclassified | place: Canada: Vancouver, British...
GTTGGTATATAATGGGATTACGCTACGCTCCATCCCATTATATACCAACGCAAAAACCACAAAGTGTTCGAGAAAAATGTGTCAAGTAATATTGACAAGATCAATATTATTAGGAGGTAATATCATGATTTTTAATATCCGTAATAAAATTCTTTTTGGTTTCCTTATTGTTCTTATGGTATGTTCAGTATCAATTGTAATATCCTACGTTTCTATTAAAAATGAAATAGTTACATTTAATGATTTTGTAAATAATGATATATACGCTTTAAATCTTGCACAGGAAATACGCCTTATAGATGCGAATTTATCAAGTTATATAAGGGATATTATTATTAATCCTGAAGATTCTAGTAAAAGAAGCAAATACGATTCAGATTCCAAATTGGTAGATGAAAAAATAGAAGAATCTAAGAATTATGCCGAGAACAGCGAAGAAGAAAAGATATTTGAGGAAAATGATCAGTATAATGAACAACTTATAGAGCTTGAAACAAAAATGATAGATCCCAAAACAGACAGGACTGAGGTTTTAAACATTTTTAACGGTGAATATGAAAAGTTAAGAACTCTTTTTGCAGGTAACCTTGACAAATATGAAAAGCTCAAAAACGACAGTATGAAGCAAAATGCTGAAAATCTAAACAAGTCAATGAATGCTAAAGCCATGCTTATTCTGACTTTCTTTGGAATAGCTTTTATACTGGCAATAGGAGTAAGTCTTTTTATTGCAAGAATTATAAACAACCCCATTAAAAAAATAGTTAAGGCAGCTGAAGATATGTCAAACGGTAATCTTGACATAACTTTAAATATTGCTTCAAAAGATGAATTAGGAAGTCTTGGCCAGGCTTTTAGCAAAATAATAGATACTCTTAAAAACCTTATAACTGAAGCCAAAACGCTGATAGACTCTGCAACAGAAGGGAAACTTGATGCACGTGGCAATGCTAAAAAGTTTAACGGAGGATATGCAGAAATAGTAAATGGAATAAATGAAATTCTTGATGCTGTAATATTGCCTATCCAGGAAAGCTCAAATGTGTTGGAGGAAATCTCAAAAGGTAATCTTAATTGCAAGGTTACTGGTGATTATAAAGGAGATCATGCTAAAATCAAGAATTCGCTTAATAAAACTATTTCAACGCTTTATTCGTACATAAATGAAATATCGGAAACATTAAACCAGATGGCTAATGGAAATCTAAACATACAAGTTGATGGTGAGTTTAATGGTGATTTTATAAAAATTAAGGAGTCTCTTAATAAAATTATCTTTTCATTCAACGAAGTTTTAGGAGATATTAATTCTGCTGCAGAGCAAGTTTCTGCAGGAGCCAGCCAGGTTGCTGCTTCCAGCCAGGCTTTGTCCCAGGGATCAACTGAGCAGGCATCAGTTACAGAGGAGCTTTCAGCTTCAATGGAAGAAATTGCAGAACAAACAAAGCAAAATGCAGTTAATGCAAATAAAGCAAATGAGTTAGTGACATCTGCAAAAGAGAATGCAATCCAGGGCAACTGCCAAATGGGTGACATGTTAAAGGCTATGGACGAAATAAATGTAGCTTCAAGCAATATTTCCAAGATAATCAAGGTAATTGACGAGATAGCTTTCCAGACCAATATCCTCGCTTTGAATGCAGCAGTTGAAGCTGCCAGGGCAGGTCAGCACGGTAAGGGCTTTGCAGTAGTTGCAGAGGAAGTTAGAAATCTTGCTGCAAGAAGTGCAAATGCAGCAAAGGAGACAACAGGACTTATAGAGGGTTCCATTAAAAAGGTTGATGACGGAACCAAAATTGCAAATTCTACAGCTGAGGCTCTTGACAAAATTGTAACCGGTGTCTCAAAGGTAGCTGATATTGTAAATGAAATTGCTTCAGCTTCAAATCATCAGGCAAGCGGAATTTCCCAGGCAAATCAAGGCATCATGCAAGTCTCACAAGTAACACAGACAAACTCTGCAACATCGGAAGAAAGTGCAGCAGCAAGTGAGGAACTATCAGGGCAGGCAGAATTATTAAAACAAAAAGTCAGCCAATTTGTATTAAAAAGAGAGATTGTTACTGATGAAAATAATATTTCGAAAAATACGTTAAAAAACAATTTAAAAACTCAAATGGAAAAAAGCAAAAAAAATTCAGTTAATACTCCGGCACCACTTAATATTGATTTGGAGAAAAACAATTTCGGCAAGTATTAAAATTTAATTTAGGCATTTTTAAGAATAAAGAATTAATTTCTCTAAACTTTAATGGAAAAAAAACCGATATATTTATTGAGGAATGTTATATATTTAAAGCATTTCTTAGGTAGTATATCGGTTTTGATTTTTTGCATGGAGGGATTTTTATGAAGGTTGATGGCATGGATGCTTTAGTAACAAGAGCGATTGATAATGGACACGATAACAACACCGCTAACAGTCCGAATTCAACAGGAATCGAACAGATAAAGGGAGATAATGCCGAATGTGGTATTTCTACACAGTCGGTAAATAATGATAAAAGTGAAAATGCCGGTTTTGAAAAGGCTGTGAATGATGCTGTTGACAAAGTCAATAAAGCTATAGCGAATTCAGGCAGGGAGCTAAAGTTTTCTATTCATGAGAAAACTAAGGAAATTATGGTAAAGGTTTTGGATTCTGAAACAAAAGAGGTTATCAGAGAAATTCCACCTGAAAAGGTTTTGGATATGGTAGCAAAATTATGGGAAATGGCTGGAATAATTGTTGATGAAAGAAGGTGACCTTGTGTATTTTAATAGTATTCAGTCCAATCGTATAACCGGATTGTATTCGGGACTTGATACCGATCAACTGGTTAAGGATTTAATGAGTGTTGAAAGAGTACCTCTAAATAAGTTAATGCAAAAAAAGCAATTGGCACAATGGAAAAGTGATGATTACAGAGAAATAACAAACCTTTTAAGGAGCGTTAAGGATGAGTTTTTTAATGTACTGAAGCCATCCACTAACATGCTTTCCCAGTCAAGCTACAAGAAATATTCTGTTTCCAGTACAAATAATTCTGTAGTAACTGCACAAGCTGCTGGTGATGCTGTTCAGGGAACACACACAATTTCGGTAAAAAGACTGGCAACTGCAGATAAGGCTGTAAGCACCGGAAATGTAACCAAGGCATTGGAGGCAGAACCGGGTGGTGATTATGCCCTTTCTGGAAAGAGATTTATTATTGAGCTTGACGGTGTAAAAAGAGAAATAGTACTTGATAACTATAGTGATTTGGATGAGCTTATATCAAAAGATGATACCGGATTACAGGCTTTGGTGGATAAGGCATTCGGTACAGGTAAAATCAATGTGAGCAATGTTGATGGTAAACTTAATATCAATGCCGGTACGGGAGCAACCAAAATTACTCTTTACAATGGAGCAACCAATAACGGTTTGGCCAGCTTAGGCTTTTCGTCAGGAAGTTCAAATAGAATTAACTTAGGCGATTCTTTGGAGAGTCTTGCAGGAAAACTCGATGGGGGACTTACTTTTAATGAAGACAACAAGCTTGTTTTCAAAATAAATTCAAAGGAATTCACTTTTGATAAAACAACTTCCATTGGAAATATGATAAGTACCATAAACGGTGACAAGAATGCCAATGTGAATTTGATATATGATGAAACAACGGACAAATTTATTATGACAGCAAAGCAAATGGGTGCAGGTGATAATATTGTTATTTCCCAAACTGGCGGCAATTTCTTTGACGGAGCATCCAAAATATCGTCTGCAAATCCGGTGCAAGATGAAGATCAAGGCGTTGACGCAGAGGTTTATGTGGATGGTCAGTATCTTGTGAGAAACAGCAATAGTTTTACAGTAAATGGAGTTACTTATTCAATAAATGCTGTTCATGCCAACCCCGGAACGGATAAGGAAACCATCAGTATTACCCAGGATACCGAAGCAATTTTTAACAATATAAAAAGTTTTATCGAAAAGTATAATAGCGTTATTGAAAAAATCAACGGCAAAATCGGAGAAAAATATAATCGTTCATATACTCCATTAACCGACGAACAGAAGGAATCTATGAGCGATGAAGAAGTGGAGAAGTGGGAAAAAGTTGCAAAAACCGGTCTTCTTAGAAATGATCCAATTCTCACAAAAATTGTTAATGAATTGAGAAGTGCATTGTTTGATAAAATTGAAGGGTCTGGGTTAATGCTTTCCGATATTGGTATAAACACCGGAAATTATTATGATAAAGGTAAGTTGAATATAGATGAAGCCAAGCTTAAAGAAGCAATTTCCAAGAACCCTGAAGGAGTCATGGAACTTTTTGCTGGAAAGTCTACCACACATCCTAATTACAGTAGGGATATGAGTTCGGCAGACAGGAAGGTAAGATATAATGAAGAAGGAATCATACAAAGATTCAGTGATATAATCGAAGATAATATATCTACATATAGGGATAAGGATGGCAAAAAGGGAATACTTCTTGAGAAAGCTGGTATATCTCAGGATGCATCAGATTATAACAACACCCTTTACAAAGAGATTGCAGATTATGAAAAACGAATACTTGAATTACAGAGCAAATTGTATGAAAAGCAGGAATACTACTACAATAAATTTACTGCTATGGAAAAAGCTATAGCAAGTATGAGCTCACAAAGTGACTGGATGCTTTCCCAATTGGGAGGCTGAGGATAAAGAGCTGATCCTTGAGCCATAACTTCTCCTTGCCATTAGAAGGCATAGGAGAAGTTTTTATTATGCCGGAATATGGTTTGCGTCTTTAACTTTTTATGTCTGAAAAGTACTTGACACCATACGCTAATAAGTGTTTAATAAAGGTATTATATTGTTTAATAAATTATGCTATTCTTTAGCAATCCTATTTAATTTACTAATGGTTTATTGTTATATTAAAAGTGTGAATAATTAAATATTTATCACTTTCAATCTGATAATAAATATTTGTTTTTTATGTAACGGCAGGTATAAAGTTTTGTTGTTTGACTAAATCTTATAAGTGTTGATAAGTGAGGGTCATGGATGATTCAGCTTGAAACTGCGGTAGTTACTACGTCGCGTGCGGATTACGGACTTTTGTATCCTTTGATTAAAAAATTATCCCTCGATAACTGCTTCAACTTGAATATTATTGTTACAGGGAGTCATTTATCTTCTGTTTTTGGAAGTACAATGGATGAGATTAAAAGGGATGGATTTTCATCTCTTTTAAATGTACAAACATATGGCGAAAGAGATGATGAAGTTGGTGTTGCAGGAGCTGTAGCAAAAGGGATTATTGGATTTTCAGATTTGTTTTCTAAGAGAAAATTTGATCTTGTTATAGTTTTAGGAGATAGGTATGAACTATGGGCGGCGGCTGTTGCTGCGGTTATACACAAAGTACCCATTGTTCATATTCATGGCGGTGAAACCACTGAGGGAAGCACTGATGAGGTTGTAAGACATTCTGTTACCAAGTCGGCTTCCATACATTTTCCATCCATACCTCAATATGCAAGAAGGATAGTTGCTATGGGTGAAAATCCCCAGCGGGTATTTACAGTGGGTGCCCTGGGAATTGATAATATAAAAAAATCTAAAATTATGGAAATTGATGAGCTTTCGGAACACTTAGGAGTAGATTTTAAAAAAGATGTGGCAATTATGACATATCATCCCGTAACTATGGATAATTACATTGAAGCAGAGGTACAAGTCAAAGAAATCCTCGATGCCTTAAATCATATCGGTATATACACCGTTATGACAATGCCAAATGCTGATGTGGGAGGAAACTCCATATATAAGTGCATGAAGGATTATGAAAAAAGGTTTTCGGATAGGTTCAAGATTGTTAAAAATATGGGAAGCACTGTTTATTTAAATGCAATGAGGTATGCACGTATTATGATTGGAAACTCATCGAGCGGAATAATTGAAAGTGCTTCTTTTAAACTTGCTGTAGTGAATATAGGAGATAGACAAGCAGGCAGAATAAAGCCGGAAAATGTTATTGATTGTCCATGTACTAAGCCAGCAATAATAGAAGCGGTGAGAAAAGCATTGTCGAAAGAGTTTGCAAAATATATTGAAAATATTACTAACCCGTATGGTGATGGCGATACAGCGGAAAAGATAATAAACATATTAAAAAAAATAGATTTTAAGGATAAGGAAAAGCTATTAAAGAAAAAGTTTTATGATATATAAAGGAGAGCTCTTTGTGCTGAAAAATGATACTCATTGCATTCAAAGAGAAAGTTATGTCGTCTTGATGGCTGGGGGCAGAGGAAATAGACTTAAGCCCCTTACAAATGAAATTCCAAAGCCTATGCTGAAGGTAGGAAATAAGCCTATACTTCAAATAATAATGGAGCTTTTTAAGGATTATGGGTTTAAGAATTTTATTATTTCAATAAATTACCTTGCAGATATTGTAGAAGGGTATTTTGGTGACGGCAGCAATTTCGGTGTGAATATAGAGTACTTCAGAGAATCTAAAAGCCTTGGAACGGCAGGATGTATAAAGCATTTAAAGAAATCACTTAAAAAACCGTTTTATGTCATGAATGGCGACCTGATTACCAGACTGGATGTTGGGAAAATGATGAAATATCATATGGATAATAAGTTTGATATCACTATAGGAGTTAAGAAATACCAGTATACTCTGCCCTATGGGGTAGTAAATATAGAGGGTGGCAGGATTAAAAGTATTGTGGAAAAGCCGGTAGAGTCCTGCCAGGTAAACAGCGGTATTTACTGCCTGATGCCCCATATTATTGATCTGATACCTCATGATGAAATCTTCGATATAACTTCTCTTATTGAAAGGTGTATTAATATTGGAGCTAATGTAGGTGCTTACGAAATAAAAGATTACTGGATGGATATTGGGCATATTGAGGATTATTACAGGGCAAATCTGGATTTAGGGGTCAGAATTCAGGATGTAGGGGTTAGAATTTAGAATTCAGGATTTAGGGGTTAGAATTCTCCAACATGAATTTTCCTTCGTGCCCGAGTTCTGCTTCATGGAGGTTTACATGCTAAAACAAAATGATGAAATCACCCCTGTTGTACTGCTTGGAGCAGGAGGACATTCGCGAGTTATTATCGATATAATACAAAAGTATTATATCGATATGGAGATAATTGGAATACTGGACAGAGACCCGATAAAAAAAGGAGTTCTAGTTGATGGTGTGGAGGTTATAGGTTCTGATGATAGGCTTATGGAGTTAAAGAATCATGGAGTTCAAGCCGCCTTTATTTCAATAGGAATTCTCCATAATTTTAAGCCGAGAATGGAGCTTTTTCATCGCCTTGAGCAGATGGGATTTAAGATTCCCAATATTATACATGGAAAAAGTGTCATTTCAAGGAATGTAACTATGGGACATGGAAATGCAGTTATGGCTTTAGCAGTGATAAATGCAGGAAGCAGAATAGGCGATAACTGCATCATAAACACCGGAAGTATTGTTGAGCACGATAGCATAATATGTGACAATGTGCATATTGCACCAGGGGCAATTATTTGCGGCGGTGTACGTATTGGAAGTAACTCCCTTATAGGTGCAGGTTCTACTGTTATACAGGGTATTAATATAGGCGAAAACGTCATTGTTGGAGCGGGAAGTGTTGTGACAAAGGATACTCCTTCATCATCAAGGGTTGTGGGAGTTCCTTCAAGGTTCATTTAGGATGATTAAAAAGGTGAGTATATGTCGGTTTTTATAATAGCAGAGGCTGGTGTTAATCATAATGGCAAATTGGAAACGGCAAAGCTTCTGGTGGATGCAGCAGTGGAGGCTAAGTGCAATGCTGTCAAATTTCAGACTTATAAGACTGAAAGGCTTGTTACAAAAAAGGTTTCAAAAGCCGAGTATCAGATACAAAACACCAACAAGTCGGGTACCCAGTTTGATATGTTAAAAAGTCTTGAACTTAAAGAGTATGAATATAAAATACTTTTAGAGTACTGCAAAGAAAAAGGAATCATATTCATGTCAACTCCTTTTGATGAGGGATGTGCCGATTTTCTTGATAATCTTGGCATGGATATATTTAAGATACCGTCGGGAGAGATTACAAACAAATATTTTTTAAAGCATATTGCAAGAAAGAAGAAAAATATTATATTGTCAACAGGAATGTCATCATTAGAGGAAGTTGAAGAAGCTGTAGGGTGGATTTATGAGGAGGGTAACAGGGATTTGGCACTTCTGCATTGTACATCCTGTTATCCTGTACAGTATGATGATGTTAACCTTAAGGCGATTAGTACCCTTAAAAACCACTTTAATATCAAAACAGGCTATTCCGATCACACTCCTGGAATAGAGATAGCGTTAGGTGCAGTTGCTATAGGTGCCCAGATTATAGAAAAACACATAACATTGGACAGAACAATGGAAGGACCTGATCACAGGTGTTCTTTAGAGCCTGATGAATTAAAAAGAATGGTACTTTCCATTAGAAATATGGAAGCAGCTTTGGGTGACGGAATTAAAGAACCTGCAGAAAATGAGCTTTCCGTAAAGAAGCTTGCAAGAAAATATATAGTGGCTGATAAAAGCATTTATGCCGGACAAATCATATCAAGGGACATGCTTTCATTAAAAAGGTCGGGGGGCGGCATTGACCCTAAATACATTGATGGAATTGTTGGAGCATTTGCTGTGAAAGACTTAGAAGAAGGTTCAGTAATAAAAGAGGAAGACATAACGTGGGGGATGGGATAGTTAAATGAACTATGGAATTCACTGTATAATTCCGGCAAGAAAAGGCTCAAAAAGGTTGGTCGGTAAAAATACGAGGCTTTTAATGGGCAAGCCTCTGATATGTTGGACAATTGATGAAGCAATCAAATCAACGAGTATTGCAAGTATCACCATTTCAACAGATGATGAGTCTATTATGAAGATTGCCAGGGGCTACGGCAAAAATATCGAAATTCTAAAACGGCCTGGAGTACTTACAGCAGACGACACCACTACGGCAGATGTAATACTTCATTTTGTGTCCTGTTTGAGGGAGAGAGGTGAAGATGTAAGGCACATTATGCTTTTGCAGCCAACTTCTCCTTTGAGAAATGTGGCCCATATTGACGAAGCTGTCCAAAACTACCTCAAAAACCTGGATAAAATAGATTCGCTTATTTCCGTTACAAAATCGGAGCATCCCCCCTGGTGGTCGAGGAAGATAGATGAAAATGGAGTTTTGGAGGATGTTTTCAAATATGAGAAATCAAGGTGTAGTTTGTCCCAGGATTTTCCTCAGACCTATACAATAAATGGGGCTATATACATTGCAAAAACCGACAGCTTTATAAAATATAAGGGGTTTGAGACTGACAGAACTCTTTCTTACATTATGGAAAGCCATTGTTCTATTGATATAGATACAGAGTTTGATTTAATGCTGGCTGAGCAAATAGCAAAAATTCACGGTTATTAAATAATTAAAGGATGGGCTACGAATGATTCCATTAAGCATACCTGAGCTAAGCGGAAAGGAGATTGATTACATTAGGGAGTGTCTTGATTCAGGGTGGGTTTCAAGTGCAGGACCTTTTGTGAAGCAATTTGAAGACAGGTTTAAGGAATATGTGGGAGCAAAGTTTGCAGTAGCTGTAATAAACGGCACCTCTGCACTGCATCTTGCACTTAAGTGTGCAGGCATAGGTGAAGGTGATGAGGTAATAGTGCCTTCACTGACTTTTGCCGCCACAGTCAATGCTATAATATATTTAGGTGCAAGGCCTGTTTTTGCCGATGTTTGCAGGGATACATATGTTTTAGATCCCAACAGGATTGAGGAACTTATAAGTCGAAAGACAAAGGCTATTCTACCCGTTCATTTGTATGGACAACCGGCGGAAATGGATGAGATTATGGAAATTGCAGGTAAGTTTGAGCTTAAAGTTATTGAAGATGCTGCACAATCCCTTGGTTCAAAATATAAGGGAAGGCAAACGGGAACAATAGGTCATATGGGATGCTTCAGCTTTAACGGCAATAAACTTATAACAACTGGAAGCGGCGGAATGCTTGTAACGGATGATGAGAAAGCTGCAGAATATGCTAGATACCTGTCAACTCAGGCAAAGGACTTAAATTATAATGGTGTGTTTTATCACAATGAGGTGGGATACAACTACAGAATGTCCAGCATTAATGCAGCTTTGGGTCTGGCACAGCTTGAAGATATTGACAGGAGGATCCGAATCAAAAAAAGAATTTCATGTTTTTATGATGAGAATTTAATGGGAATTGACAAAATAGAATTACCGGTTAAAAAGCCTCATTGTGAAACTATGTTTTGGCTTTATCCCATCATTGTGGAAGATGGATATCTGTTGGATAAAACAAGGTTTATGGAGAAATTTTATCAGTTTGGTGTTGAGACAAGGTCGTTTTTTATGCCTCTTCATCTTATGAAGCCATATGAAAACTACAAACACGGTATTATGGAAATTACTGAGTATGTATCAAATCATGGTATTAACCTTCCAAGTTCAATAGGATTATCCGAAGAGGATATGATAAGAGTATGTAAAATACTAGGTCAACAGGATGTATTATTGAACAGCTAATTGTTTGTTGCAACATAGGCATATAGCGGCTGAATTATTTGAGTCATACGGTACAATATTGATGTATTTTTTGAAATGCCCTAAATGAAACATAAGATTTTTCCGATATATTTAGTGTGAGGATAAAGAGAAGCGTAATTTGAAAATAATATTTTATTATATAGTAGGTTCCGTATAACATGATAATACCGGAGGGATATATAATGATAGCCAATAAAGCCACAGAACAGTACAAAGAGAGTTCAATATTTACAGCTAGTCCTGAAGAATTGACACTGATGCTTTATAACGGATTGATTAAATTTATTATGCAGGCACAGATGGCAATTGATGAGAAAGATGTTCAAAAATCCCACGACTGTATAGTGAAAGCAGAAAACATTGTATCTGAATTTCAGGTGACATTAGATAAGAACTATGAAATATCCAACAATCTCATGCTTATTTATGACTATATGAATAGAAGGCTTGTGGATGCAAGCATTAAGAAAGACAGGGAGATATTGAGCGAGGTTCTTGATCTTGCGAAAGATCTCAGGGATACATGGACCCAGGCAATGAAACTGGCAAAGCAACAAGTTCCAAAAACACAACAAATAGCTAAATAGGAGAGCAATATGAATAACACTAATAAGAGTGCATTAAATAAAAGCCCCGAAGCCTATATAGAAAGGCTTTTAGAAATAACGGACAGCAAGTATGCATGTTTGCAAGAGATGCTTAAGCTGACAACTGAACAGGCTAATGTTTTAGATGGAAGCCAAATGGAAAAGCTTGAAGAAATTATAGACAGCAAGCAAAAGATAATCGAAAAGGTGGATAAGCTTGATGATGAATTTCAAGTGTATTTTCACCGTCTTAAAACAGAATCGGGGATCAAAAGCCTTGAAGAGCTAAATGTCGGTGAGGTAAAAGGACTTAAGGAATTAAAAGCATCTGTATCTAATGTAATGGGAATTTTAAAGGAAATGTCTGAACTGGATAAATCTAATAATTCCAAGGCAAAAAAAGCCTTGGAGGATATTGGGAATGAAATTAAAAACATAAATGTAGCAAGGAAAGTAAATTCTGCGTATGGATCAACGCCAGTGCAGACAGAGTCCTACTTTATAGATAAGAAAAAGTAAAAAAAAGAGGTTAGTCGTTGCGACTAACCATGTAAAGGGGGTCAAAATGTATTTTGTGAGGTCCTTATTATTATTGACGGATATGAGAGTTTTATACAACTTATTTGAAAAATATAAAAAAAATTTTTAATGTTCATAACCATAGATTATATATCAGTCGTTTACAATTCTTGGTTTTTATATACGTGACAAGTAATTTCCATAATTATATCTTCCATACCTTTGTTATCGCAGTTTATAGTAAAATTACTATATTTCTCATACAAAGGCTTTCTCGCTGTATATAGGTTTTGAAGACTTTGATTTTTTTCCATTGCTATACCTCTGCTTTTTATATTTTTAATTCGCTTTTCAATGGTTTCAAGTGTCAGATTCAAATATACTGCCAAACCATTTTTTTTGAGATGTTCCATTGCTTTTTCACTGTAAACAACGCTGCCGCCGGTAGCTATAACATGGTTTTCAAAATCGGTCTCAAGAATTACACCCTCTTCAATAGATAAAAAACCATCTATTCCTTTTGTTTTTATAATATTTTGAAGGAAATCCTTTTCTTTTTGCTGTATAAGTAAATCTGTATCTATAAAGGGTTTGTTCAGCGTTTTAGCAAGCAATACGCCTATGGTGCTTTTTCCAGCTCCAGGCATACCGATTAGTACAATGTTTTTATGTTTCATAATAACTCCTTTCAGGTATTCCTTATATTTTACCACAAATAGGGCAATAATAAATTAGGAATACTTTTAATATTGGATATTTACATTAAATACGTTATTAATCTTACATTTAGCAGAGCAAAATAACGAACGCTTTAACGGAATTTTGCGATAGATAAATGTAAAAGATTAATCGTATTTAATTTAGATGTAGAGAAATTCGGAACAATAAAGAATCAACGGCAAAGAATCAATTGGGGGGTGAATACTTTGGAAGAAAATAATATTGATATTGCAGGCAATATGGATATGGATTCTACACTTGAAGAGTTGTCAATGCAACTAAAAGTTAATGAAACTTTGATATTGGACATTGAAGATGACAGCCAGAATCAAACGGATGTGATTTACGACACTCTGGTATTGAAGGGATATAGTGTAATCAGAAACTATATAAAGGGCAAAAGTATAATAATTATCAATAAAAATAAGAATCTTTATTTTTAATGTTTTTTTGGATCATACTTTTTATATCTTGTATAATTTTCTGTTATATTTAGCCTGGTGTTATCAAGTATATTTGTAAACTTTTCAAGCATTTCCTTATCTGACACTTTTTTTATAGCAGCGTTCATCAATGATTGGAAATCGCTTCCTTCATCAGGAAAAGTAACTGTAGTTGAAAAGAATAAATAATTAAACCTTAAATTAATGTCACTAAGGCCTGTGTCGATTTTCGTTGTAATTTTTGTATCAACAACTTTTGCACCTGCTGCGTTGGTATTAGGTAATACTATAATTATGTCCTTGTCGTTTAAAATAGCATAATCGGTTATGCGAAGTGACTTTTTGACTTTGTCAATTGCTATGGCATATGCTTTTTCCTTAAGCTGAAAGCTGTCAATATAATTGCTGTTGCCTAAAAGCTTTTCCTCTTTTGGCTTAACCAGGGTTACAAGGACAATGGATAGGTGATGCTTGGTGCGCTTAGCCATATAAATCTCTTTAGCAAAGTATTCTTCAAATGACATGATTATTTTTGCAGTTTCATTTACAATATATTTGAATTTTGCTTCTATCCTAACAAGGCTTCGGATTGAACTCTGAAGTCTTGCAGGTTTGACCGGCTTTTCTATATAGTCATTAACCGAAAACTTATGGGCTAAATTCTTGATATGGGAATTATTGGGCTTTGCTGTGACGATAATTGGAATAGCCTTGGTTTCAGGGGTGCTTCTTATCATTGATATTAATGAGAAGCCTTCCTTCTCGGCAGGAGAAGCTATTTCAATAATAATTAGCGAAAAACATGCAAGTGAAATTTCAAGATTATTTATTTCATGAAAGCTTGCTATATCAATTATATCAAATTTTCCCAATTCAGAAATTATATATTTGATTTTTTCCCTATCAACCTGGGAATTATCAATCAATAAAATTTTATTATCCATAAAACCTTCCTGTTTATTGTATTTTCGAAAAATTAACTATTCATAAATATGATTCCACTGCATAAACTCTTTTTTTACAATAGATGTACCTTGACAACTTCACGCAATAACCATTATTAGGAAAATATCAAGGGTGTTTTGCTAATATTTACTAATTTGGGGTCAG
>Ga0255341_1004764_pt1 | contig 13970 bp, 10 predicted proteins | sample wastewater_treat_8_FD_192418 | JGI IMG/M metagenome (GOLD analysis project Ga0255341, IMG submission 192418) | Wastewater microbial communities from Lulu Island WWTP, Vancouver, Canada - plant12 | ecosystem: Engineered > WWTP > Wastewater > Unclassified | place: Canada: Vancouver, British...
AATAGCTGAAATTCAATATAAAATAAACAGAAGACCAAGAAAAATATTAAACTATGAATCCCCTGTGAATCTTTTCTTTAATTTAGCTTCTTGAATTTTGTTGCATTTGATAGTTGAATCTGCCTTATAATTACTGCAACACTAAAGCAAAAAATTATTAAGTTTGTATGATAAATCTATAAGAATGAAAGCTAAAGTCAGCATCATAATGGGCAGCATGTCCGACTGGCCGGTAATGGAAAAAGCGGCTCAGTTTTTCGAAGAAAACATGATTCCTTTTGAAGTTCACGCGTTATCGGCGCACCGTACTCCCGAACAAGTAGAGTCATTTGCAAAAGGCGCAGCCGGGAAAGGTGTTGAAGTAATAATTGCCGCAGCCGGCATGGCAGCACATTTGCCGGGGGTAATAGCATCCATGACTTCGGTTCCGGTAATTGGTGTGCCAATTAAAAGTTCATTTGAAGGACTTGATGCCCTTCTGTCGATAGTTCAAATGCCGCCGGGTATTCCCGTTGCAACTGTTGGAGTAAATGCAGCCTTAAATGCTGCAATATTGGCCGGACAAATACTTTCAACTGCCGACAGTGATTTAAAACAGCGAATTGTTTTATATAAAGAAAACCTAAAGAAAAAAGTCATTCAAGCAAATGATGAGTTAAAAGGGATTAAATTTTCATATAAAACAAACTAATTTAATTTTCCTTTTAATAAAATTTGACAAATTGTTAATTAACAAACGCCGGCATGAAATATCTTTTACTATTGGCTTTTGTGTTTTTCTGCATAAGCGGTACAAACGCCCAATATCACTCATATAATGCTGCTTTATCGGGTATGGGCGGTAGTGGAATAGCCATTGATGATTTTCAAACAGGAATGAATAATCAAGCAGCATGGGGCAATTTAAACTGCATAAATGTAGGTGTGGGTTATAATTCAAAATTTATGCTTAAAGAACTATCCGACAGATATATTTCTTTTGCCATGCCTGTATCGAAAGATGCCGGTGTGTTCGGTCTTAACCTCAATCAGTATGGATATTCACAATATAATATTACCAAGGCAGGGCTTTGTTTTGCCAGAAATTTCAGTCCCGATTTTTCGGTTGGTTTGCAATTTGATGCTTTCCATGTAGGAACGGCTGACGAAATGTATGGTAACGCAACTGCATTTACATTTGAATGCGGGTTTTTGTATCGGCTCAATAATAAAATATCATTAGGAACAGCCATACTGAATCCCGTTCAAGCCAAACTAAGCAAATACACTCAGGAACAATTACCTGTTTCTCTTGCCTTAGGCATGAGCTATCAACCAAGTAAAGTACTTCTTCTTTCAGCTGACATTGTAAAAGAACAATTTCATCCGGCATCGCTTCGTGCAGGTTTTAAATATTTAATTAGCGAATCATTAATTCTTCGCGGCGGATTTTCTTCAGCCTATTTTTCTGTTTCAGGTGGGGTCGGAGTTAGATTTAACACCCTAACGGTAGATATTTCAACATCATATCATCAGGTTTTGGGCATTTCGCCATCGGTTACGATTTCATATGCTTTTGACAAGAACTAAACATGAACAAATTGCTGTTTTTCATATTGGGTTTTTGTATTTTTTTTGTGCCAATTACAGTTGCTGCCCAAGAGCCTGCAGACAGCACAAACGAAAGCGCAATTGAAGACCGCATTGAAGCAATTGCCGAAAACACTGATGCAGATATTGATTATTCCGGTTTAACTGAAAATTTAAGATATTTTGCAAAACATAAAATAAATATAAACAGAGCAAGTAGAGAAGACATGGAAGACTTGGGGCTCCTTAACGAAATACAAATAGACAATTTATTACGCCACATTAAAAAAAACGGAGCATTAGTTTCTTTGTATGAATTACAAAGTATTGACGGATTCGATATTCCAACAATATATACCATATTACCATATATTAAAATTTCCGGAGACGAAAACCGTAAAACATGGAATTTAAACGAAATATTAAATCATTCCAAAAACACTTTACTTATAAGATATACTTCCATTCTGCAGGAACAGGAAGGATATAAGCCCACTAGCGACAGTGCTTTGACTTTGAGCCCCAATTCACGCTATCTTGGCAGTGATTACAAATTATATACCCGTTATAAATTTGCATACTATAACATGCTTAGTTTTGGAATTACTGCTGAAAAAGATTATGGCGAGGAGTTTTTTAAAGGAAGTCAAAAACAAGGTTTTGATTTTTATAGTGCACATTTTTACATTAAAGATATTGGGCCATTTAAGGCATTGGCAATAGGAGATTATTCTTTACAATTTGGACAGGGTGCCGTTTTGTGGTCGGGTCTGTCTTTTGGAAAATCGGCAGAGGCAGTTAACATTAAAAAAAGCGGCAAAGGAATTATTCCTTATACATCTGTTGATGAAAATTTGTTTTTGCGAGGTGTAGCCATGCAGTTTTCAAAAAAAACATTTTCATATTATGTGTGGTTAAGTTATAAAGACAGGGATGCCAATGTCAAGAACACAAATGATTCAACCAGTATGGAGGAGTTCGTGATTTCAAACCTGCAAGAGTCCGGACTTCACAACACCCAGTCTTCAATTGCAAATAAAAATCAGGTTGCCGAATTTATTACGGGAATGCGTTTGGAATCAACAATAAAAAAAATAAAATTAGGAACTACAGGTTATTATACACATTTCAGCCATTCTGTTTTGCCGGTAAATAGTTTATATAAGTTATATGATTTTTCAGGAAATGAAAATATTAATTTAGGATTAGACTATAGCTATATTATAAAAAACGCAAATATTTTTGGTGAATTTGGAATAAGTAAAAGCTTAGGCAAAACCTTTGTAAACGGAATTATGGTAGCCCCCGATCGCTTTTTCACAATTTCTTTATTGCATCGTTATATTGAACCCAATTACCATGTCTTTTTCGCATCGGCTTTTCAAGAAAATTCAACCGTTAAAAACGAACACGGATTATATCTGGGAAATGAATTAAAATTTTCACGTAAATGGCGTTTTAACAGCTATGTCGATATGTTTTCATTTCCTTGGCTAAAATATGGAATTGATTCGCCTTCAAACGGTATTGAATTACTTGCCCAAATAAATTATCGCCCCACAAAAAGAGCTGAATTTTACTTCAGATATAAGCAAAAAAACAAAGAGATAGGCAACAACATTGGATACGTTTCGGTTTTGGAACCAACTTTAAAACGCACATATCGAATTAATGCATCATTCCCGATTTCGGAAAGTATCACACTTAAATCCAGAGCTGAATATTTAACTTATAAAAAAGGAAATAATGCAACCAAGGATGGTTTTTTGATTTATCAGGATATTAATTATCGAAAGCCCGGAAGCAAAATTTCTTTTAGCGCAAGATATGCATTGTTTGATACCGATACTTATGACGAACGAATTTATGCCTATGAAAATGACGTTTTATACGGCTATTCCATACCGGGTTTTTATAACAAAGGTAGTCGCGTGTATCTGATGATTAGATGGTCTGCTCACAAAAATTTAGATTTCTGGATGCGGATTGCCAATACACATTACATTAATAAAAATATTATAGGCAGCGGACTCGAAAAAATAGAAAATTCTTCTAAAACAGAATTAAAAATTCAGATGCGCCTAACCTTTTAATATTCTTTCGAAAAATATATTATTTTTGCCAAAGAATATTCACTAAATTTTTCTAATATGTTTAAAAACCATCCAAAAGGACTTATAGCTGCCGCCCTTGCAAATATGGGTGAACGCTTTGGATTTTATATCATGATGGCAATTCTCACATTGTTTATCTCATCCAAATTTGGTTTATCCGAAACAACAACAGGCTATGTTTATTCGGCTTTTTACGCCTCAATTTATTTACTTGCATTGGTTGGGGGTTTAATTGCCGACAGAACAAAAAATTATAAAGGAACAATTTTAATTGGCTTGGTTCTAATGGCTGTTGGTTATCTCGTTATTGCTGTTCCCACACCAACTCCCGTGCCAAATCAGGCCCTTTATCTTGCGCTTACATGCCTTGGACTTTTAATTATTGCTTTTGGAAATGGTTTATTTAAAGGAAATCTTCAGGCTTTGGTCGGGCAGATGTACGACAATAACGAATACTCCGACCGCCGCGACATGGGGTTTCAGATTTTTTACATGTTTATTAATGTTGGAGGTTTCTTTGCTCCTTGGATTGCTATTGCTGTAAGAAACTGGTGGTTGCAATTCAATAATTTTGATTATAATGCAAGTTTACCTGAACTTTGCCACCAATATATTGCTGACGGAACAGCAATGCCCGCCGAAAAGCTCGCACGTTTGCAAGAATTAGCCAATGGAGCTTCTCTTAATGGAAGTGCTGTAACCGATTTAGGTACATTTGTAAACAATTATCTTGATGTTTTCAATCGTGGATTTCAATACGCATTCATGGCAGCTATAGTTGCTATGATTATTTCTTTGGTTATTTATTTGGGAAATAAAAGTAAATTTCCGGATCCGGCAAATAAAAAAGCAAACAAAGCTGACGGCTCTCCTACATTAAGTAAAGAAGAAATTCAAATGAGTGCCAGAGAAGTTAAACAACGTATTTATGCTTTATTTGCTGTTTTTGGAGTTGTTATTTTCTTCTGGCTGTCATTCCATCAAAATGGTTATTCCCTCACATATTTTGCACGGGATTATGTTAACCTAAATATTATTGATATTGATTTAAGCTTTACCCGTATTAAAGGTGCTGAAATTTTCCAAGCTGTAAATCCTTTCTTCGTTGTTACACTTACACCATTGGTAATGTGGCTGTTTGGGTCCTTACGTCAAAAAGGTAAAGAACCATCAACTCCGAAAAAAATAGCCATAGGTATGGGTATTGCTGCTTTGGCATATATTTTCCTAATGGTAATTTCATTTGTGCTCCCAACCAAAGAAGCTTTAGGCTCTATGTCAGAAGCAGAAATAAGCAGTATTCGTGTTACTCCATGGGTAATGGTTGGTTTATATTTCATACTTACAGTTGCTGAACTCTTTATCTCGCCTCTTGGATTATCTTTTGTGTCAAAAGTTGCTCCTCCACATCTACAAGGATTAATGCAAGGTGGCTGGCTGGCTGCAACTGCTATAGGTAATTCATTGCTATTCATCGGCGGAATCTTGTACACCTCAGTTCCAATCTGGTCTTGCTGGCTTGTTTTCGTAGGAGCAACTGCAGGGTCAATGATTGTTATGCTTTCTATGGTAAAATGGCTCGAACGAGTTGCAAAATAATATTGCCGACTTAATTTTTGAAGGAGTTGCATAAACAGCAACTCCTTTTCTTTTTAATATATGCAAAACAAACCGTTTATTTTACTTTCCGATTATCTACGCCAAAAATATGGCAGCAGGCTTCAAAAGGTTAGCGTTGATGCAGGATTTTCTTGTCCAAACCGCGATGGCAAAGTCGGGTATGGAGGATGCACCTTTTGCGACAATAATGCGTTTAATCCTTCCTATTGCTCGCCGATGAAAACAATAAGTCAACAAATTACGGAAGGAATAGAGTTTCATACAAAACGCTATAGACGAGCCCAAAATTTTCTTGCATATTTTCAACCATATTCTAATACATATTCTGATATAAAAAAACTTAAGTCTTTATTTTCTGAAGCACTCGAAATCAAAAATGTTGTGGGTATAAGCATAAGCACTCGCCCAGATTGTTTTAACAGAGAAATTGCTGAATTATTAGCCGGCATAGCCAAAGAAAAAATTGTAATTCTTGAAATTGGAATTGAAAGCGTAAGAAACAACACATTAAAACGAATCAACCGCGGGCATGATTTTACCTGTACACAAAAAGCATTTGAAATAGCGTTTGAATATTCTATTTTTACAACAGGACATTATATAATAGGTCTTCCCGGCGAAAGTCGTGATGAAATTTTGTCCGACACATCAATTTTGAATGCTCTGCCAATGGATGCTATTAAATTGCACCAATTACAAATTATTCGTAACACCAAAATGGAATCAGACTATTTAAATAATCCAAAGGATTATAATTTGTTCGAATTAGCAGAATATGTAGAATTTGTAGTTTCGTTTACCGAAAGACTTAGACCTGATTTATATATTGACAGATTTGCAGGTGAAGTTCCTCCAACTTATTTAAAAGCACCTGATTGGGGTCTGATTCGTTATGACCAGGTTCTAAATCTTATAAAAAAGCGTTTTGCAGAAAAAGGAACTTATCAGGGCGCAAAATTGAAATAATACTTTTTAGTGATACTTTATATAAGAAAAAAGCCCCTCGCGGGGCTCACGTTATCTGTTATGATTTGGGGGGGGCAATTTTATGGTGAAAACAAAAATTTATTTTTTCATTTTTCACATTGCAAAAATATAAAGATAAAATATCACTTTTAATTTACTTATTTATATTGCGGCAAATTATGACATTATACACAAAATCAAAATTTCAAAAAGGGGGCAGTGTCGAGCTTATTTTATATATGTCTGTGTATAAACATGTTACAGCTTTACGTATGAATTGTTAAATTTAAAAATCTGCCCTATTAATATTTTTGCAACTTGTCACAATTGAAACATATTATTGAAGCTTTAACGTTGATTATCAGATGCATAAAGTTGCATTTGAACAAAACAAATTACAATAGGAATTAAGCACGTCTCACTATTAATTGCATATTTTCATACGCAACAACCTTAACATTTTCATCCTTTTCAATATAGCCGATTTGTGCTGTTGCATCATATTGTTCGCCATCTATTTCTATTTTGCCTGATGGTCTTAAAATAGTTAATGCAACACCGGTTTTACCAATAAGCTCTTTATATGAATCTTCCGAGGCTGAATAACCATCTTCAGACCTTAATTCTTCGCTCAAACCAATAGTAGAACCACCAACACGAACTTTTATAAGTTTAGAGCTAATGTAAAATGACCCTACTAAAGCTATCAAAATTGATAATACAACCAAGGCAAACGAACGAGCGACAGGTGTATATTCACCGTCGGGCATTACAAGGCCTGAATTATCAACCAAAGACAAAGTCAAACCGGAAATTATAAGAATTATTCCTGAAATTCCCGCAATTCCAAAACCCGGTATAACAAATATTTCGAGAGCTAGAAGGCCAATCCCAAGTATAAAAATCAAAATTTCCCAATTATTTGCCAGTCCCTCTATATATAAAGGTGCAAAATACAACAAAGCAGCCAAAATTGAAACCAATAAAGCAAAACCTATTCCCGGAGTCTGCATCTCAAAATATATCCCGCCTATAATAAGCATAATTAACAAACCGCTAACAACCGGATTTATTAAAAAACCTATGAATTTATCAAGCCATGTGATTTCCTGGCTAATAATCTCATAATCAGTAATATTGTTTTTTTTGATTATTTCCTCAATGGATTCTGCTTCCCCATCGCAATAATTATTTGCAATAGCTTCTTCGGTAGTAAAAGTCAACACTTTACCCGAATCTACTATTCCGTCAATAAAAACATCGGGATCAACCATGGCTTCGGCGATTCTAGGGTCACGTCCCTGTGCTTGTGCAGTACTGCGCATCATTGAACGCATATAACTTTGATATTTATCAGGGGCAGCCTCTTGTGTTTGAGTTACCACGGTTGCAGCTCCTATATTTGCACCTTTACGCATATATATACTGTCGCAGGCAATTGAAATTAAGGCTCCTGCAGAAGCAGCATTATTATCTATAAAAACCCATGTAGGCTTAGGGAAATTTAGCAATGCCGTTCTAATACTATCGGCAGCATCAACTAATCCCCCATAAGTATTTAAATGAATTAAAACAATATCTGCATTAAGTTCTGTAGCTTGATTCAACCCATTTTTAGTGGTGCGCCATGATGATGGACCTATTTCGTCAAAAATTTTTATTACGTAAATTTTTGTTTTTTGATTTTCTTGCGCAAAGGAATTTAAAACAAACAAGCTTATAAAGCTAATTACCAAAAAAAACAATTTTTTATTAAATGTCTTCATGTTTTGAAAATGGTTTTAGATTAATACAATCTTTATTTCAATCATTATTTAGCAATAAAGATATAAATTAAATTGACACTTAATTATCAAGAACAAATTGAAAATAAAAAGCTGTTCTATAAGCCGGATTCTGTAATTCGCAAAGCGAACTCTCATCATTTATCTACGGTGCATGTCGCCATGAACCTTTAGCAGCCTACCCCCCGGCACGAGCGAGTAACTCTAAGCCGGTATACGTGGCCTTTCACCCCATGAGGTTTACCTGCTGCAAAGTCACCTATTGCAGCTGTGAGCTCTTGCCTCACAATTTCACCCTTACCCCGTAACAAGTACGTGGCGGTATAATTTCTGTTGCACTGGCTGTCACACATAAGTGCGCCTTCCCGTTAGGAAGCATGGTACTCTTTGGTGTCCGGACTTTCCTCTCTTAATAATAAAATAAAGAGCGATGAGAAGAACAGCTTTATGCAAAATTAAGCGATTTTGGCGTGAATTAAAAAATTACTAACAATTAAGTACCATTTTTTTGTATTATTGTGGCAAAATAATTGAAGGTGTAAAAAAACTAACAAAATCACAAATCATGAAAAAATTATTCTTTCTCCTTATAATTGTAGTTTTTGCTTCATCATGTACCAGTTCAAGAAAATATTTAGAACTACAACAATTTGATATGGCTATTCAAAAAAGCACAAAAAAATTGATGAAAAAACCTGACAATTATAAAGAAATTGACATATTGACAAGATCGTGGAATGCTGCTAATCAACGTGATAACGAACAAATAGCCTATCTTAAAACAACAGGTCAACCGGAAATATGGGACGAAATATTTCAAATTTATCAGAATCTTAAAAACAGACAAAATGTTGTACGCAATCTGCCTCAACAAGTATTATCTTCAATTGGTTATACCTACGTTGACTACACAAACGAAACAGTAAACGCACAGCGTAATGCTGCCGAATTTTACTATCAAAAAGCTATGACACTGATGGAGTCGGGAGATAGATTTTTAGCACGACAGGCTTACGAGCATTTATTACAAACAAAAAGATTTTTTGCCTCTTATAAAGATGTTGACCAACAAATACTACGCGCTCAGGATTTAGGCACAACACGTATTCTATTTATTTCTCGCAATAACACAAATAAAATTATTCCTGAAGGATTTCTTGAAGAAATTCTAAAGTTCTCGGTTGGCGATATCGAAAGCCGTTTTATTAAATTTTACAACATAATAGATACTACAAAGCAATATCATTATAAAGCAGTTTTAAATTTAACAAAGGTTGATGTTTCGCCCGAAAGTTCCAGAGAGTTTTTTTACGAAGAATCAAAAGAGGTTCAGGATGGATGGAATTATGTGCTTGACAGTAAAGGAAACGTAATGAAAGACAGCCTGGGAAATGATATAAAAATTCCTAAAATGGTTAATCTCGTATGTAAAATACACGAAACCCAACTGCATAAACAAGCAATCGTTGGTGGTTATCTAGATATTTATGCAGCCGACAACACCTTGCTTAAATCGGACCCTATTACGGCAGAAACATTTTTTGATTATGCATATGCAGAAGCCAACGGAGACAAAAGTATATTGAAAGATGAAACCAAACGTAAACTTTCAAACCCACCGGCAGGCTTCCCCAACGACTTTAAAATGATTTGGGATGCGGCATCAATAGTTAAAGGTATAGCAAAAGACATTCTGGTGAGAAATGCTGCAATTTTTCAATAACGGAGTTTTATTAATTAAAATATAACACCATAAAGAGCCTGTATTTTTCCCAAATTTTATTGGAACGGATTAGATCCGTGTCTGCCAATATTTTCTTCAGGATGTTTTTCCGAATATTTTCCACAATCAATTTCAACAGAAAGTGGCTTGGAAGGCTTTTCAAAATCGCTTGTAGAAATGTTTATCGTTTTATCCGCATATACCTTCTGCATGAAAATAGCCCAAATAGGCAAAGCCATATTTGCGCCTTGGCCTAATGCCGTACTTATAAAATGTACCTGCATATCTTCGGCACCCACCCAGCAACCTGCTACCAGTTCAGGAGTAATTCCCATAAACCAACCATCACTATTGTCATCAGTAGTTCCGGTTTTACCTGCAATTGGGTGTTTTATATTATACACAGTTCTAATGCGGCCGGATGTTCCTCCATCAACTACTCCCTTCATTAATTCTATCATTAAATAGGCTGTTTCTTCGCTCATTGCCTCATGGCGCTGAGCAACAAAATTTGAAAGGACGTTGCCATCTTTATCTTCAATTCGTGTAACAAAAATCGGCTGGGTATAAATGCCCTTATTTGCGTAAGTGGTTTGTGCACCTACCATTTCATAAACGGTTAATTCAGGAACTCCAAGGCAAATAGCATATACCGGAGGAATTGGGCTGGTAATGCCCATTTTTCTTGCTAATCTAATAACAGCTTCGGGAGAAGATCTCTTTATAAGATATGCAGATGCCCAGTTTATAGAACCTGCCAAAGCATAGCGCAAAGTAACCATTTCTCCTTCTTTTACTGCACCCGAATTCTTTGGCGACCATGTTTTACCATTTCCAAGGTCAATAGTAACAGGTATCATGGGAATTTTTGTACAAGGAGAAAACTGACCATCACCCATGGCTACGGAATAAACAAAGGGCTTGAAAGTAGAACCCACCTGACGCCTGCTTAAACAAACATGATCATATTTAAAGTATTTATAATTTATGCCGCCAACATAAGCCTTAACATAGCCCGTCTGAGGTTCAACCGCCATAAATCCGGCATGTAAAAACCATTTATAATATTTTATTGAATCCATCGGAGACATTATGGTGTCAAATTCGCCTTCCCAGCTAAATAAGCGCATTGGTATTTTTTCATTAAATGCCTTATCAATCTGACTCTGGGTTGCCCCGTCATTTTTCAGTTGAATATATCTGTCGGATCTTCTTTTTGATAATTCTAATAACTTATCAACATCCTCCTGCCTGTATAAGCTGGTAAAAGGAGCAAATCGCGCATGTTTAACTTCTCTGTAAAACTGAGGCTGTAATGTCTTGCTCAAATGCTCAGTAACAGCTTCTTCGGCATAAATCTGCATTCTTGAATCAATAGTTGTATGTATTTTTAACCCGTCAGTATATAAATTATATTTAGAACCATCAGGTTTAGTGTTTTTATTACACCAACCATATAATGGGTTCTCATCCCATTGTTTTTTAGCAATTAAATATTCCTCATCATTAATAAAATCACTTTTCTTGGGTTCGGTTTCATTCATTATTTTTCTAAGATACTCGCGAAAATATGTTGCAATTCCCGATTTATGGTCCTGAAGTTTATATTTTCCGGTACTCAAAGGCAGGTCTTTTAAAGAATCCAGTTGCTCCATGGTTATAAAACCATATTTTGCCATTTGGCTAAGCACAACAAATCTTCTTTTTTTAGCATTTTCAGGATTTCTAATGGGATTGAATTTTGACGGGGCTTGCAACATTCCAACAAGCATAGCACTTTCCTGGATATTTAGAGAGTCAGGAGTTTTATCATAATATGTCTTGGCTGCTGACTTAATACCAAATGACTGGCTTCCAAAATCAACAGTATTAAAATACATTGCAATAATTTCTTCCTTTGTATAATTTCGTTCCAATTTTATAGCTGTAACCCATTCCCGAAATTTAATTGATATAATTTCTAGTGTGGAAATGTCTTTTGGTCTGTCATAAAGATTCTTTGCCAATTGCTGGGTAATGGTACTTCCCCCACCGCTGCTTCTGTTTCCACCGGCAATAGTCTTAACAATAACGCGAAAAAGACCACGGGCATCAACTCCGGAATGCTTTTCGAATCTTATATCTTCTGTGGCAATCAAAGCCTGTACAAGGTAAGGCGATAGCTGTTGGTATTCAACATTTGTTCTGTTTTCAATATAGAATTTTCCCAATAACTGCTGGTCACACGAAAAAATTTCGGATGCAAGATTATTAGTTGGGTTCTCAAGTTCTTCAAAAGATGGTATTGGACCCAACATTCCAAAAGATACTCCAATAAAAAACAAATACACAAAAACAACGAAGGCAAAGAAAAACTGCCACATGCGTTTTATGTATTTTTTAAATTCAGGTGGAACGTTTTGCCCTATAATTTTTTCTGCAATTTTATTTTTGGCTTTCATGTCTAAAGATTTGTTGGCGAAACACGGATGCCAATATCTGAAATCCCTACCAAATCAGTGTCGCGCATTGCTTGTTGAAACTCAAATGTATATAACCCTTTATGAGGAAAAGCAAATTTTCTACTTATTAACACCTCATTTGTGCGCAAAAAACCATTGCCTTTTCCAATCCATTTACCATCGGGTTGCGCCAGAATAAATTCTATGGTGTCGCGCGTAATGCTGTCATTAGGCATTGTGGTGGTAACAAAAGTATATAAATTACTGTATGCATAATCAGTATTATGTCTAATTATAACGTAAAAATCATATAGTTGAAATGTATCAGAAACCTCAACATCAAATTTTACAATATTATTCATATTCCAGTGCATAGATGGAATATCTTTTGTTTTATTATATAAAGAATCATCACAGCTGTAAAGCAAAAAGGTTAAAATTGCTACTATAAAAATATTTTTTTTCATTAATCAGCTAATTTTGAAATATCGTCTTTGCCAACAACTCCGTCATCTTCCACCTTGTTTTCAAGGCTAATGGCAAAATCCTCCAAATTATCCGGTATTTGATTGTTTTTGTTCATTTTTTGAACTTTTTCAACATTCTCAATAGTCAAAGCCATTAAACTACCTGGAGAATTTGTGTATGAATACCACATGAGTTTTTTGAAAATATCGCTTTTAACATGAGTTGCCAAGCCTTGTTTGGTTTTCAGCGCCACGTTTTGATCAGGAAAGGTCTTCAGGATTTCAACATAAACCGGTGTTTCGTAATTCAAACAACATTTAAGTTTACCACAAATTCCTGCCAGTTTTTGGGGATTAAGGGATAATTGCTGTACTCTGGCAGCATTTGTAGTAACCGATTGAAATTGATGAATAAAAGTGCTGCAGCACAGTTCTCTGCCGCAACTGCCAATTCCTCCTAATTTGCCTGACTCTTGTCTGGCACCTATTTGCCGCATTTCTATACGAATTTTAAATTCGTCGGCCATAATTTTTATTAATTCACGAAAATCCACTCGATCCTCGGCGGTATAATAAAAAATAGCCTTTGTATTGTCGCCCTGAAATTCAACATCATTAAGCTTCATATTTAGGTTTAACTCCCTGATAATTGCAATGGTCCGGCGCATGGTGGAATATTCTCTTTCAATGGCCTGATACCATTTTTCAATATCTGCAGGTTTAGCCTTGCGATATACTTTTTTCATTTGTGTATCATCGTACGAGGCTTTTTTTCTCTTCATCTGCCGCATAACCTCGGGCCCAACAAGCGAAATAATTCCTATATCATGACCTGGCGACGCCTCTACGGCAACTATATCATTTAGCTCAACATTTAAACCACTGTTCAGGCGAAAAAAATCCTTGTGGTTGTTTTTAAATCTAACCTCAACACAATCAAATTGCAACGCGTTACCCATGTTTTTTATTCCGCCAAATGCTGTTTCAGCAGGCAATTTGCAACAACCCGGTGAAAATTTTATATCGCTTATATTATCTTTTTGCTGAACGCAAAGACCTCTGGCAACAAAATTCGGTATATGACAATCTTCTATTTTCATAATAAACAAGATTGCAAATGTACAACATAATACTCAATTTAATTTAAGTAATTGTTATATGGCAGATTCAACTATCAAATGCAACAAAATTCAAGAAGCTAAATTAAAGAAAAGATTCACAGGGGATTCATAGTTTAATATTTTTCTTGGTCTTCTGTTTATTTTATATTGAATTTCAGCTATTTG
>Ga0255341_1004781_pt1 | contig 13930 bp, 14 predicted proteins | sample wastewater_treat_8_FD_192418 | JGI IMG/M metagenome (GOLD analysis project Ga0255341, IMG submission 192418) | Wastewater microbial communities from Lulu Island WWTP, Vancouver, Canada - plant12 | ecosystem: Engineered > WWTP > Wastewater > Unclassified | place: Canada: Vancouver, British...
AGCTTCCTATTTCGGGGGAGAGGGGCAAGGAGAGGGAAAAGAACAAGATGAGATCACGAGCCTCTCGATCAATCCAGCTAATCAATCTATCTCTTTCACAGGAGTAACCGATTCAGAGAGCTTACCCGTTTCTATCCCTTCCCCTGTGATCAAGGGAGATAGGGAAGAGGATCCTGCGATAAAGAAAAACTTCAAAGAGAGAGGGTTTATTGTCACATTCCAGAAGGACTTCATCTTGCTTCGTTCAACCTATCTGTATGATATTCATCCTATCGATTTGACAATAGATAAACTCGGGAATATGTATGTGCTGTCTGTCGGTAAAAAGGATACGTTGCATCCTTTTTACCGACACCAGTGGGGAGATCCTGACGCTTCTGGTGCTTCGATTCATGTCCTGCTTCCGACCTATCTGCCTTATCACGCTTTATCGATAAATGCCTCTCATCCGGTATCGCTTTGTGTCAATGAGATGATTTCACAGGTTTGGCTGGTCGGATCCACCGAACAATCCATGTATACTGTTAAAGGAGTACAACCTGCAAATCCTCAGCAGGAAGCTGGGATAGTCGCTTCATTCCAACTGAAACCAACCCTATCCCGGTCACGCAAAGTACAGTATCAGATAGAAGACTACAATGAGTGGGAGATGGTGGAAAATACTATCTATCAGCCAAGAATTTCTTCTTCTCCTTTCTTATACAACAACAGAACCTTTTCTTGTTTTTACACCTTTCATTCTTTTTACGAGAAAATCAAGAAAATGGAGCACCACCCCGGTGAGTGGCAAAGTTTCACCTTAGAAAACGACGAGAAGATCGTGGAATTGGTGGAGTCGGACAATAAAGTCACGATACAGTACAAAGACTCTCCAGATCATAAAGAAACCGTCTTGTTGGATTCGCCAGCCTATCTTATTAGATCCGGTCGATCAAATCTTGTGTTACGGTTTGTAGCGGAAACCTTTGGATTGGAAGTTGAATGGGAACCGGTAGAACAGAGGATACTGATCAGCTGGGAAGGAGAATAAACGAAGGCTATCTCATGATAAAGAATAAAAAGTTCAACACCATTTGCTTGAGTTTTTTGTTAATCTTTCTCCTCATACCTATGCAATCATGCTCAACCCTCTTTCAGGATAAGGGTGTCAGACAAGATAAGCAGGCAACGATTACGTATCGACAAGTCCTCAAACATTATTCCCTGATGTCCCCCGAACTATCTGATAATGCGTTATACTTTTTTAGAAACCTGCCTACCAAGCGTCATAATGTTGGAGAACTTTGCCGTTATGATGTAAAGAAAAACCGGTATACTGCAATATCAGAGAAGATATCAGGATTTGTTGGTATCAGAGAAGTATCTCTCAACCATGTATTTATATCTACTCGAAGTAGAGTCGTCTCAGCTTTTGATCAAAATTCATTACAACAGAAGCCATTTATTGAAGGGTATGAAATTGAACTTCTATCCACCATTGAAAGTGGCTCTTTCTGGATTGAAAGATGTATTTTTACAGATTACTTTAGCAGTTTAATCTACATAGACAACGATTTTCATGAAGTATGGCGATTTACCATAGAACGTCCGGATAATAAAAAATCCTGTTTCCTATATCCCAGAATATACGTCAAACAAGGATTCGTACATATTTTCTCCTATGATACCGGCAAGATTACCCATCATGCACTTCAACTTCAAACCGGAAAGGTAGAGATTCAGGAAGTATTGTTAACAAAATCGGATTATTTCCTTTACCCGATAGAGAAAAAACCTTATGAAGATATCCTTTTTGATGAAGATGTCTGTTATCTTTTTTCCTCCCAAGGAAACCAACTTAGTATTCGCAAATTTTGCTTACAGAACCAATCCTATGTCAAAACTGATCAAATCGATTATGTGGTTGATTCGGTTTTGGATTTCTCAAGAGTCAGATTTGGCTGTGTCAAGAAGATCAACGATCTGATCATCATCCCGGTAGAGATTGGATTGAAATCAGAAAAAAGAATAGGATCGGAACAACCTGAAAACTGGAAAAAAACAGCCATTCTTTATCTCAATACAAAGCAGCATGAAATAATCAGAAACCAAGAAATACCGAACCAATCTGTTGACAAGATATGGATTTCAGAAGATCAATCAAGATTTTTCCTGATATATGGTAACGATTCTGATTTTACCCCGATTCAACAGCAGGAAGCTTCCTCTTTTAACATCAATTCTATCGTCTGCATCGATATAGCTACCCAAGCCATCCAGTGGGAAAAAGACTTCATATCTTATTCGAAAATAAAACACCATGAAGCTTATTTCTGGACCTATACCAACGAAGAGAATAAGCCGATACTGCGGATGAATGAGCAAGGCGAGATCACCGACACAATTAAATTATCCGAAGCCAAGGCGAGTTATGATAGACAATTAGTAAAGGAAAAAAATGAGACGCGGAAAGCAGGTAGCTGGATAGTTAATGTATTTCCTGTTAGCCACAACAAAGCTATTATCACTACTGGCAATGGTTATGTCTATAACTGGACCAAGAAGGAAGGGGAATGACATCACAGATAGCAAAGCAAATGCTCAAACTAAAAGGTCAATACTGGCAAGCGAGGAGGGATGTAACCGACTCACAAAACGAATTCAGGCAGCAGGATCGGATACGATCAACTATTATACGATGAATATTGGAGACTAACTGATCGAACGGGTGAAGAAGCATGCTTTTTTGTTATCCGTTAACAAAATACGGATGTATAATATGGATGTATATTGATATAAGGTATAAATTTCTGATATAGAATATAATAGGGGGAGTATAAAAAAAATGGAACAAAAATGGGAGTGTTGTCCTGAATTTAAACCAGATAAATGGGATAAAAAGGATTGGAACTGGGATCAAAAGAAATTTATTAAAGACTCCATTCCAACCGTGTTTCATATTCCTTTTCCGTCCATGATCAGCCAAAAGATGGGTAAAATGTGGAAAGCTGTCGAAGAATCCGGATCTGCCTTGCCCAATATTGAAGATACTCTGATTCTTTTCCGCGATCCATCCGCTTTTCGATCAGAAATCTATATATCCACAGAAAAAGAGGTTCCAACCGAACAGAATGTTACTATCTCAGGAAAGTTTGTTAGCAGAGTATTTGACGGAGATTACAATGCCGTGCCTAAGTTTATTAAGACCATGAACCAATATTTGGTAGAATCTGGAAAAAAAGCACAAGATTTTTATATCCATTATGCCTATTGTCCAAAATGCGCCAAAAAATTCGGGCATAACTATCTGATTCTTTTTGCTAAAATATAAAGGCTGGCGCTGTTAATCTGGGAAAAAGGGACTGACAGTCCGATGAATAGATTAAGAAGCAAAATGCTGAATCAATATATAACAAGCTCCACCGATTATACCGCTTCCTAACAAGATCATGATTGGCTGTATCTTGAGTTTACGCAATAGGATCAATCCTGCAATAAAGATGATTACAGCAATGAAATCAAGCGACATCAGGTTGCCTGTGAAACGATCTTGACCCAAAAAGGACAATGCAAGGATAGATAATCCTGCTGAAAGAATTAGCGCCATCACTGTCGGTCTGAGACCTGCCAGTACCCCTTTGATTACAGTCACTTCCTTGTATCTGACATACAACCATGCAAGGAGAGACACAATCAAACAAGCTGGTAATATGCTGCCAAATGTAGCGATCAAAGCGCCTCGCAAGCCTGCAATTTGTGTGCCTACAAAAGTAGCTGAATTGATCGCAATGGGACCAGGTGTCATCTCCGATATACTGATTAAGTCTGCAAATTCGGAGAGAGTCAACCATCCATGGATATCCACTACTTGATTTTGAATCAACGGCAAAGCAGCCAATCCGCCACCAAAGCTAAAAAGACCTATTTGAAAAAAACTCCAGAATAGCTGTAAGTAGATCACCTTCCCGGTTTATCCCTTTCTGGTTTGCTTTCGTATATACTGACCAGTGCTCCGATCGTTCCACAGATTAAAATGATGTAAATGACATTGACCCGATAAATATAATGAGCAAGAAAGGCAAATAACATCAACAAGATAGGGAGAAGTTTCTTTTCCACCACAATTTTACTACCCATTGAGATAAGCACATCAAAGATAACAGCACATACACCAGCCATCATGCCTTTCAATAAAGCGTTAACAACCGTATTATTTCGTACAGCTGAGTAAAACAGCGAGATGACAGACAAGATAATGAGCGGTGGCAATACAGTGCCCAATATCGAAACCAATGCGCCGAGGATACCCATCAGTTGCCAGCCAACCAATATGGAAGTATTGACTGCTATTGCTCCCGGGGAGGATTGAGCTATGGCAATAATATTTAGCATCTCTTCTTCATCAATGCATCTAAGTTCTTCAACAAATTTCTTTTTCATCATAGGAGCAATCACATACCCTCCTCCGAAAGTGAATGCGCTGACTAAAAAAGTAGATATGAACAGTTTTAGATAGTTTTTTACATTTCTTTCCATAAGCTTCCTTAATACAGAAAGATGATAAAATGAAAGAAAAATAATACAAGAGAATGCAAATCCATCTCTATGTTATTGTAATGAATGGTTTTGTGATGAGATTGCAAGAACTTCGGAGTAGATAAGGACAAGGTTTTGGATGTATCGGATGTGACAACTACTCCGTCCCCTTGTCATAAGGTTGATAATTTTCATATGGTGGCTTATGGTCATATCCTCGGTTTTTACGTTCATCATCGGAGTGAAGCATTAAAACCGTCGTAAAACCAATACACAATATACAGAACAGACAAATGATAGCTATCCGTACTTTTGGAGACGGAATCCATGCTTTTATCAAACAATAAAGCTGTTTCCAGTGAAGAATGATATGAATGAATAAAATGATACCGAAGAGCTGACCTAAGAGATGGTGAATATCCCCTCTGACTAGCATTACAGGTAAATACAAAACGAGCATAAATAAATCCAGAATCAAATTTGCTGTTGATTTTCTTTTCATATGCACTTCCTTAGCTAATTATATAAAATTGTGATTGGTAGAATTGTCCACAATAATGGATAAGCTCATCAAATATGTGATAGACTACATCTTTTTAATTTTCTTTTCTAGCAAATCTGCGTTTTCCTTTAGCAGAGATAAATAAGTAATGCCTTTGACAAAATCCTCTCGGGTATAATTATGACAGGAATATAGCTTGATTAATTCTGCTTCCGATTGTCCTTGGATCGTGTGAAAGATTTTCTGGTTGGCCAATTCGACATAGAACACATATCGGATGTCGTTATGTTGAATCGTATCGAGTAATGTAACCGGGGGTTCGGATGTTTCAATCGATTTAACGGCATTGGGCTGTTTATCACAATCTGCTTTTCGATAGTGCACTCCAAATTCATCGACAAAATATCGGAGAGGGAAATAATCACCAATTACCATCATTTGATTGGCAGATTCTGATATTACTTTATGGATTCTTTTTTCTGTTTTTTGAATCTGGGTAATGTAGGTGGATGCATTATACGTGTATTCTTTTGATCCGGCAGGATCTAATTCACAAAGTTTTTTTGCAATATCATCAATGATCTTTACAACGTTGGCAGGAAAAGTCCACGTACGGTTTTCAACCTCGTCTTGAACAGGTTTGGCATAGTCCAGCAAACGAATTATCTTCATTTCGTTTGGATCGATGGATCCAAGCATTGGAAGTACCCATTCTTCATCATCAGAACCAAGATAGATAAACATATTCGCCTTTTGAATTGCAGCAAGATCGGCTGATGAAGGCTTGAAGGTATGGATTTCAGAGCCAGGATTAACCAGCATAGTCAGATTCGCTTTGTTACCTACGACAGCTTTTGCAAAATCATAGGCGGGAAAAGCGGTAGTGACAATACTGATAGGTGAGGTGATTTGATTCGAGGAGGCATCACCTGGTTGTTTGATTTTTGAACAACCTCCGATCATAGAAGCAATATAAAAAATCATGGAAGCAAAAACCAAAAAATTTTTCATGGTTACCTCTCCTTGTTCTGTGTTGAATTCTTTTACAATCATTATTCTTTTTGCCATAACACATCATTGTCAGTTTTATTTTGATAGAGTCAACAAATGAATTATGAAGTTATTGTAAAGAAAGTGATTGATTGATAGTCGTTCCAAGGATAGGTAAGTCATACACAAAATCTCACCAAATGAACACAACTTGCTCCTTCTTGCGTTGGGATTTTTGTCACACGGAGAGGGCGGGATTCGAACCCGCGGAGCGATTTATAGTCACTCACTCGCTTAGCAGGCGAGTGCCTTCAGCCACTCGGCCACCTCTCCATATCAAAGCATACCCTCTATAGGGTACCGTTTTTCAGACAGATGTCAATGAAGTGTTATTCAGGTAGTGATATAGGTTTTTGGTGCTTTTTCCCAAAATCCTTCCAGATCATACTTCTGTCTTTCCGATTCCATAAAAACATGGAGAACAACATCACCATAATCCAATATCATCCAGTTGCTTTTGTATTCACTCGGGGGATACAACAGAGGGTAATGGTGGTTCTTCATCTCTCTTTGGACCGTATCCATGATCATATTCGAGAGAGTGGAATTATCAGCGGTGCAGAGAATAAAATAGTCCGCAATGCTGGTTAATTCTGCGATCTTAAGAACTACGATATCGTCTGCTTTCATTTTTTTCAGGACATCAATGATGACCTCTTTTTTTGCATCAACGACATCGTCTGCTGTTTTAGCTTTCGTATCTATAATAACCTCCTAAAGATATAAACCTTTTTCACTAATATACGAAAATACACTATTCGGAACAAGATACCGAATGGATTTTTTTGAACGGATTCTCTTTCGTATAGTACTGGACGAGATTTCCAGCAAAGGAATCTCCAAAAAATGTATTTTTTCTATGCAACCTGGTAGATACTTACACTTATCTATGACACGTTGTTCGGTAATTCCCGGTCTGGAGCCGGCAATAAACTCAGTTTTTTCGAGCACCTGCACCGGGTCCTTCCAAGAGATGAGTTCATTGATTGTGTCCATGCCGGTAATGAAGAAATACTGGTATAATAGGGGAGGATACACTTCTTGAAGCAAAATGAGTGTATCAATAGAATAGCATGGTCCCTCCCGGTCGATTTCTATCGATGAGGCTTCAAAATAAGGATGTTCTTGAATCGCCAACTCCACCATTTTCATTCGGTGCTCAGAATCAATGGGATATTCCTGTTTAGGATATGACGGATTTCCATTAGGAATAAAAACTACCCTCTCCAAATCAAATTCATCTCTGGCATACTCTGCCAATACAAGATGCCCCATGTGGATCGGATTAAAGGACCCTCCCATCCAGCCTATTCTTTTCTTACCATGGTTTATTACACCCATTGGAATCTTTTTTCTCCGATTAATACTATATCACCAGCCATTACGCCATGGGAAGCCAATATTTTATCGACATGCATACGTTTGAACATCCGGTGAATATAACGGATACTGCCAGGATAGCTAAGGTCTGTAGCCTCCACTATCCGCTCTATCTTTTCACATGTCAGACGGTAGGTGTTTGTATCTATTTTATCGACTAAAAATGCCGTTTCCGGCAAAGAGTAGTACTCAATATAAGATGGCTCAACGGGAATCATCGGTAGCTTCTGTAATTGTTGGTATAGGTATTCCAGCAATGGTGTCAGCCCGATTTTTTCCTTTCCGGAAATAATAAAATAGGGCATCGCTAATGGCCTTATCATGTCAGGTATTCTTTCAATAAATGATTCATTCACTGCGTCTCTTTTGTTGCATACGATGACAGAAGGTCTTTGAAAAAGATCGTCATTGAAAGCTTTTACCTCGTTAAACAGAGTCTGGATTTCAGAAGAAAGAGTCTTTTCTTCTTCGTGTTGGATGTCAATGATATACAATAAAACACGACAACGCTCGATGTGACGAAGAAAAGTAAATCCCAATCCTTTTCCCTCATGAGCGCCTTCCAATAATCCGGGAATGTCAGCAACGGTAAACCGTTTACCAGGTGAAACCTCTACCACACCTATATTTGGCACCAGCGTGGTAAAAGGATAGTCAGCAATTTTCGGCTTTGCATTGGTGGTTTGTGCCAGCAAGGTGGATTTCCCGGCATTGGGAAAACCAACCAATCCTATATCAGCAATGATTTTCAATTCAAGAAAAAGCTTTTTTTGCTCTCCGGAAGCTCCTGATTCAGCTATTCTTGGTGCTTGTTCCAAGGAATTGGAGAAAGAAGCGTTTCCTTTTCCGCCCATGCCCCCTTTGGCAACTAGTGCGGTCTGCCCGGGAGAGGAAAGATCAGCTATAAATCGATATGTTTGATGAACGATTTCTTGCTCGGACGAGGGCACTTGGTCTTGAATCTCATAGATTAAAGTACCTAACGGAACAGAAATGTACAGATCCTCTCCATTCGCTCCGTGTCTATGATTGCCTTCCCCTTTGCCACCAGGATTAGCCTTGAAATGCTTTTGATAGCGAAAATCGGTTAGGGAACTGATACCTTCCCTTGCAATCAGGTATACGTCACCACCTTTGCCTCCATGTCCGCCATCAGGGCCGCCACGGTCAACAAATTTTTCCTTTCTAAAACTGATTACGCCATCACCGCCCTTGCCGGCTTGAATATAAATACTGATCTCATCAATGAACAAGCTTCACTCCTTTTTTGTTTCTATATAAATAACAAACACCCCTTCTCTGAAACCAGAGAAGGGGTGTTTGTACGATTCTGCAAAAAATTATAGGACGGATACTTGTTTTCTTTCTCTGCCAAGACGTTCAAACTTTACTTTGCCTTCAACCAATGAGAATAAAGTATGATCCTTTCCAATCGAGACATTCGTGCCTGGATAGATTTTAGTACCACGCTGTCGCACAATAATACCACCCGCCTTGACTACTTGGCCATCATATACTTTCACGCCTAAATACTGCGGATTCGAATCTCGTCCGTTGGTACCCGTAGTTTTCTTTCTGCCCATATCAGTACTCCTTGCTAAATATCCATATTACAGAAGTAAAATTTTAACAAAAAAACTTTTTTAAGCAACCTGTCTCTTAATAAGTGATCCTTATAGTCTGCGTTTCAGCAATCCACTGTACTTCCGCACCAAAAGCTTCGCTGATAAACCGCAACGGTACGAATGTTCTACCGGATGTAATCTCGGGAGGAACCGTCAAGGTGACCTTTCTTCCATTCACCAACGCAGTAGTATTGCCAATTTCAATCATGATACTGTTTTCGCCAAGGGTAATATTGATCGTACCTTTCCCGATTTTAGGTTGCCAGTCAATCGTCGCGCCGAACGCCTCGCCGATGAAACGCAATGGAACTAAAGTGGAGCCCTTTTTGATATAAGGAGCAGCGTCCATCGCCACTTCTTTACCGGATACAGTCGCTTTTTTGGATCCGATGCGGAGTTCAATCATGATTTTATCGCGTACAACGACTATCTCGAACGGTATTTCGCGATCGCCTCCGTTCGATTTGATCTGAAGATCAAAATGAAACGTGCCATCTTCCATTTTTGAGGTATCGATTTCAACAGTGATCGTCTTTTTACCATTTGCCAATAAGGAGAGTTTTGATGCGGAGAGGGATACACCAGAAGTAGCAGGGCTTATGGAGAGAGAGGCTTCAAGTTTTCCGGACCCGACATTACGGGTGACAAGATCCACTTCTTTTTTCTCTCCCAATTTGATTTCCAAAGCAATTTTCTCTACATCCTGATCGTTATGTTGAACTTGCAGAGAGGGTGGCGCTTCTTCCACCACCACTACTACTTCAAGCGTAATTTTGGTAGATTTGAATTGAAAAACAATGTTATCGGTGTAAGTCCCAACTTTAACCAATTTCTCCGGTACCAACGACAAAGTGATTGGCTGCTCCTGGTTGATCTTCAAAGTAATACTCTCTTTACAATCCAGCAAGACGAAATCAGGTTTTTGTTTGATTTCTACCTCTGTATCATCCTGCCCTTCATTTTTCAACCGGATAGTTTGAGGAAGAGGTAGGTTGCCACCGACCAAGTACTTTCCAAAATCCACTCTGTCCGGATTGACTACTACTTTTGGAGCGATCACTGTCACATGGACTTGAATAGTCTCATTGCCACCATCTGAGGTAACTTTGATCTCTTCGTCATACTCACCGCTCTCAAGTCCTTTTGTATTGCATGTGATCTTAATGGTTTCAGCATTACTTTCAAAATTCCTCTTTGAAAACTGAATCCACTTCGCTTTTGATTGAAGGACAACAGATATCGGCCCCATCTCAGTGTTTTTGATTTCAACTGATTTTGTATCTTTCTGCCCTTCGGGCATAGTTCCAAAATCTAGCGTTTTTGTCGAAACAGATAGATTGGGTTTTGGAAGTATGGTGAATACAACCGGTATGGTCTTGGTATATAAGGTAGTTTTCACATCGATCTGACTGGTGTATTTCCCTGGTTTCAATGTAGTAGGATTGATATAGAACGGGATCTCCATCTGGCTTAACGGTTTCACAGCAATGGTGGTTTCAGAGAATTCTATAAAAGAATCTTTGGGTGTAATGGTCGCTTTTCCGGCTATCTTACCGGCATTAGTCAGTTTGATAGCAGATTTCAGGGATTGGTCGACTTTTACCGTATCATAAACCACTTCATTGGGTATTATCGAAACCAGTTCTTTTGATGTCGACGGTTTTGGATTGTTTAGTAGACTGAACTGTGCATTGGATATGGAATTTTTATGCTCGATAAAAACAGTACAATTCAAGAACTCCTTTGCCCATTCAGGTTTGATGTCGAACTCAACTGTTTCGGAAGCGTTTCCTTTAGTAGCGATCACTTTTCCGTCTCTGGCTAAAAACCGATGAAATTTTTCACCGTTATTACCAGCAAAATAAGTAAAATCCTCTGTCAGTACAATATTTAGCTCGCTTCCTTCAGGTGCGTTTTCATAAGTCGTTGTGATTTTGGCTTTCGAATCCTCAATCTTGCCCTCGATCTGAATACCCACATTTGTGTTCAGCGCTCTATGTCTGTTTAATCTGGATTTGGAATCTGCCACATCGCCGACATAAAAGGACTCTCCGTCCATATAAGAACTTGGAACACCTTCTACGTTATATTTTTTAGATCGGTTAACTGTATAAGGATTTCCAAGCGGATCCCCCCTCCAATCTACATGCTCTTTGATGTAAATAAACTCCTTACCGAGTGTATCCTCATACCACTTGTCGAGTTTGCGGTTTGCATCCACGCAAGGACCGCACCATTCCGCTGTAAATAACTCGATTAATACCACTTTCTTCGCTTTATCAGCGGCTATCGCGGAGTGGTTAGCAATAGGTATAACAGAGATTAGAAGAAAAAACAGAGAAAACAGTGATAATGCTATTTTTTTCATTTGGTTTCTCCTTCGGTACATTAGCTATATCATGAGAAATTATATCGTAAATCATCCAAAAAACCATCATACGGAACAAGATTTCTCACGAAATTTGTTCCGTATGAGGAAAATTACTTTATAAACTCGTTAATAGCCGGTTCTGCATCGGTAGCAATATCGGAAATACTATTCTTGTATACAATTTTCAGTTGATCGTCTATCAGCATCAGATAAGGTGGTTCACCAAGATATAGCAGATTGGTGATCGCCATTTTGTCATCATAAATCACCGATTCGTTTCGAACATATTCCTTGATAAAGGAAGCCGTCTCCAATTCGTCTCGGTCAGACACAAAGATGACCCGAACACCAGTACCGTCAAATAAGTCTCGAACAGAAGCACACGTCTGCTTACAGCTGCCACACCCGACATCTACCGCGATAATGGCAGTTTTTTGTTTTTCTAGATCGCTTAGCTGTATGGTTTTTCCGAGATGATCCACGGTTTGGAAAGTTTTTAAAGTATCGCCCACAGCAGCCAAGGTGATCCCATTTGGAAATAGCTTATCCAGAGCCTCTTTTCCGTTTACTTTTATATAGGAAAGCTTCAAGGCATATAAAAGACCATCTTTAAATGCTCCCGCGTATTTCGTCAACACATTGTCATCCGGTGTAAAGATACCCGAGTTGTTAGCCAATGTTAACAGACTTTGTTCATAAAACTTATTAAAAAAAGAACCCAGATAGTACTCCTGTCCGCCAAGTATAAGCGGATACATGGAACCTATGCTTCGAATCTTCAATTCCGGATCCAAGATCATGGCAACATCAGAAAAATTCCGAACCGGAAACTTGACAACATAGCCATTCAATCTTTGCAGTCGATTGTCCCATAGATTCCCAAACTCAACAGATTGTGCGGGTGAAGTCTCGTTGTCAATTAATTTGGAAATAGATTGGATATCATAGGAACCCCGTAAGGCAGCAATCTCGATACTTCGTAACGAATTGGCTGGTTTGCTGATCCATAACACGGCAAAGAGCAGACTGGTAAGTATAGGAATAATAACCAGAGGGTTCTTCCAGGGAGAGCTCTTTTTTGTCGGCACTACCTTTGCTATTTCTTTTTTATTCTGGTGGTGTGTTTTTTTGTGTTTCATCGCTATTCCAATTTATTTATGTATTTTTGCCTTCAAGAGAACTCCAAGACGCTTGATAGCCTCTTGTATTTTTTCAGGCGTGGACATAGTAAAATTCAACCGCATGGTGTTTGTACCTTTTCCATCCGGGTAAAATGCAGACCCGACGATATAGGCTACTCCGTTAGCTAGGGCATCTTTAAAAATATCAACGGTATTGATGTAGTCCGGTGCCTGAGCCCATAGGAACATACCACCCTGGGGTGTGTTCACAATAACTTCCGAAGGGAAATAGTCTTTGACTGCCTGGACCATGACCGCACATTTATAAGAGTAGGCTTTCTTGATTGTTTCTACATGGGGCCATAAGTAATCCTTGTTTAAATACTCACATACCGCTACCTGTGTCACAATAGGGGAACAAAGGTCAGTTGCTTGTTTGACAAGGTTGATCTTTGAAATCACCTCGGTAGAAGCCACTACCCAACCCATTCGAATGCCTGGTGCTAGTATTTTCGAGAATGTTCGCATATAAATAACTCTGTTATCGGTATCGAGAGTTTTCAATGCAGGTACTGGCTCGCCCGAATAACGAAGGTCGCCATAAGGGTTATCTTCAATGATGAGAAGATTGTGTTCACTGGCAATTTTTAACAGTTTTTTTCTTCGTTCCAGTGTCATGGTCACGCCTGCCGGATTTTGGAAAGTAGGAATGGTATAGAAAAATTTCGGTTTGATTCCTTTTGCCTCCAAATTCTTCAAGGTCTTTTCCAACTCTTCGATAATCGCACCATCCGCATCCATCGGTACCGTTTCAAACTTCGCACCAAACGTCTGGAAGGATTGTATCGCGCTTAAATAAGAAGGAGCTTCTAGGATAACTGTGTCACCATCTTCAATAAACAATTTGGAAATAAAATCAATCGCTTGTTGAGAACCGGAGGTAATCAGTATGTTTTCTTCTGTCAGGTTGGTAATACCATCATGTTTGGAAAGCTCTGCAAGGGCTTTACGAAGCGGAGTGTACCCAGGTGTTTCACCGTACTGCAAAGAAACAGCGGCGTGTTGGCTTAATGCCGTGTCCATGCATTCTCGGAATTTCTCAACAGGAAACATGGTAGGATCTGGCAATCCACCTCCCAGAGAGATGATTCCCGGCTGATTGCCAAGTTTTAAAAGCTCTCTGATGATGGAGGATTTGACCCGGTTCGCTCTCACCGTAAACAATTGCTCATAATTTAAAATAGCCATAGACATACCTTCCTTATAAAGTTTTTGTCAGTCCATCGGTACAAGTTGGTTGTATTGGGCTTGATGACTTCTAACAACACATTACCTGTCCGATTGACTTGATATTCACCCGATTCAA
>Ga0255341_1004786_pt1 | contig 13918 bp, 24 predicted proteins | sample wastewater_treat_8_FD_192418 | JGI IMG/M metagenome (GOLD analysis project Ga0255341, IMG submission 192418) | Wastewater microbial communities from Lulu Island WWTP, Vancouver, Canada - plant12 | ecosystem: Engineered > WWTP > Wastewater > Unclassified | place: Canada: Vancouver, British...
CAACAGCGACAGCAGCAAGCACCGGCGCCCAGGCTGAGCATTGACGGCGTGATACCAGTCGAACCACTCAGGGAGCGGCGCCTCGCGAGCTGGCGGGTCGTCCCGGCGATAGGTCCGCGCCGGTTCCTGCTCCGGTTCGGTCTTCTCTAGCCCCGTTCGAAGGTCGGCGGTATCTCTGGGATAGGCGTCGCCTACCGCGCGGAGCAGGTGCTCATACAATGGGCGGGCATCTGGCATGGTGTTGGTGATGGTAACTTGAAGCCGCGTCGGTGATGTTGGCACGAGCACCAGCACGATTAGCTCATCTATCACGTGGGCTATATCTGAACCATCGGGCGCCATGCCTGACCATTGCATATATCCGGGCAGTGCCAGCCTTGCCCAATAGTGGCCCGTCGGGCGCTCTCCAGATACCACGTTGTTGAGGCGTATGGTTGCCGTAGGGCCGCACGTTACGGTGGGCCCGCTCCAGCCCCACTCTAGGGCGAGTGCGATTAGCCAGTCCGCGAAATACTCAGCCGTTGTCTCTAGGTTGATGGTTGTCTGTTCGCTCATATCAATACTTGATTAGGTCCTCGGCTGGGGCGTCGATGCGGTTCACCTCGGCGACGTAGCCCAGGGTTGTGTCGAATGATGCGTGCCGCGCCATCTGTTGGACTTGCATGGGCGTGGCTCCGTTGCGGATCGCGCTCGTGATGGCACTATGGCGTAGGCTGTGGGTCGTCTTGGTTTCGCCCACGACGCCCGCCTCCTCATAGTGTGCCGTGACGATGCGCCGGATGGTGCGCAGACTGAGCGGGCCGCCGTGGCTCCGCGTGCTGAAGCCGCAGAATAGCGGCGTCTCAGGACCACGCAGCCCCAGCCCAGTGCGGTAGACGAGCCACGTCCTGATGTGGTGCTCCTGATCGCGTGGGATGATGACTATATCGTCCGGCTCGTCGCGGCCCTTGCCCTGTACTGCCAGGACCAGGCGGTCGCCGCTCGTCTTCAGGTCGCCGATGGTGGCCCGGTGTACCTCGATGCTTCGCAGGGCGCAGTAGGCCATGAGGATCAGGATCGCCATATCGCGAGCGCCCGCAGGCGTCGAGGGGTCGCACGTTGCCAGCACCGCCTTGACCTCGGATGGCGTGAGCGCATCGCGCTTGTGGTGGGTGCTCTTGTGGCGCGTTGCGCCGCGAATCTCTGACGCTGGGCTGTAGGGCAGCCGGTCATTGTTGACGGCCCAGCGGTAGAATGATCTCACCGCGGCCAGCCGGAGGTTGACGGTCTGCGCGGCGTAGCCCAGCTCCGTGAGGTACGACCGGAAGTCGCGAATATCTGACGCCCGCGCGTGCTCATCCTGAATGCCGCGCTTGACGCGCCAGGCCTTGTAAATGTCGATGCCCTTCCGGTAGGCGGTGATAGTTGGCTCGGCCTTCAGATCACCGCGCTCATCGGCGAGCCAGTCCTCGATGAGCTGCTCGGTGATGTCGACGATCCCCTGCTCGCGGCTCTGCATAATGGACATGGGGCGCTCTCCTGGGACTGTCCTATAATCAGCTTTAAAGGACATGTTAGCGTTTCTTTAGTTCATTGTCAACGGTCATTTTCGCGCCGCGAACAGGTCCATGAGCCATTCGCGCCATACCTGGGCAGCCGTCGAGCGCCCGGCTTGGCGGTTCAGGTACGCCAGGAGCGCGTCGACCAGGACCAGGGTCTCGTCTGGCGTGAGCGCCAGGAATATCGTTCCCTGCCGGATTGCTGTCTGCATCGTCGTTCACCTCCCCCCACCCTGTAGTGCGATCACCGCGAACTGCGACCCCGCTCCCTGCGTGCGCGTGCGTGCGTGATAGTGGGACACTGTGTCCCTTGCTCATTGCTCCTCCTGGGTCAGCTTGCGGAGCGTCGCCCTGCCCATCGGTGTTAGCTCGACGCCTTGCGCGTGGGCGCGCGGATTCGCCCAACGCACCACGCCCGCCTTGAGCATCGCGGCGAGCAGCGCGTCATACTCGCTCCGGCTGAAGGGGCCGCCGCTGCCGGTCCATCCGCCTTGTGCCAGGCTGCGCCCACCGACCACCGCCCGCGCCCACGCAAGCACGCGCGCGCGGTCGACGGGCAGCTCGTCGAATAGCCACCGGCGCCCGTCTGCGCTCTCCTGGTGCACCTCTAGCCGCACGGTCGAGGCCTGCGCGGGCGTGGGTTGCACTGGTGCATCGTCGCGACGCGTGAACGTCTCGGACGTGCGCAGCAAGCGCCGGTGGTCACGGAGCAGCCAGGCCCAGGTGCCGGAGGCGACGACGACGCCCACGGCCACCGCTGCCCAGCCGCTCAGCTCGACGCCGCTCCCGGCGATCCCCACGCCAGCCAGGACGCCAGCCAGCGCGCCAGATATGAGCGCCTGCGCCGCTGGCACGCCTACATCACCGCTCAGCGTTGGCGTGCGGCTTGGCGTCTCATAGTGCGCCGAGGTCCAGTCATCGAGGGTTACGCCCGCCACGGAGCGCAGCGCGTCCAGGTTGGGCGTGCTGTACTGGGTGGCCTCAGTGGGCGCCTGCTCCCAGCGACGGCGAGGCCGCCCTGCGTTGGCGGCCATCGCTTCACCCAGGGCGGCCCGAATCTCGTCGTACTCCCAGCTGCCGTCAGTCTTCACTAAGCGCCTCCGCGAGCGACCTCGCCAGCTCTGCGTTGTCATCGTGCTCGAAGATGTCATTCAGCTTGGCGAGGATTGCGTCACGATCCAGCCCGCCGAAGGCGTCGAGCACCTGCCCCCAGGTATCCGCCCCCAGCCGGTCGATGATCTCATCGCGCGTCATTCTATTGCCCCTTGTCTTGGCGAGCGCCTGGTCGATCACCCGCTCCTGTAGGCGCAGCGCCTCGACGATCCCCTGGAAGGCTGAGCGCAGCGCCGCCGCGTGCTCATAGCGGCCATCGTTGCACCCAGGTTCGAGGAACGTCTCGACCTCTATCCCCTGGCTCAATATGCGCGCGTCGGCCAGCGTCAGCCCTACCACCACCACACTCGGCTCCCAGCGTAGAATCTCCATCATTGCCCTCCTATCTACCGAATAGCGAATTGAGCCACGCCCCAGCCGCGCCCGATGCGATCAGGCACGCGACCAGGACCACCACGATCAGCACCACCCACAACACCACCTCTGCGCAGCCCTGCGGATAGCCGCCCTGTGGCCCTGTTGTCGGTGCCATCGTCAGATCACCGCAAGCCACGCGCAGATGCTCAGCCAGCCGATAGCACCGGCGACCAGGACCAGGACCCACCCCGCACTCAGCGCGCGCGCCTTCATTGCTTCACCTCGACGCGCTCGACGAGGTACTGCCAGCACCGCGCCGCCATCTCCGGCGACCAGGACGCCCACGGCGTTTCGATGCCCGCCTGCTTGAGCGCGTTGACGATGTGGACCCGGACCTTATAGTGCTCCAGGGTCGCGAGCACATAGTCGCTGAAGCTGAGCCACGAATCGACCGGATAGCCGTTGGCGCCCTTGACGACCGTCTCAGCGCCGAACAGCGCGCTCACGGCCTCCGGCTGCGGTTCCGGCGTGGGTGCCTGCTCTTGGCGTTTCGTGGCGTTCTTGGCGCCATGTTGCGAGCTGGTGCCGTCGTCGTCATCGTCCGAGGCCACGCCCAGGAGCGCCGCGAGTGCATAGCGCCGGAGATACGTCAGGGTCGAGCCGTAGGCCTGCATGGCGTTGGTACCCTTGCCCGGTTCCATCGCGTCGATAGGGGTGGTCGATGCGATCCATTGCCCGGAGATATGCATGAGGATCGTGGTCAGGCTGGGCCCATCGTCGAGCAGCTGCGCGAATGACAAGCCATTAGTCGCCAGTGGTACTCTCACCGTGGCGACCAGGTCGTCGAGGGTCGTGTAGCGATTGCCGAGATGAGGATTGCGCCCGCCCTTGGGTGCTGCGGGCATGGTGGCCTGCGCCCTGGCGAGTGCGGCAGCGAGGTCATTGATGGCGTCGCTCTTGTTCATAGTGCGCCATACCCTGCGGCGTCCGCGTCCTGCGCCGCGAGGTCGATGTAAGGCTCGTCGAGGCAGTCGTTGCAGACGGTGGCCTTGTAGGTGTTCAGCCCACACACCTTGCAGGGCTGGCTCGCATCGTCGGCGTCCTTCGCCACCCAGCGCCCGATCTCGCGGGTGATGGTCGCCAGAACGAATCCGGTCAGATGATCGCCAGGCTTGACGATCTCGCGCAGTTGGGCGGCTTCGCGCCGCTTGCGCTCACGCCAGGCGTGCTCGCGCCAGGCTGCTTCGTCGCTGCGCTTCTTGTACTCCGGGCTCCATAGGTACTGATCCATCGCTCTGACCTCCTGGTCGTAAAACAGAAGACCGCCCCTTCCGATGGTTCGGTTGGGGCGGCCTTCGTGATACAATGGAGGTCAGCCTAGCCGAGGTCCAGTCTCGGTGGGGTCAGCCCCTCGTTGGTGCGTCAACACCGGCGAGGGGCGTTCTTATGCTACTGTGTCAAGGTTCGCGCTTGCGTGCTTCGAGCCAGGCGTCGCCTGCCTCACGCGGAATCAGCCACACCGACTTCAGCTTCATTGCTCGCAGCTTGCCCTGCCTGCATAGGCGCGCGATGTACACCACGCTCACGCCTGCGGCTCGTGCTAGGCTCGATGCTGTGTAGGGTCTTGGCTGGTTTTCCATACCTTTATTGTAGTTCATAATCGTGAACTGTCAAGGGTCAATTCGGCCATCGCGAGAAACTCGACGGACAGGACCTCGACAGGAGCGCGACCATACCTATACACGCCGCGCAGGGTGGGGCGCTTGGCGTCGGATCGCGCCAGGATGCCCGCCATGCCACCTGGAATGCCCTAGAATCGATTCTGAGCGCGTGAAGCACCGTGCGTGCCCTTGGCGTCGCGTTGCGCGGCTCTGTGGGGCCGTCTGCCAACGTCACGCCAGGAATGCGCCGTTGGCGTTTCTGTGGCGTCTTGGCGCCAAGTTCAGATGACGAGCCGCCCCTCGCGGATCGCGGCCAGCAGCGCCACGCCGCGCGGCGTCAATGTGGGCGATTGCTTGCCGGTGGGTGGGGTAAAGTATCCAGCCTCGACGAGGGTGCGCCGGAGTGCGTCGTACTGGTTACGGCTCAAGCCACCGGCGACCACCAGCCCAGGGCGGGCCAGCGGGCGGTCGGTGCTGACGGCGCGCTCGGCGATCAGCTCCAGCGTGCTTCGCAGCGTCGCAGGCGCGATGCCCTCGACGTGGGGCAATGATACGGGCGCCGGTGTAGTCTCGCGTGAATATGGTATGTTGTCGGCTGTCACCGTCAGTGCATCGTGCACTGGTACAATCGCGCCATCACTGACGAGCTGCTCGATCACCTCGCGGAACTGGTGCTCCAGGGCGTCAGCACGCCGGCGCGCCGCGGCGAGTGCTGCGTCGTTGTCACGGAGCGCCAGGGCGTGCTCGGTGGCCGCCGTGCCGGATCGTCGAGCCTCGCCCAGCCATCCGCGCCAGGCGTACACCGCGACGCCGATCCCAGCCAACGCCAACACCGCGCCAACGATGACATACCACATGCCCCACCTCCACGCCAGGCGCCGCCAGGATTGCCCACCGTTGGCGGCTCGTCTGTGCACGCCATAGTAGGCGCGTCTCTTGGCGCTGTCAATGGTGCGAGAATTGATGCAGGGGTCGAGGGTGGGGCGGTCCGTGTTCAGTGCTGCGTGTTCAGTGCTGCCCCCCCCGGTCGATTTTCTCAGCATCGATGGAGGCCGTGCAGGGATAGACACCAGCGGCCACAGCGCGTGCAATGACGGCGTGCTGCTACCCGCACCGCACGCGCGTTACCCGCTTTACGTTACCATCATGACGCGAGGCAGCCCTTGACGACGCCCGCGGCCACGATGGCGACGAGCACCCACAGCGCCCAGCGGGGCAGGCTGTCGACCAGCCGCTCCAGCTCGCGGATCATGCGCCAGTTGTAGCCCCTCATCGCGCTCTCATTATGGGTGTAAAAACTTTTTACACCTACCCGCGCCCGCGTGAGGGTATGCTGCACATACATCGGGCCAGCATACCCCCACCCGCCCCACCTGTCAGATGGTGTCGATCCCGGCCAGCGCCTCAAGTTGCGCCTCAAGCGTGCCATCGCGTGAATGCTCCCACGCCCACGCCTTCCAGCGCGCCGCCAGCTCGTCAGCCTCGCGCTCCCTGCCGTGATAGAAGGCCTGTGCGACCTTGCTCACGCCACGGAGCACCGGGCGCCGCCGTTGCGCCTCTGGCGGGTCGACCAGGTCATCCGGTATCGAATCCCAGTGCTGCCGGAGGTGTGCCGTCTCATGGAGCAGCACGTCGAGGATCTTCTGCTGATCGTGCCACGGCTCGATCTCGATGATCCCAACCGTGCCCGCCTTCCGTGCTACGCCGTAGTGATAGCGCGCATCTGCCGGATCATCCCAGCGCAGCTCGACCGGATGCCCGCTGAGGCGCGTCGCGACGACGCCCGCCAGGTGCTTGTGATAGTCCGTGAGCATGGCGTCACCGCTTGCGCTTCGGTTCCGGCGTCGACTTGATCTGTAGCAGATCGAGCAGGTCGTTGTGTGGCTCCGGTATCGCCTGAAGACGGCGGGCGACGGCATCGAGCCATTGCACCTCACGCCCCGCTATGTCGCGGGCGCGCTTGGCTTCGTCAAGTGCCCGCCCCGCGGCTCGCGCTTCGGCGACCACGTCTGCAAGGCGTTGCCGGATCGGGTCATCATTGGCAATGCACTTGTCTCGCAACCGCGCCCCGTCCTCGGCCCGGTTGTAGGCTTCCTGGGCTTCGTTGGTTGCCTTGTCGGCTGCCGCGGCTCGTTCCTGTAGCTTGGGCAACTGCGCTTCGGCGCGCTCACGGAGCGCCTGTTGCGTCGCCAGTTCCGGCAGCACATCGTCGAGCGCGGTCTGTACCTTGCGCCATGCCAGCGCCTCGGCCAACTGGACAACCGCCTGCTCGCGTGTTTCGCGCATGAGCGTGTGCCACGGCTCATAATCGACAAAGTATGACCATCGGTTAGCGTTGCTCATTCTTTAGCTCCTTTTCATTCTTTCCATCGACATACCGAATCCGCCAGATGTCCACACTGTCTTGCTCGTCGATCACATTAGGGGGCCGGTGGCAGACGTCCGGCCCCCAATCGGCGGGACGGAGGAGAGGAGCCGCCCCGCCCACGCAATCGCTAGTGGGTCCTTATGCCGTACTTGGCAGCCACAGCTTCGCGCGTCAAGTCGGGGTTGCGGCGCTTGAGTTCGGAGTCTAGCCGGTCGAGCCGCTTGGCCTCAGCCTTCAGCTTGGGCGATATCTTGTCGCCGGTGAGGGCCTGCATCTCGGCAAGGAGCATATGCAGGTCGGGCGAGAAGTTGCCTGCCTTGGCCTGTTCGGCTATCGCGTCGTGTATCCGCTGTTCGCCATAGCGACGCCATAAAAACGCGCCCACCACGTCCTTGCTATCCAAGGCCAGGCGGTACCGCTTCGGTATCTCGGTCATGGGTATCCTGGCTACATCCTCCTCCACGAACGGGCGCCGGTGATCGGCCTCGCGCCATTGCTCGACGCCCTGGGGGCCATCGCCCAGGAGGGCGGCATAGATCGCTGCTTCGTGGGCTTCCTCCTCAGCCGTTAGGGCGGCGACGGCCTCCCGGTATAGCTTGCGCTTGGTTGTCGTGAGTTCGGCCTCGATCTTGGCCCGCTTCGCGTCGGCTGCGGCCCGCTCGGCCTGCTCGTACTCTCGCGCCGCATCGCCCTTCCAAGTCGGTAGCACGCTGGTTAGCACGTGCTGGAGGTCCCGGTCTACCTTGTCGTGTTGTGCCTGGGCCTCAGCCTGAGCCGCGTCCATCTGTTCTACAATCGTCTCTGTGCTACTCATCGGTATTCTCCTCATCGTCTGGATTGCCGTCTTGTAATTCGCCATCGTCAGCGATTGGCAGATCGGTGAGCGCGATGCGCTCCACGACCTTCATGCTTGCCTGCCGGAGGAGCTGCTCAGCCGCAGTCTCCCGCGCTGCCACCGCCGCCATTGCCGCCTTCACAATCGAAGCCACCGTGTCCTGTGTCATTCCTCTCCCTCCTGTTGGTTGTCCTGTCATCCCTGCATGTTCACCTGTTGCTCCGCGACGTTGATCTGAATCGCGGGCAGGTCCATCCGCTGTACTCGCGCTAGCGTCTCGCACGCGCGCAGATAGCGCCGCTGGCTAGCCGCGAGACGCCGCTCCCAGTAGTCCGCTTGATTGATGGTCTGCCCGGCCTGGGTCACGCTGGTATAGCGGCGCTCCAGGTCGTTGTGCCGCATCCAACACAGTGCTACCTGCTCGATGAGCAGCCGCTCGAGCGCCGATGATTCCGCGTGTCCCAAGTCGCGACAGATGGCCCGATAGCCTTCGAGCAGCGATTCCTTGATGAAGGTGTTCCCCCCAGCGGCGTGCTCGACGATGGCGCTCAGCGCATGGTGGGTCATATCGCCCACCATGCGCCACATGTCGGGGCTGGCCTCAAACAGCTCGCGCAGCGCCTGCACGTCCTCCGGCTTGGGGTGCTTCGTCTCGAGCCGCTGTAGCATATCGCGGGTGGATTTGTCTTTCACGCTCACCTTGACGATCTGGTCACTCATGCCGCTTCCTCCTCCATTGCCCCTTGTGCGTGTGATAACCATTGCTGAGCAAATAGGCACGCAGTAGCAGGGCCGTCTGGCGCCCGGCTGCGTCGAGCGCGCCATCTATCGCCCGTTGGGCCGCGCGCTCCTCACGCTGCGCTCGTAGCTCCTCGGCACGCGCTGCGGCTGTCTCCTGGTCGATCTGCGCGGCCAGCTCGGCGAGGTCGCCGCTGCCCAGGTACTCCGACACTACCCGGCGGCCCCGGCGGCGCTTGCGGTAGTAGTACGCTTGATTACCGCGATTCTCCCAGCCCATCGCCATCCAGCCTCAGTCAAGCGGGGATAGTGTCAGGCTGTAGCACAACGATGGTGGGCCGCCGGTTGTGGCTCACGCCGGGGGCCAGGACCACCGCGACGCCGGGCCATTCGGTGAAGCTGTCGCTCCCGGCCAGCTCGGCGATCGCCGTCGCCTGCGTCTTGTTGACCACCAGGGGGCGCGGGTCTTCCTCGAATGTCAGCACGCAGCGCCAGCCGTACCAGCCGCCAGGCATGGGCAAGCTGCGCACGTCCGCCCGGGCGATCGTCACGCGCAGCGGGCCGTCGAGGTCCGCCGCGTGCAGGTAGTCCGGATACAGCGCGCCCACCGTCTCATGTTGTTTCTGCTTCGTCTCAGTCATAGCTCCCCTCCCTCTGTGTTAGTGCCCCGCCATCGCCGCTCGAGCACGTCCGAGGCTCTACCCTGGAAGCCCTTATACACGCTCATCTGCTCAAGATAGTCGCGGGCGCTGCTATACAGCGGATCATCCAGTCCCGCGCCATACCGCGGTTGTGGCACTGGATAGGCGTCGATGTCCGGCGCTTGCTCCTCTAGCTGCTCGCTAATGGCACGCCATAAGACCTCGCGGCGCTTGTGGAAGTCCGCCAGCCGCCCGCCGATGTCCGCCCCCAGCTGCTCATACTCCTGGCGAATCTCCTCAAGCTCAGCCGCGTGCTCCTCGAGGATTGCGCCGCGCGTGGCTTCCATCTCGCTTCGTAGGTCACGCTCGACCTCCCTCACCCGATCGGTGAGCGTTGGGTCGCGGTAGGCCTCCAGGGCGTCGCGAACGATGGCGGCCAGCGATCCGGAATGCAGCGCCTCGAGGGCGTCAAGCTCAGTTGCCCCGGTTCCGAATTGCGCCTCGAAGCCACCGCGCCGCAGCTCTGTTTCCTTGATCGGCGTGCGTGGCAGCCGGTACTCGATGCATTGCTCCTCAGTCAGGGCGATGGGTACCAGTTGCACATCGGCGCCGGGCGCATACTTGCCGAGGTAGTATTCCAGCTTGCGCGCCACGCTCACGGGCATACAGCGCCCCGCCGGATCGAAGTCCGAAACATAGAGGAGCACCGCCGGGCGGCCATCCGCGGCGATGCGCCGCACGGAGGCCAGGACCGCCGTAATGGAGAACTCGCCGAGGGCCGTCAGTAGGTTGGCGTTGTATTCCTCACACAGCGGAATGAGCACATCGTTCATGGTGCTCTTCTCACACCACACCTCGAGCATGTAGGGCTGGCGCGCCGTGAAGCCAGCCAGGCGATAATCGGGCGCGTCTGGTAACTGTGGCAAGCGCCTATCCCAGAAGTTCACCTCGCCCGAGGCGATCCATAGGTCAGGATCGACCTCGGCGTCGTCTGCATAGATCACCGGCTCAGGGTTGCGCCGGTCGTCGAAGTCCTCGGCGTCGACCAGGCCCAGATACCGCGCCGCCTTCGATGCAGCTCCGAGATACCCCCAACAGCGCTCCGTGTTCTCATACGGCACGCCATTAGGCAGCATGACGGGTGGGTCCTGGCTCACCAGCCGATAGTGCACGCGCCGTAGGTGCACGCCGGAGGCGTAGCCGAAGCGCTCCCACAAATCCGCGAACCATCGCCCCTTCTCCCAATCGCCAGACGTGCCCACATAGAACGGATCGTTTTGTGGGGCGAGCGCGATCAGGTCAGTGATGCGGCATTGCTTCTCACGCGCCATGTCTTTCAGCTGCTCATAGTCCATTGTCATGCCGTCGCCTTCCCCGGCGCCGTAGGATAGGCGCCGCCCAGCTTGGCGAAGATCGCGCGCTCCGCAGCCGCGAATGTCGCCGGGTCCGTCAGATCGTGGCCGTCACATAGGTGGTACACGATCCATCTGTACTTGCCCGCCGGTTGTCCGAGCAACTCCGCATCGAGCGGGCCCGGGCGCCAGACGCCGCAGCCGCGCGTCTGTGCACCACATAGGATGCACGGCGCCAGCGTTGCACGCTCACGCTCGATCACGGCGATGATCTCCTCAGTGTTCATGCCACATGGCTCCTGTGAAGGGTGTGAAGGGTGTGAAGGCTTTTTCCGTAATCACGGAATACACCACCATACAGCCTTGTTTTACCGGAAAAAGGGTTGCAACTATTCACACCCTTCACGCCTTATCCCCGTTGGCTAGCAAGCCGATACCGAGATAGTGCACGCCGGTTCGGTCTTGGTACTTGTCGATGCCGCGCTCAGTCATGAGCCGCCCGAACTTTGTTCCGCTGATGGCGCGCTCGCCGTTGTCTTCCATCCATTGCACGTATGCCTTGTACAGCTCGCCAGCCTTAGCCGTGGCTGCGGGCGAGTACATAAGGCACTCGGCGATGAACTTCCCGAGCGGGTCCTCCTCGGCGCGATATTCTGCCGTAGCCTGTAGCACCTCCGGGGGCGTGCTTAGGCCGTCGCGTTGCCACGCCAGGCAGCCTCGCACGGCCCACGCCAGGATACCGGGTAGCTCAGCCCGTAGCTTGTCGGGCAGCTCGGCGTCTTGCTCTGCCTTCGGAATCGTCACCGCGAATGGTACTAGGCGGATCCGGTTCCAGATCGCCTTGTCGGTGCCCCCGATCTGCGGCTTGTGATTCGTGGCTAGAAACAGCTTGAACTGTGGCAGGAACTCGAAGAACTCAGCTCGCAGGAATCGTGCGACCAGCTTGTCGGTACCCCCGGTGATTTGCTTCACCAGGCTCTCGGCCAGCCGTCGACCTTCCTCGCTCTCGGAGGCCGTCACCAGCCGAGCACCAGCCAGTCGGGCGATGTCGTTGGGTATGCCGTCACGCGCGCGGGTCATGAGTGTCTCGGGGGCCGTTTGCTGAGCATAGTCTCCGAGCGCCTCGGATAGCGCGCCCAGGAACGTGCTCTTGCCGTTGTCGCCACCGCCGTGAAGGATAAAGAACACGCGCTCGCGGGTCGATCCGGTCAGGGCGTAGCCGCATGCTTGCTGTAGGAAGTCGATCAGCCCCGCGTTGTCGTTCATGATCCTGGCGAGGAAGGCGTCCCAGATCGGTGTGGGCATGTCCGGGTCATAGTCTACTGGCGTCACCTTGGTAATCAGGTCGGTGGGTCGGTGGGGGCCCAGGTTGCCGGTCCGCAGGTCGAGCGTACCGTTAGCGCAGTTGAGCAGCCAGGCGTTAGCGTCGAGCTGCTCAGGGCGTACGCGGATGCCCTCCTCACTGTCGGATAGTGTGACCATATTCCTGAGCCGTTGCGCCGATTCGGAGCGCAGGGCGTGCTGTACTAGTGCCTTCCGTGCATCGTCGTCGAGGTCTGCGGCTTCCACATACATCGCGGCTACGGTCGCCTTGGCGTACCTTTCAACCAGCCCCATGTCGTCACGCTCCCAGCGCTTGCCGTCCCACGCGAGCCAGCCGCCGCCGTTCGGGCAGTACCGCAGCACCTCGCCATATCGGGCGACCAGGCGGCGAGCGTTGCCGAGGTCGGTCTGGTGCACGTCTAGTGGTTGGCTTGCTGTCTTGGTCATAGTTGGTGGCTCCTCAGGAGGGCGCGCCGAGGCCGTGCGCGTGGGTGCTGGGCGGCTGCGTGGCTTGAGCATTCCATCACCGATCCCGCTGGCGATGGCGATGCTTGCTTCGTGTTCATCGAGGCCTGCGTCGAGCGCTGCGTCCATTAGCTCAGCCTCGACGGTTGCCCGGTCAAGCTCACCGCCGCCCGCGAGCTGGCCTAGGGAGAACGCCGCCGCGTTCAGTGTGTTGTTGCGGGTCCCGACGCTGGCGCGCCGTACCTTGTCGATCTCTCTTCTGAGCGCTGCTGTTGCATAGGCGCTGGGTGTGCCCGCGTAGGCTCGCGGTTGTGCCGGTTGCTGCGCTTGTGCCGGTTGCTGCGGTTGTAGTAGTTGCACCAGTGCATCGGGCAGCGGGTCCGGCTGGCGATCCCACGGCTCGAGCGCGATGTATGGCCCGCTCGACGTTACGGATGGCGGCGCGATGATGTAGCCACCCGCCGCCCGCACGTCGACGTCGGGCGCCAGCTTGCTTGTCGAGTTGCGAATCTTGCCGCCGGTCGGATCGCTAAAGACTGCGTGCATACCACCGGAGCCGGTGAGGCTATGCAGCGCGCCATCGTGGGTGACGCCGAGAGCCTCGAAGTTGGTTATGCCATCGGTGGGTGGGTGCTTGACGTCGCAGTCGATGGCGACCAGTTTGGAGGCGCCGCAGGCGATCCCGATTGCGGCGTTAGGCCACTTACGCCACCAGCCGCGAATCGTCGCCAAGTCGGTTGTCGCGTCGTGGAAGCCGTGCGTGGTGAGTGGGCGCTTCTCCGCATCGCAAGGGAACACATGCCAGCCCATGCCAGCATACGCCAGGGCGGCGTCAAGTAGGCCTATTGACAGGGAGCCAGGCGCGAGTACACTATTGGTAGATAGATGCGCCGCCCGCGCGTTGTCTGGTGCCGTCCCCGACTTGCCTAAGGTCGGGGCGGCTTCGTTAGGGCCTCGGATCATATTGCACCTCTGGCGCCGTGCGCCTGCCCCGCGCCACCTGCTCAGCTAGCGCGAGCACTGAGAGTCGCATGATGGCGGATGGCGACCGCCGCAGCGCCTTCGCTGCCCGCCGGATCGTGGTCCGCTCAGCATCACTCACGCGAAAGCTAATCACATAGGGCCGTTCCCGTTCCTGCTCCTGCATCGTGTCACCTCCTCGGGTAGTACTACTGAGTGCTACTGTCAAGGGTAAAAAAACGCGCCTTGTTCTATGTTTGTTCTATGTGTCTATCATACAACACCCCCCGCCTAGGCACAAGATTTTCACGGTACCATTCCGGTACCATTCTGGTACCTCCAGGTATCATCTTGGCTCCTTCGTCCATACCGCGTGCGCCCGCTTGACGGTGCTCAGTCCGCGGTCAACGCCTTGGGCCACGTCTGCGAGCGTCACCACCTGGCGCCCAGGCTGAGCATTGACGGCGTGATACCAGTCGAACCACTCAGGGAGCGGCGCCTCGCGAGCTGGCGGGTCGTCCCGGCGATAGGTCCGCGCCGGTTCCTGCTCCGGTTCGGTCTTCTCTA
>Ga0255341_1004789_pt1 | contig 13916 bp, 8 predicted proteins | sample wastewater_treat_8_FD_192418 | JGI IMG/M metagenome (GOLD analysis project Ga0255341, IMG submission 192418) | Wastewater microbial communities from Lulu Island WWTP, Vancouver, Canada - plant12 | ecosystem: Engineered > WWTP > Wastewater > Unclassified | place: Canada: Vancouver, British...
CCCGACAGCGTCATCCAGATGCAGTACTGCCTGGATACCGGGGCGAACGGCACGGTCAACTACTCGTACGCGGTCACCGTGGACAGCAACGAAGACGGCACGGGGGAGACAGACTGGTCCTGGTACAGCTACATCGGCAGCACGCTGTTCGCACTGCCCGCGCCGACGCCCTCCATGCCCTGGCGCGACCCGGCTCTGGCGACGGACGGGGTACTCTTCGGGCGAGTTGTGGATGCGATAACGGGCGAGCCGATAGACAACGCCACTGTGCTGCGCCCCGGGTCGGCCTACACCGCTCAGACGGACGGCAACGGCTACTATACCATTACAGGAATGCCGGCCGCGGCGTCCGGGACGGTGTACCCGGTCTATGCCATCAACGGCGCGGGGTATATCGCCTCGCGGCGTGATGTGCGCGTGCTTCCCGGCGCGGTGTCGCGCGAGGATTTCGCCGTCAGCCCGCTTGCTCCGCAGCCCGTCCAGATGAGCAGGCTGGGGGAGGCGGGTCAGTTCGTCGATGGCACCCGCGTCATCGCTTCGGGGCTGCTCGTCACAGCAAGCTCGCAGCAGGCCGGGGCAAACTACGTGCAGCAGCAGGATCGCAGCGCGGGCATTCGCGCCGAGTCCACGGACGTGTTCACGCCCGGGCGAATGGTGCAGATCGTCGGAGTGCTCGGGACGAAGCCGACGGGCGAGCGTTACCTGCGCGACTGTCAGAGAGTCTCCGACATCGAATACGGGGGCGATATACGTAGTCTGGCATGCCGCCCGGCACAAGTTACCTGGACGTCCGGCGATCCCGCAGCGAAGGGGCTTGGCACGATAGGGCTGCTTGTGGACACCTGGGGCCGCGTAACAATACGCAGTACCGGCTACTTCACGCTCAACGACGGGTCGGCTTCAGGTTCGGGTCTCAAGGTGATCACGCCTGTCGCGGCCACTCCGCCTTCGCTGGGCGCGATGGTGCGCGTTACGGGCATCGCGCAACTCGAGGCCGGCCCCACCGGCAGCATACCCGTTCTTGTGCCAAGGTCTCCGGGGGATATCGTGAGGCCGTAGTGAACTCAGATGGCAGGGACGCCGCCGTGAAGATACTCGTCTGCCCCGATTCCTACAAGGAGGCTCTCTCTGCCTCGGCTGTGGCGGAGCACATGGAAACTGGCCTGACGCGCGCGTCGAAGCGCATCCAGTGCGATCTCGCGCCGATGGCTGATGGCGGCGAGGGCACGGTGGACGCTCTGTGCGCGCGAGGGCGGCGGCTTCAGACGCATCGGGTCACCGGACCCGTGGGTGCTCCCGTGGAGGCGCGTTTTGGGTTTCTGGAAGACGGCGAGACGGCGGTTCTGGAGATGGCCGAAGCCGCCGGCCTGCAACTTCTTCGGCCGGACGAGCGGAACCCGCTTGTCGCGACAACCCGCGGGGTGGGCGAACTCATCCTGCGCGCGCTGGACTGCGGGGCAAAACGGGTCATCATCGGCATCGGCGGAAGCGCCACCAACGACGGCGGCGCGGGAATGGCGTCGGCGCTGGGGGCGCGCCTGCTGGATGAACACGGCGAAGAGATCGGGCCCGGCGGGCAGGCTCTTCAGACTCTGGCGCGGGTGGACGTATCCGGGCTCGACCCCCGCATCGTCAGTACACCCATTGACGTCGCGTCCGACGTCCGCAACCCGCTTACAGGAGATGACGGCGCATCGGCTGTGTATGGCCCTCAGAAAGGCGCGTCTCGGGCTGACGTGCAGCTTCTTGACAGGGCGCTGGCGCGCTATGCTGATGTGCTTCGCAGCAGTCTGGGCGTTGACGTGGAACACGCGGAGGGCGCGGGAGCGGCAGGCGGGCTGGGGGCGGGGCTGCTCGCGTTTTGCGGCGCTCGTATCCTGAGCGGCGCGGGGCTGATTGCGGACGCGATCCGTCTGCCGGAGCGCATGGAGCGCGCGGACTGGGTCATCACGGGCGAAGGCAAGACCGACGCTTCGACGCTGAGCGGCAAGGTTGTTTGTCGTGTGCTGGAGCTTGCGAGGCAGGCGAAAAAGCCGTGCGTCATTCTGTCCGGCGCTGTCACGGTTGACGATTCCGAACCGTTCTATGCGCGCGGAGCGACCGCTCTCATTGCGGCGGCGGACAGGCCGATGACTCTGGAGGAAGCCCTGCGGCGCACGCCGGATCTGCTGGAGCTGGCTTCCTGCAATCTTGGGCGGCTGATGCTGGCCGCGAGCAATGGAGGCAGCGGGTGAGGATAGCACTTACGGGAGCCACCGGGTTTGTAGGCCGCGCGATGGCGCGCGAGCTTGCCGGCCGTGGCCATCACCTGACCTGCCTTGTACGGTCTGATCCGCGTCCGGGGCAGCTTCCGGCGGAGGGGGTCACGGTCGCGCGCGGCGACATCCTGAGCCCGGATTCGCTTGCGCGAGCGTTTGAGGACTGCGATGCCGTTGTTCACCTTGTCGGCATCATTCGCGAGAGTTCGCGGGCGTCGTTCGAGGCGGTTCACGTGCTGGGCACGGACAACGTGCTCGAGGCCGCCGCCGCGTGCGGAGTTCGCCGCATCGTGCATATGAGCGCGGCTGGGACGAGGCCGGGGGCGGCAAGCAGATATCACCAGAGCAAGTGGAGGGCAGAGGAGGCCGCGCGAGCCTCCGGCCTGGAATGGACCATACTTCGGCCGTCTCTCATCTTCGGCAAAGGCGACGGCTTCACGACGATGCTGATTGATCTCGTGCGAAAGGCGCCGGTCGTGCCGGTCATCGGCAGCGGCAGGAATCTGTTCCAGCCGATTGCCGTCGAGGATGTCTGCAACGCGTTCGCCGCCTGCCTTGAAGATGCCGCCGCGATGGCGGGGAATACGTTCGAGTTGGGCGGTCCGGAGCGCCTCTCCTTCGAGACCATTCTTCGCGTGATCGCGGGGCGGATGAAATCGCGAAAGCCGTTCGTGCACGTTCCGGCGGCGCTGATGCGTTTGCTCTCGGGCACAATGTCCAGGGTCACTTCACGCTTTCCGCTCACTCCCGATCAGCTCATAATGCTCGGAGAAGACAACATAGCGGAGCCAAATCACGCCGTCGAAGCCCTGCATCTGCCCCTAACGCCGTTTGCTGAAGGGCTCGACCGGATTCTCGCGCCCTGAGACGCTGGATTTCTGAATTCCGCCCCCGATAACGCAGGGGAACGGATGTTTGGTCTCGAACATGTCCGCGTGTGATACCATTCTGCCCGGGAGGCAGCGATGAGCTTTGGACAAAAACTGCAGCATCACCTGCGCCGGAACGCCGGCGACAGTTCGGTTCGGCCTGTTACTGGTCACATCTGGGACGAAGACGGCATGCGTCTGCCGGACGCCGAAGCGCACACCGTCGAAGCCGAAGTGGTGGAAGGCACGTCCCTGGAGCAGCGCGAAGTGGCTGTCGCGGACGTGTCCGGTCTGACTCACTTTCTGGACGGCGTGCAGAGGACGAAGATCGTCCTGACCTACAATCTCCTGCCAGTTGTGCGGGCGTTCGTGGCGGCCGCCGTCCGGGTGCGCGGCGCCGACCGGCGTATGTCCACCTTCCGCGGCTTTGTCCGCACCCGCGAGGCGCTCGTCATGCCGTTCGAACTGTGCCCGCCGGAGCGGTTTCTCGAAGACGCTCTGGATTGTCTCGACTGCGCACCGTCTTTCCCCCGCGACATGAAGCCGGCCGACCGCGACCATCCCGCCGCTGTGCGCGAAGCCGCCCACAGGGCTGTCGGAAAGGCGCGGGCCGAACTGGAGCAGGAACTCACGCGGCAGTGGTGTCCGGCTGCGGGGCCGCACGATTGGCTGCTTGTGGACGGCGGCATTCCGCTGTCGCTCGATAGCCCGGGTTCCGAACGGGTGGTGGGGCTTATCAAAAGCCACCAGACGCGCTATTTCACCGGCGAGGAGTACCGGCGGATTATGGAGCTGCCGGAAGGGCGCCGGACGAGCGTCTTCCGCACGCACAAAGGCGATTTCCACTCGGCGTATTCATGGTACGTGCGGCTGCGCGAAGACAGGGCTCAAGACCCATCGTTCGGACTCGTGCGCGTGGAGGCCAAGCCGGGGCCGGAGGCGATCAGGCATGCAGACGCGATCTCGGCGTGGATTCTGGCCGAACGATGCCCCGTGAGCCTCCCCGACGGCCGGTGGGACAGGATGATCTACCCGATAAGGGATTGCGAGCAGTATCTGAAGGCGATATCGCCCAGTCAGGTTGAGATGGATGCGAGGTTGATATGACTATGGAAGGCGAGAAGGCGGGGTTCAGCGCCGATCTGCGGCAGGTCGGGCGTGTCGTCGCGACCGAAGCGAAGCCGAATACCGCGTACGAGTTCCACTTCTGGACGGGCGAGGGGTCGCCGGTGGGAATCGGGACGCTGGTCGTTGTTGACGCGGGTGCGACCCAGGTGTACGGCGTCGTGATCGAGGCGTGGTCATTTACCGATGTGGCCTCAGCCATGCACGACTACATCGGCATGGAGGAGCGGCCCGACAACGAGCCGATGACCCGCAGGCCGGAAGTTCGTTGCTACACAGCGGCGGTGCTCCGGCGAGACCCGGAGGAGCCTGTCCAGCCCGTTCCGGTGGGCCCGGTGTACCTGTCGGACGATTTCTGCGTCAAGCGCTCGCTGCGGATGGACACCTATGCCGAAAAGACCGGCGTGCCCATCGGCGTCTATCAGAACGGCGAGATGCTCTCACCCGTGCTGCTCGACGCCGAGTTCCTGCTGGGGCCCGAGGCGGCCCACGCTACGCTGACGGGCGTCTCGGGGCTCGCGACCAAGACGAGCGCCATCGAGTTTCTGCTTCAAAGCATCTTCGCGACTCAGGACAACGTCGCGTGTGTCTGCTTCAACGTGAAGGGACACGACATGCTGTTCCTGGACTACCCGGATCAGAGCCCCGAGGACCCCGATCTGGCGGAGCGGTACGAGAAGCTCGGGGTGGGGCAGCTCACGCCCGACGACTTCGCGATGTACGACGCGCTCGGCGTGCCCTGCGAAGCGTTTCGGGATGTCCATTACTACGCGCCGTATAAAGAGGACCAGTTCAACCTCAGCACCCTCCGGTCGAACCCTGATGTGACGCACAACGTCTCGGCGCTCGCCTGGGGCCTCACCGACATTCTCGAGTTCGCGGAGGTTGTTCTCAACCGCGATGACATAGACGCCAAGGCCGACGCGTTCATCCAGTACATCAACCAGACGGTCATCCGGGACGAAAACGGGATCAAACTCTCGAATGGCGATTGCCTTCCCCCTGTCCGCACGTTTCAGGACCTCGAGCGCTGGTTCCGGCAGCTCCTCAAGCATCTGGAAGACGAGAAAGGCGGCCGCGGCGAAGAGCAGTTCCGCACGCACAACGTGATGACCATCCGCAAGGTGTACAACCGCCTCTCCAACCTCGTGACGCGCTACCGGGGGCTGCTCGTCGAGCGCGACGAGCGCTGCGCCGACCTGCCGTGGGGCGAGTTCAAGCCGGGCAGCATCTACGTCATAGACATCGCGAAGATGGATGCCCAGGGGCAGGACCTTGTCGTGACGCGCGTCGTCAGCAAGCTGCGGGAGTATCTCGAGAAGAAGAAGCTAGGCGTCGAGAAGTGCGTCGTTGTCGTTGACGAGCTGAACAAGTACGCCCCGAGCGACGGACCGGAGACATATCTCAAGAAGACGCTTCTCGATATCTCGGAGCGCGGCCGCTATATCGGGCTGGTTCTGTTCAGCGCGCAGCAGTTTCGCAGCCAGGTGCACAAGCGGGTCGTTGGCAACTGCGGCACGTCAATGTACGGGCGCATGGATATGGACGAACTCTCGACGCCGGGGTATCAGGTTCTAAGCCGGGCTGAGCGCGAGAAGCTCGCGACGCTTTCCAAGGGGCAACTTATGGTGCGGCATCCGCACTTCAGCCAGGCGATATTCGTGAAGTTCCCGCGTCCGAACATCCTGCGCGGGTCGGACGGCATCAAGCTGTTTCCGGAGGCCGGGGAGCTTTCGCTCGAAGATGTCGCGGTGCGGGTGTGCCGCGAGTACGACCGCACGGTAACGACCGACGCGGTGCGCGCGGTGGTGGAGGAATCCGACCGCGAGTCGGTCATCAATGCGCTGAACCGGATCAGGCTCGAATGCCCGCCCGATCCGCTGGCGGTGCTGAAGAAGCTCGCGAAGAGCCAGCCTCAGGTTGCCCCGGCGGGACCGGGCGGCTTCGGAGCGCCGCGCGTGGCGTCCGCGGGCGGCGATGACTACGATCCTTTCGAGAAGGGATAGCAGATGCGAATAGCCCACATTTCTGATGTGCATCTCGGGTATCGCGCCTACGCGCGCCTGACGCCGGAGGGGGTCAATCAGCGTGAGGATGATGTGTTCGGCGCCTTCGAGCGGGTGCTGGTTGATGTCACGGGCAGGAACGTGGACCTGATCGTCATCGCTGGCGATATGTTCCACACCGTGCGCCCGAGCAACCTGGTCATCCAGAAGACGTTCCGTCTGTTCTCGCGGTTCCGGCGGAAATACGACACGCCCATCGTGATTGTGGGAGGAAACCACGACACGCCGAAATCCACCGACGCGGGGTGCATTCTCGACCTGTTTCCGGATGCTTTCGAGCATGTGTATGTGAGGCATCACGGGTACGAGGGCCTAGGGTTTGACGGTCTCGGCTGCAGGGTCTATTGCCTGCCCTATTTCGCGCTTGACGAACGCAACACGCAGGTTCGCCCGGCGGAAGGAGGCGGCGTCAATGTTCTGGCGCTTCACGGAACCGTCCGGGGAGTGGCGTACGGAATGCACGACCCGGTGCAGCTTGACCCGGGCGAGCTGTACTTCGACGAGTGGAACTACATTGCCGTCGGGCACTATCACATTCGAACCGAGATCGCGCCGAACTGCTTCTACTCTGGCGCCACCGAATACACGAGCACGAACATCTGGGAGGAGGCCCGCGGGCCTTCCAAGGGATATCTGATCTACGACAGCGAGGGCCCGGAAGTGGAGGTTCACGGGACGCCCGGACTTCGCGAAGTCCACGATCTGGCCCCGTTGGCCGCCGAAGACCTCTGCGGCGAAGAGATTATGGGTGCTATCGAAACACAGCTTGCCGGGCTGAACGGGCTGCAGGACCGGATTGTGCGGGTTGTCGTTGACGGCATTCCGCGTTCCATCCAGCGCGACCTGGACTGGGGGCGGCTTCGTGAACTCAAGAGCCAGGCGATGCATCTCGAGCTTGCGCTCCGCCCGCCTGCCCGCGCCGGTCAGGCGGCCGCTGATGGCGTCGCTGGATCGTCCCGGCCGCTGGAGGTGGAGTGGCGTGAGTTCGCGGAGGCCCTCGAGGGCCTGCCCCGCGGAATAGACCCGAAACGGCTCTCGGCTCTTGGCTCGCAGTATCTGGCGAAGGCCGCCGAAGAGGAGGCGAAACTGTGAGACTGCTTTCACTGAAGCTGCGCAGCTTCCGTCAGCACAAAGAGACGGACATCCTGTTTCAGGACGGGATCACCGGCATCATCGGCCGCAACGGGGCGGGCAAGAGCACGCTCCTCGAAGCTATCGCGTGGGCACTCTACGGCCAGAAGGCCGTTCAGCGGATGGAGCGCGGCAAGGCGGACACCATCCGGTCGCGCGGCTCGAAGAGGGGCGAAGTTCCGGAAGTGACCCTCGATTTCGACCTTGCGGGCCAGCCCTTCCGTGTGGTGCGCCGTCTCAACGATGCCGCACTCTTCTCCGGCGATACGCAGCTGGCGACCGGCACGGAGAATGTGACCCAGAAGGTTGGGCAGCTGCTGGGCATGGATCCTCAGGCCTTCTTTACCAGCTTCTTTACAGGGCAGAAGGACCTTGCGTTTCTGAAGGATGTCAGCTCGAAAGGACGCGAGGCCTACATCGGGAAGCTTCTCGGCTACGAGCGGCTCTCGAAGGCGCGCGCGCTTGCGAATGACGAGAAGCTGCAGTGCGGCCGCACGATAGACGGGTTGGTGCAGGGGCTGGGGGACCCCGAAAGCATCAAGGCGCGCAAGGCCGAGCAGAAAGCGGCGGTGAAGGAGGCGCGCGCGAAGCTAGAGGAGGGGGAGGCGCTGGCGTTGCAGGCTCAGGCGGAACTGGACAAGATTGTTCCGGAAGTAGACGCATCCCTGAACAAACATAAACTCCATGAGTCGCTCGGCGCGAACCTCAACCTCGTGCGCAGTCAGGAAGCAGTGATTCGCGAGAACATCGCCCGGGTGCAGGGCGAGCGGGACGGGATCGAGGCCGCGCAGGCCGAAGTGCAGGAGCTGCAACCCCTCGCCCGGGAATACGAAGAACTCAAAACGCGCAACGAGCATCTCCTGGAGCTGAAGGCCGCCGACGCCCAGAGAAGCGGCATTCGGACAGCGATAACCCAGACGACAACTCAGATATCCCGGACGCTGGAGAGCATACGGGTTCTTGAAGAGCAGTTCGCTTCCCTCATTGAGTTGCGCAAGCGGGCGGAGGCGGCGGCACAGCAGAACGCGGAGATGCGCTCCGAACTCGAAGCCGCCCAGAGTGATCTCGTGCGGCGGAGGTCGTCGGCGGAGGCCGGGGCACGCACAGCGCGGGCGCGCCAGAGCGAGCTTGCGGAGCATCTCCGGCAGGTCGAGAAGGCCGGGCCTGATGGAGTGTGCCCCACCTGTGAGCGTCCGCTGGGCGCGGAGTTCGACAAAGTCACGGGTCAGATGAAGCGCGACCTGTCGGCTGCCGGCCAATCTGTGCGCGAGATGGACGCGGAGATTGCGAGCCTCAAAGCACAGCCTGCCGAACTGACACGCCTCAAGACGCAGTTCGAGGATTCCGAGAAGTCCCTTTCCGTTGCCCGTGAAGCCGTCACCCGCGCGGAAACCGCCGGGGAGCAGCTCAAGCGCGAGCAGACGCAGCTTGCAGACCTGCGGGCGCAGTTGCAGGCGAGCGAGAAGAAGCTGAGCGCAATCGAAGGCGACTTCGATCCGGATGAGCTTGAGCGGGTACGCAGTCGCGGCAGGGAACTCAAGCCACAGCGCGACCGCCTCACCCAGTTGCAGGCGCGAGTGGCTCGGCGCGATGAGGTGGAGCGTGACCTGAGCGCACAGACCGCGCGCCTTAACGATCTGCTCAAGAACGCGGCGGAAGTGGAGGCCCAGATCGCCGCGCTTGCCTTCGACGAAAAGGCGCACAACGACCTCGTCGCGAGCCGCCAGAAGGCTGAGTTCGCTGCCCGGACGGCACGCGAAGAGGCCGTCAGCCTGAAGTCGGATGTTCGGACTGCGGAGGCACTGCTCAAGGATACTGAAAGGCAGGAAGAAGAGCAGAAGTCCCGCCTGAAGGTGCTCGATGAGAAGAAGTCCGAGCAGCGGCACCTCGAGGCGCTCGTGCAGGCTCTGGATGAGCTGCGCGCCGCCCTCAGCGCTCAGATCAAGCCGCGCCTGGAAGAGGCCGCGTCGGATTTCCTGTCGCAGGTTGCACCCGAGCGCTACAGCCAGATGGACCTCGACGACGATTTCGCGCCCCGGCTTTACGAAGAGGGAGAGCACAAGCCGGTTGTCTCCGGGGGCGAGGAGGATATCCTGCATCTGTGCCTGCGGCTCGGAGTTTCGCAGATGATCGCCGAGCGCGCGGGCATCGAACTCGGCTTGCTGATTCTGGACGAGGTCTTTGGTTCTCTCGACGAGTTGCGCCGGGAGAACGTGATCGCTCTTCTCGACAACCTGAAGGGCAGCTTCCCGCAGATTCTGCTCATCACCCACATTGATTCGATACACGACATGGTGGATCGCTGCATCTGGGTGGACTACGATCAGGACACGCAGTCGTCCGTGCTGCGCGACGGCGCTGGGCCGTCCGGCCTTCCGAGTGTGGAGGAGATCCTTGAACTTGCGTAACACCGCACATTCGTACGTTGCCTGGGCCCTGCGAGGCGGCAATTGAGCGCGGCATCCGCCGGAGGGTTCGCGGAGGATCTCCGCGGCTTCCAGACCCGGTTTGACGCGTGGCTTGCGGCCTTCGTGGCCGAGCGGCGCGCCATCGCGGCCGCGCGGGACGGGGGCCTAGACGAGTTTCTCTCAGGGGTTCAGGACTATGCGCTGCGTCCGGGCAAACGGATTCGGCCGTTTCTGGTTGAGGCCGGATATCTTGCCGGCGGTGGAGCACGCTACGATGATGTAATGCCCGTGGCGGCTGCCGCGGAGATGCTGCACGTCTTCGCGCTCGCCCACGACGACGTAATGGACAGGTCCGATCTGCGCCGGGGTCTGCCGACCGCGCACCGGATGTGGGAGGCGTGGCACGGCAAACATGGGCTGCGCGGCGACGCGGCGCATTTCGGAGTCTCGGCGGCCCTGCTAATCGGCGATCTCGCGCTGGCGCTCTCCGATACGCTCATCGACAGCGCCCGGCTCGACTCGGAGCGGCGGGAGGCTGTCCGGGACGTCTGGAACACGATGCGCGAGGAAGTGATCGAGGGTCAGTTTCTGGATGTGGTCGCATCGAGCCGCCCAGCTCCGGCGCCCGAACAGGACATCTGGAGCATCCTCAGTCTCAAGTCCGGAAAGTACACCCTCGAGCGCCCGCTTCACCTCGGCGCGGCCGCCGCGGGCGCGGATGATTCTGTCTTCGCGGCGTTCACAAGTTTTGGAATACCACTTGGCCGGGCCTTTCAGATCAAGGACGATATTCTGGGCCTTTTTGGCGATGAAGTCGCGACCGGGAAGCCGGTTGACTCCGACATTCGTGAGGGCAAGTCAACGCTCCTGATATCGCGAGCCTATGAGACTTCGGACGAAGCCGGGCGCGATCTCCTGAGGCGGGTGTGGGGCGATGACGCGGCATCGCCCGCGGACGTCGAGAAGGTGAGAGAGATCGTCACCAGCACAGGCGCCCGGCGCTATGCCGAGCAGACGGCTGAGCGCCTTGTTCGGGAGGCGCTCGACGCCCTTGCCGCTGCTCGCATCGGGGCGGACTGGCGGGAAACGCTCGGCGGCATGGCCCATTTCATACTCACGCGCGCTTCCTGACGGATTCCTGAGGCGAAAACAAGGGCCCGGAGCGTCTCCGCTCCGGGCCCCTCATTCGAATCAGTCAGTTCGCTTCGGAACTGCTACTCGACAGCGATATCCGCATCGTCGCGCGGCTGAATGACAGGAATAACCTTGTCTCCAGCCTGAAGCGCGCGCACCACACCCGTGACCTTCGCATACTGCTCAGGCAGGGGCACGATGCCGATGGTGGACGTCGTCAGGTCTATCTTGATGCCCTTGACCGGGGTCGTGGAGTCGTTCGCCACGACAGAGCCGTCATCAAGGTAAACGTAGCTGTAGAAGTCCGTCTCGGTCACCTGACCGGCAACCGTGGCAAGCAGGCCGTCGTCCGGAAGGCCGACGCCGCTGGCAACCTTGTCGCCGCCAGCATCGCTCGAGCGCGTCTGCAGCGGAACCGCCGTGAACGCCGCGCCCGCAGTGATGTCCGCCAGGGCCACGTTGAGGATGCGCTCCGCGCCAGCGGTGCCCACGGTGCCGGTGAGGCTAACGAGCGTGTTTACGGCAACGGACGGAGTCCCGCCGGATACCACCACCCGCACGCCAGCAGCGCGGTCCTTGTCCTGAACGAAGAAGTCGTTGCCGATGATCTTCGTCACGACAACATCCGCCAGCCAGACCAGTGTGCCGTCCGTGCGCGTCTTCGCCTTGCCAACCGTCTCCGGCGCCTGATACAGCACGGTGTTGTCCACGCTGGTGGAGGGCTGGTTCGGGTTGCCCGAGCCGTCAACCGCCGCGTCCGGGGCGATGGAAGCCGTCACGGTGCCGTTGCCGGACATGCCGGTGACCGCGATGTTGTAAACGCTCGGGCCGCCGGTAACGGTTGCGCCAGTCGGCTCGCCCGTGCCGCCGACGATAACGTCCGCCGAGTCGAATCCGGTGACCGGGGCGCTGAACGTGGCGGTGAAGTTGATGGGGCTGGTCCCGGTCGGGTCAGCCTGCGCGCCGGCCTGCTCGACGGTCACCTTCAGGTTGCTGGTGGCCACATTGCCGTAGTAGGTGGTCGTGAAGCTGTTCGGGCCGTCCGGAGGCGACCACATCCGCACATGCTCGTCCGACTGGCAGCCCGTGTAGAGGTTGCCGGCCGCGTCGAACTCTGCGTCCTGAACAGTGTTCAGGTCGCTGATCTGGAATGCCGCGAGAACCGCGCCGTTGTCGGTATCGAAGACCACCGCGCGAGCGCCGGGAACTGCCACGGAGCAACCGGATGCAACTGTGGCCAGGCCGTCACGGAGGGTGACGCCGCGTCCACGGGTCTCGTCCACGGCGATGGCGGTGGACATTGTCCAGCAGGCGGGGAAGTCGGGATTGACGGCGAGGATTCCTTCTATGATCTGGTTGTTCCTCAACGTCCAGACTGTTCCCGCCACGTTGCCGTCCGCGTCCAGATCAAACCTGGAGAACCCGATGTTGTTCGTGTAGTTCTGGCGCCTGTTGCAGATGTAGGCGTCGCCGCTTTGTTCACCGATGTAAAGTCCACGGCCGGTGTAGAAGCTTGTGCTCGTGCCGGTGCCGGTCTGCGGCGGCGGGATGACGTAGCCGCCGTTGAGCAGCTCGACCGCCGGGCCAGTATAGTCTTCCTGAACCGCGCCGACGTCCCAGCGAAGGAAGTCGGGGCCAGCCACCGAGTGGACAACGCCCGCGTCGAGGTCTTCATCCAGGCCGAACAACTGGCGGGCCGCGCCGGTGCCCCTCAGGGCGGCTTCGAACTGGTTGCCGTGGTTATAGCTGCCGGCCGGGGCGGCGGGGCCCGTGGTGTCTTTGTTCATCAGCCGCTTCACCGCAGTCCCGTCGGCATTGAACACCCAGACGTTCTCGTATGTGTCCGAGAAGTCGCACATCAAGACCTCGTTCCAGTTGTCGTGGTTGATGTTCAGCTTGAACGGGCTGTTGTTGGATGCCACGTTGAAAATGAGGTTGGCGTTGGCGGCTGCTGCGGCCGTTGCGGCCGAGCCTCCACGGAACGTCATGTCGCTGTTGAGAAGGAACAGGCCTTCAGCGGCGGCACTGGCGCCGGGATTGACGGATAGCGTGGCGTTTGCGCTCGAAACATAGATCTGGCCGAAAAACGGGCTCGCCTGATCCCTGTTGATGGCCAGGCCCTGCGGCGCGTAATACTGCGCGCTGCCGATCTCGCTGCCGCCTTCCAGCGGAGTGATGTTCGTCCACGTGCTAGCGCCAACGGAGTCCTCGGCCTTGACCCGGAACTTGTACGCGCCGGACTTGGGGGCGAGTCCGCCGCCGTCCTTCGTGCCGTCCCATACAACGGTGTTCAGACCCCAGGTAGTTGTTCCTGCGATGGTCTTGATGACCGTCCCCGGATCGGCGGCCCGGTAGACCTCGATGGTGACGGCAGTGGCAGGCTGGTTGAGCCTGTAGGTGATGGTCAGGTTGCCCTGAGTCCCGAAATTCCACTCGCTTCCGGCGGCACTCAGGTGTGCGGCAAAGACGTTGGCGAACGACGGCGCGGCCGTCATTCCCAGCGCCAGCAGGCACACCAGAAGCCCGAGCAAGCGAGCAGGGCGAATAGAGGGTGTTTTTCTCATGATCCCTGTCTACCTTTCATAACAGATACACATCATCGGACGAGCCGCCACATAGCCAGCGCTGTCCAGATCAGCGCCGACCCGGCCCACTCCCTGGCTCGTGCGCTATCAGCGGGGCGTTCAACAACGGGGCCGGACTCTCCTGCCGCTGCGCACAAGTTTTCTGCAGCCTTGTACCGTTTCAAGCTTTTTACGTCAACAACACCGAGGCGCGCGAAGCAGCCGCCGGAGGGCGGGCGAGGCGCTCGCGGGGTGTGCGTCAATTTTGTGGTAGGTGGTCAGGCATGGGCGGCGTAGGCTGCGAAGTTGACTGTCGGTTCGTCCAGCCAGCGCAGGCGCAACTGGAGCATGGCTTCGGCTC
>Ga0255341_1004810_pt1 | contig 13874 bp, 17 predicted proteins | sample wastewater_treat_8_FD_192418 | JGI IMG/M metagenome (GOLD analysis project Ga0255341, IMG submission 192418) | Wastewater microbial communities from Lulu Island WWTP, Vancouver, Canada - plant12 | ecosystem: Engineered > WWTP > Wastewater > Unclassified | place: Canada: Vancouver, British...
TCAAAATGTACTGAAACGCAGAGACTCTCATATCCACGGTTTGGAATTACTGATTCTGGAAAAAATCAAATACCAAGATGGCTAAAAGAAGCACAATGCGAAGGGGCTCTATTGGAATTGGAGGATACAGGGATACTTTCCTGGGATGAATCTGAAGGAGGAAGGCTAACTAAAGAAAGAGAGGGAGAAATAGAGAAAAGCTATACCCAAGGACCAAGCAGCGTGCGCAAATTCCCGCAAATCTACGGTCTAATTAAAGCACATATAAAAAGCCCTTCTCAAATAGGAATAATGAGAGCATGAGAAGAAAGGAAGAGTTGCGGTTATTAAAAAGGAGCCTAGAACTAAATACACAGCATGAGATCGATGCAAGCTATGAAGATAAAGGAATATTTAAGACTTCGCTATCTCCTTCAAAAAAAGTGAATAAGAGCTTGGAGAAACAATACCTACTAATAACAAAGAAAAGCATCGATATAAAGGAAAATGACAGAATTGAAGGAAAAGAAGGGTTATACAGAGTCTTATGTGCGCAAGATTATCCTAAACACAAAGAAGTCCTAATTGAAAAGGAGCATTAAGAATAATGATTGAGGGTGCCTTGATAGCCACAGCGCTTGTTACAGACAGTGAACTAATAAGGCTATTGGGATCAGAAAAGAAAATCATTCAAGGCAATCTATCTAAAAAACCTTCTTGGGATCCGCCTTTAATACTGATTTCAACAAAGGAAGGAATACCACTTATTGAGAGCGATGAAGGAATAGTAGTGGAAAAATCTATCTGTACTATAGAAATAATAGCAGAAGAAAAACTTGAGGAAATAAAATCTAGGATAAAGAAACTGATGGAAGGGCTAATGTTCCGCGGCGAAATGATAAAGAAAATTCCTAGCGAAAGGCCTGAATGGAAATGCCTTGAAATGAGCTTTGCTAGGGCGAGATTATTACAATGAAAGATTTAGATAGGAAGAGATCAAAAGATAATAAAGAGATAGAAGCTAAAACAAATATCGATGAAGAAGAAGTGCTGAATCTTTTGGAAGAGAAGCGGGAATGGGAAAGACTGTCTAAAGGAATAGCTTTTGGAGAAGGATTGTGACAGAGATAAGCTTCAAAAGCGCTGAGGGCAAAGAGCTAAAACTAGGTAAAGGAAGACTTAAGCTACTACACGTAGAAGGCTTTGAAGCACCGAAAGTTACTATAGCTTTTGCAAAAGGACCAGGAATAGATGGAGCAATTGAAGCTAAATACCGGATAGAGCCAAGACATATAGAAATAGATGCGCTTCTAGATCTAAGGGATTTGGATGAAATAGGCATCTCAGAAGAGCGCAAGAATATATCTGAGGCAATGAACACCAAAGATAATTATGGAAAATTAACTATAAAAAGAGATGAAAGAATTCGGAATATATCTGCAATGCCATGCCAAGTGATCTTCAAGAAAAAGAGATGGAATGAAGAATGGCAGAAAGTAATTCTTGGCTTCATTTGCGAAAAGCCCTTTTTCAAGAATATTGAACCGATAGAGAATAGGCTTAGATTCTATGCTTGGTTAACTGAATTCAGTGAAGAAGGAATAGAGTTCAATGAAGAAGGATTAGAATTTTCGAGGATAGAAAATGCCGGAGGAAGAACGATAGAAATAATAAACAATGGAAATGTACCAGCCCCAATAAAGATCAGATTTACAGGGCCAGTTGTGGATCCGTATATAAAGAATAAGACTACCAATGAAACAATAAGAATAGATCAGATAATAAAAGAAGGAGAGTACGTAGAAATCGATACAGAGCCAGGAAGAAGGCAAATAAAGCTACTAAGAAATGGATATTTACAAAACGGAATGCACTATCTAGATCTTGAATCAACATTCTGGAAACTAAAAGATGGGAAAAACATAGTTGAAATAGGGGATATATCTCCAGGAGAAGGATCAGAGGCGTTATTTGAATTTTATGAGCATTACCTTGAAGCATGAGGAGTAGATATGAGTGAGGAATCGGGATTTTTTACTAGTGTTGCGGGCGATAGAAAATATACAGCTCGGTTTATGAATGAAAAGATGAACGACGCAATGCAAGGAGCGGATGGTGTTATTGCAAATGTCGGCGGAGAGTTAATAGTAACGGGCGATGGGAGTCTAAGCGTGAATATAGCTCCAGGTAGTGCAATAAAAAAAGGCGTATACTACCGCAACGAAGATAACCTAAGAATAACTCTTTTAGAGCCAACTCTAGGCAAAAAGCGCTACGACAGAATCGCAATAAGAATAGACCATTACAGGCGCAAAATGGTTGCAAAGGTGTTACAAGGCAACGAAAGCACGGAACCTATAGAACCAAATTATGGAAATGAAAATGATATAGCTCTTGCAAAAGTACTTATAGATCATACAGAAGATCCGGTTGTTGTAACAGTGACAGACGAGCGCCAAATGAGACCGATATTTCTAACTAATATGAATTCAATAGATGAGCTAAAAGAAGGAGAAATATATGGAAAAGTAAAAAAGGAAAAAGCTAATGCGCTAAACAATGGACAGCTGGGAATAAACATGAGGCAATTCATATTTGTTTCAAGGCCATGGCACAATGAAGATATTTATAGTTGGGACATTAGCTATTTAGGAGAGGTAATAATAGTATCAAAAGATGGCGATTCGATAATGGCAATAAGCGATGACGCTGGATTAACCTGGAAGAATATAAAGGCAACAACAGCAAATGGAATACCTAATGATTTAGGAGAAATTAAATGTATGGCAAGATGTTCTGATAACGCCATTTTTGGTGGAGGGACACATGCAAGAATACTGCGGAGTACAAACAATGCAAGTACATGTGTAGTAAAATTCGAAGATACTGAAGAAGATTATGTGAGCGCTCTTTTGACTATTGATAATCATAGTCTTATTGGATTCTGTGGAAAGAAAGTGATAGCATCGAACGACTGTGGAATGACCTGGACGCAAAAGGCAAGCTTTATTAAAGATTTAGAAATAGAAGCGTTAGAAAACATTGGCAACGGAGTAATTCTAGCAGCTGGGCATGGTACTGAAAAAATATGGAGATCCACTGACTCAGGAGCAACCTGGACGGCAGTAAAAACAACAGAAGTAGAATCTTGCAATGCAAGCTTTTTAAAGCATATCGGGAATGGAATTGTTCTACTGGGATACTCAGAAGGTTATAGAGGATCATTATATCGTAGTACTGATTATGGTCTTACTTGGGATGATGGGATAAGAATTGACAATTGTAGTGATTATAGATGCATTCTTGTGGAAGGAGAGACAATTTATATTTCGATAAGAAATAAAATATTTGCAAGCGAAGATAAAGGAGTAACCTGGGAGCTAAAGTATGCTATGGCTAATTGCAGCGAAATATACTTGTTAGGAAAAAGGTGGGGTGGAATAATTTATACGATAGGAGCCGATGGGCATGTTTTCTGGGGATATCCGATGACAGCCTAAGCATGAAAACACCAACAATAAGAATACTGAACCAAGAATTAAAACTGCTAGCAGATATTGACCAATATAGCGAGCTTTACTACACGAGAGCGCTTATCGAGCCAGGCGATTTTGCATTCTCCTTACCTTTTTCAAAAAAAGAAGCAGAGATACTCGACGAAGGGAATATCATCCTAATAGGTAGTGATGGTGAACGGGCTGGAATAATAGAAGAAATAGAAAAGAAAAAGCTAGAAAAAGGTAGCGAATGGATAATATGCAGAGGGCATGAAGCAAAAGCGCTTTTAAAAAGAAGGATAACACTACCAAAACTAGGCCAAAGCCGAATTGAGATGGAAGCTCCAAGCGAAACAATTATGAAGGAATTGGTGAGTAATCAGTGTGGAAAAGAGGCAGGAGTAAAACGCCAATTTCCTAAGATGGTAACTACAAAGGATTATAGAAGAGGCCTAAGCTATTCGCTATCGTGCGCATTCTCAAACCTCCTTTATGAACTACAAAAATGTGCGAAAGCTTCAAATTTGGGATTTAGCATAACACTAAATCCACAAGAAAGAGAGCTAGTATTTGATATCATAGAAGGAATTGATAGAAGTGCAAGTCAAAATAAGAATAGCCGAGCTCTTTTTGCAGATGAATACGATACTCTGGCATCGGTAAATATATCGCAAGGTGTTTTAGGTTATTCGTCTGAGCTATATGTGCTGGGAGCAAAATCTCAAGAAGGACGACCTATGGCTATAGCTTGGAATGGCGAAGAGCCAGAAGGATATGACAGGATAGAGAATGCAATAGATGCGCCCTCATTAACTGATATTGAGGCTCTAAGAAGATATGGAATTAGAAAGCTTGATGCTTTTCCTAAAACCTTCTTTCTTGAAGCGGAAATACCGTTCAATGCTCCAATTGAGCTTAAAAAAGATTATGAATTAGGAGATCTATGCAGTGTAAAGGCTTATGGAGAATGGTATAGCGTACCTATTTATTCGATAGAAGAAAAATGGACAAGGGATAAGCCTGGGATAAGACTTGGTTTTGGAAGACCAGCACAAGGAGCATTCAGCATGACTAAGGGAGCAGCGAATGAGCTAATGGAAGCACTGCGGGCAGGATAAAAAGGGTTAAAGGATATATATGAGAGAGATAGTTAATTCAATGGTGAATGCTTTGGCGGGAATAGCATCAGCTGCTATTGCAGGAGCTATATGGCTAAATCTCAAATGGCTTTTTAATTCAAAGAGAAGCATGGAAAAAATACTAGAAGAAGTTATGGGAATGCAATCAAACCTAACCATAATCTTCAGAATGCAAGGTCCGCTTCTTATGAGTCTAAAAGCCTCGCTTGAAGCCCAAAGGGATGGGCAATGTGATGGCAATGTAGATGAAGCGATAAAAATGATTAGCGAAGAAAAAAAGAAATTCGATGAGCATCTGGTGTCTGCGGCAATTGCAGGCAATGAGAGCGGAGAGAAAAAGAAGTGAGAGAAGGCATACAGAGTTTATTAGCGGAACTTGGAGAAGGATCCTGCCTTGCGCTCTGCATATGTGAGATAGGTAAACCAAGACTTTCAGAAGAAGAAGCTATAGGATTTATTATTAAAGGAATACAAAAAGGATATATATACTACGACGAAAACAACAGAAACAACCCAAAGAACTGCTTTGTAGAGAATCGCGATGCATTTATGGATATTGTAAGCGGGCAAAAAGGATGGACAAGTAGCACAGAAAAACCTGACTATAGACCAAGAAAAGATGAGAGAATAATAGAATGCTGGAGATGGAATGAAAAAGTAAATTTAAAAATAATTAACCACACCCATTTCAAACTTCCAAACTGGGACCCTTACAAGAATTCAAATACTCTAAAATATGGCTACTTAGAAAGCCTTAGAGTATTTAGAAGGAAGGCCTTATGAAAAAGCCTGGAATTTTGAACGAAGAAAATGGCTCATGGTCTATGCGAAGGACTCTTGCACTCCTATATAGCATCTGCTCGGTGAGCTGCCTTTGGCTATCCGCTATGAATGGCATGATGGCAGGTGTATGGGCAGGAATAGCGGCAATATTGGCTGTGCTTGTGCTCTTAGGATACACAACAATAGAAAGCCTTAAGAGTATAGCAATGTCGATTAAGGAAAGAGAATGTGGAAAAGAAAAATAGGCTTTGGATTTTTGCTATTGCTATTCTCTTTGCGATGGCTATCGGCGCAGCCCTTGCGATTGCAAGAGCTAGACACGCCTACCCTATTAAAGGAAGCAGCATAGAAGATACAAGAATTGATGATATTGAACGAGGACTTGAAAGAGGAAGCAAAGGAATCACTGGAACTATCAAAGAATCTGGAAATACAGCTAGAGATATTGAACAGCGAGAGAGAGACTCTATTGAAAGATATAGAGAACTTGAAAGCACGGCTAGAGAGCTTGGAGATAAGATGGGCAGAATCGGAGAGACTCAGGAAAGAGCTGACGGATGCATTGAGGATCTCAGAAGCATCGTGGAAGAGCTACAGAGAAGAAGTGGAAGCGAGAATCCGTAAAGAGAAAATAAAAGGAATAATTATTGGGCTTGAAGCAGGGATGATGATTGGAATGGTAGTAGGGATAGCGAGAAGATGAAAACAGCTCATAAAAAAGAAATGAATGCTTTGTGAATGGCGCAATGACAACCATTGCATATTAAATCCTTTTGCGATACCAAGATTCTATCTATTCTAAAAATAATTAGCAAAAGATAAGCATAAGAATACTCTTGCTATAGCTATATAATAAGAAAGATCTGCTTAACTAGTACTTATCCTGTTGCTATAAAATATCAATAAAGAAAACTTATTCTCGCTTCAAAAGAGGCTAACAATTCATATTAAGAGCTTATATCGATATTCTCTGATTTGATTTTGCAGTTATTTTATTATAGGGTTTTCCATGGTATAATATGTTAGCTCGACTCGCTTCGCTCGCGTGTATTGGAGAGAAAAATGATTTATATTCCGGAAAAGGAAATTGAAGATTGGAAAAAATTACTTGCTGATCCTCAAAAACAATGGAAAGATGGTTATTCCGCAAAAGAGTTGGCGAAGTACTGGCATGGTAAAAATGAAATACCAAAAGAAATACAGCAAATAATACATAAAGGTGTTAATATTCCGAGAGAAGATGTTGAAATTATTTTTGCAGTACCTGAATACAAAGTAGATATTCCTGGAGGTAAAAGACCATCTCAAAACGATTTGTTTCTATTATTGAAGACTGGAGCATCCACTGGCGTAATGATGATAGAGGCTAAATGTATGGAGAGTTTCGGGCCTATAGTTGGGGATTGGAAGAATGATGGGGAATTAAGTAATGGGAAAAAAACGCGATTAGATTACTTGTCTAAATTATTAGAAATAAATGAAAAGAATATCGATAAAATAAGATATCAATTACTTCATAGGACTGCGTCAGCAGTAATAATGGCTCAAAAGATTAAATGCGATTTTGCAATAATGGCTGTTCAGTCATTCCAATTCTCTGAGGAATCGTTTAGTGATTATACCTCTTTTTTAGAATTACTTGGATTGAATGCTATGAAAAACGGCATTTGTGGTCCAGTTATATTTAGTGGAATACCAACATATTTTTGTTGGATCCAAATATCCTATAATGGAGGGATTTGATGAGTACTAAATGCAAATTCTGTGGATCAACAAGCTATGGAAGTTGCTATAAAAGTCCTCATGGTAAACATGAGCATTTAGACGACGAAAAGCATTGCGTTTTCTGTGGATCAACAAGCTATGGAAGTTGCTATAAAAGTCCTCATGGTAATCATCAACACGGAAGTGATGGGGAACATTGCATTTATTGTGGATCTACTTCAACTGGTAGTTGTTCAAGAAGTCCTCACGGAAAACACGAAAGATAAAAAAAAGCTAACAATCGCTTAGACCTGATAATCCGGCTTGTCACGATTCGTGCTTAGGTCATTGACGCACGAATCGCGCCAGTCTCGGATTACAGGTCAAGCGCACGTTAGATGGGTCTTCACACAAAAAGGATAAATATGAAATCCAAATTTCTTATTGCTCTAATTATATTAATCTTATTATTGACCACATATATATCTGCAGAAAATAGAGTAGCATTAGTTATTGGAAATGCAAATTATGCTTATTTAGGTAAACTGAAAAACCCAATTAACGATGCAAACGATATTGCCGCTACGCTTTCATCCTTAGGCTTTGAAGTTACAAAACTAATTGATAGTAGCCTTATAGATTTAGAAAATGCTGTATTGGCGTTTAAAGAAAAATTAGCTCAAGATAGAAATAATGTAGGAATATTTTATTATGCTGGCCATGGTGTACAATCGTCATATGAAAATTTCTTGATCCCATCTGATGCCAAAATACAAAGTGAACAATTTTTAAAGGTAAAATCTTTATCTTTGCAGACAGTATTAGACCTTTTACAATCAGCACATAATAAATTAAACGTTGTTATTCTTGATGCATGTCGAGACAATCCATTTGGCTGGAGTCGATCGGGAGTAAGAGGCCTGAGCGTCGTCGGTCGACAGCCACCAGGAAGTATTATTGTATATTCCACAAGTTCAGGAGAGGTCGCACAAGATGGTACTGGTAAAAATAGTGTCTTCGCCGATGCATTGTTAAAGACACTTACACTAAAAAGTGTTGAAATCAAAGAAGTATTCAATAAAGCTGGCTTAATTGTACAAAATAACACTCATGGGGAGCAGATACCTGCTGTATATAATCAATTTTTTGAATCATACTATTTAACAAATACAGATGAGGTAAGTAGCTCCATTGAAATAAATCCTCATACTAATAATCAAATAGTCCCGAGAGACAGCCTGCTTATTGAATTATTATTTACCGGAAATACACTTGATACTAGTGCTAAGAAAAATATTATAACTTCATATAATATTCAATATAGTAAAGATAGATTTAATAGGGATTATAATGCTATAATACTAAATGGGATAGACAGTTACATCGACTGTAGTGATCAAATTAATTTAATTGAAAAAAGTTTTTCTATTTCAATGTGGTTTAAAAGAGACGCCATCAATGGTAATCATCAGGATCTAATTGGACAAGGCTTTAACCAACCTTATTGCGTTTTGCATTTTGGATTTAGATCTGATGATACAATTTTATTAGATTTTTATCTTGACGGTATTACCACAAAAGGAACATATCCAGATAATACAAAATGGCATCATATTGTAGGAATGTACGATTATCTTTCCAAGAGTAGTACAATATTTTTAGATGGTAAGGAAATTGCAAATGCTTATATCAATCATGAATATAAAGGATTTGGGAATTTTTATATTGGTAGAAATGGAGCAAATAATATTCAATATTTTAGTGGTCAAATAGATGATATAAGAATATATAATCGAATACTTACAAAAGACGAAATATTAGCTTTGTTTGAAGAACAATAAATTTAAACCCTAACTTTTCAAAATAGGGAATATGAGTAATATCCTTTTTGCAAAATAGTGCTTATAACTTTTTAATAACCTCAATTCTCGCTTATTTATACCTAGGGGTTCCTGAAGAACTCGCTTTCTGGTTTTTCAAGCAGCTATAAGCTGACAAATTCGCTTCCCAAAAACTATTCTGACCATCTCGAATATGGTATCCAATAGAGCCACAAAGAAGGCCTTCGCCTTCCTCCGGTACAGCACCATGAGGTTCATCATGCTAATGTCAAGGTAATTTTTACATGCTTCGGTAAGATGTTTTTTATGTGGTACGGTAAGGTATTTTTTATGTGCTTCGGTAAGGTGTCGCCGCTCACTATATTCCGCCACTTTTAAGGAATTTTGCTCAAGATATAGGGGCCAGTTTAAGGCAAATCTGCTCAAAATAATTGGGCCACTTTCGTCAGGTACTCGACCTCCATAGGCTTAATGCAATGGAGGTCAATATGGGGTATCGGACGATGAAGCCTGAGGAACTGTTTGAGATATGGTCTCGTTTAATTAAGGGCCACTCTCGGCGAAGGATAGCACAAGAGCGGGGACTCGACCGAAAGACAGTCAATGAATATGCAGCTAGAATACTTAAGCTCTCTATTCCAGCAGGAACGAGCTATACCAAAGCCATAGAAATACTCTCTCAAGTCTGCAAGGAGAATAGAAAGCCACAACCGAGTCAAACGATATTCAGCTTATATCAGGATGAAATTCAAAAGCTTTTAGAAGGAGAGCCAGAGAAGCTTAGGCTTCCCATGAAAGCCATAACAGTATGGGAAGTACTTGTTTGCAAATATGAACTAGACCAAAAAACAAGTTATCAAAGTTTTACACGCTTCATAAGGACTAATGGACTTATTAGAGCCAAGAACCATCCAGTGATCCGCATTGAGCAAGCATGGGGTGAAGAGCTACAGCTCGATTACGCAAGGATGGGGCTCTGGATTGTAGACGGTAAATCCAGAATTATCTATGCCTATATCGCGATACTATCAGCCTCAAGACTACCTTTTATCCTCTTTACCACAAGTCAAGATGAGGCGAGCTTCGCTTATTCTACTGTAAAAGCTCTGGAATTTTATGGCGGAACAACAAAGTACCTCAATCTGGATAATCTCAAGGCTGGTATTCTAAAGCCTCAGCTCTATGATCCGCTACTCAATAGGACATTTGCTGAACTCTGTGATCATTACGGCCTTCTTGCCGATCCAGCAAGAGTAGCTCATCCCAAGGATAAGGGAAAGGTCGAACGCTTTGTACAGGTGGCCAAGGAAGCATGGAAATTCCTCACCTATATTCACCCTGAGGAAAGCCTCGATAACCTCAACGAGGATTCCATGGACTGGTGCCGCTCTACCTATGGAGCTAGAAGACATGGTACTACTGGCCTAAAACCCTGGGAAGCCTTCAAGAACTATGAAAAGGAAGTACTTGGTCCACTTCCAGCTGTACCCTATACTCCTAGTCGCTGGTCATACCCCAAAGTTCATCCTGACCAATTTATCACTGTTGATCATAAGCTCTATGGCCTACCTGCAAGCCTCATTGGAAAGAATGTCGCAGTACGTTCTACCGAAAGCTTTGTCCAAATCTATTTTGAACATAAGCTTGTTCGGAGCTACACAGTACCCAAGGAAGCGAGACGAGCCTATTTGCCAGAGGATTTTCCGCCCTATGCTCAACCTTTTAGCCAAGGCTCCTATGCTGCATGGCTCAGAAGACAGGCAGAAGCCCTAAGTCCTCAGGCTGGACACTATATTGGACAGATACTAGAAAACTCTGGCAATCTGGGTATCCGTAGAGCCCAAGGTTGCCTCAGGGTTCTTGAGAAATACAAATCACAAAAAGGTTTCAGCCATGTCCTAGGAAAGGCTATTGCTCAACATGTCTTTTCTCCTGATAGGCTAAAAGCCTTCTTTGCCGAAGAAGAAGGACAGATCGTCTTCCCTATTGTGCTCTCTTTAGAAGGCAAGGCCATGGGAAGAGAGGCGAGCTACTATACGGGTTCTTAACGGATACTAAAGCTATCCGTTTAGGCGGACCCGTAGGGGCCCGCAATGAATAGCCACAAGGAGGCTAGCCATGAATACCCAAGACATGATCAGCGACCTCAAACGCTTGCGTCTACCTGGTATGGCAGACAACCTGGATAGGAGAGCTCAGGAAGCAGAAGTCTCAAAACTGGGCTATCTTGAATTCGCTTCACTCCTCATACAGGATGAGCTTGCAAGCAGAGATTCTAACTCTTTCCAAAAAAGACTTAAGACTGCTGGCTTCTCTCGTCAGATGACCTTCGAAAACTTTGACTTTGAATTCAATGCATCGGTCCTACCTGCTCCCACGATACGAGACCTGGCTTCCTGTAGATTCATCGATCAAAGGAGAAATCTTGTCCTCGCGGGCCCTCCTGGTATAGGTAAGTCTCACATCGCTCAAGCAATAGGCCATGAAGCAACTCGCAGAGGAATGGATGTAGTATTCTTCAAAACTCATAAGCTCCTAGAAAAACTTCTCCCAGAAGGTTTATCTATACATCGCTCTCAGCTTCTTGTGAAGCGATGCCTGGACGCTGGCCTCCTCATTCTCGATGATTTTGCCTTTAGGCTTTACAGCCAGCAGGAAACAGAGCTTCTGTACACGCTCTCCGACGAACGCCTTCAGGAAGGCTCGATTGTGATCACATCCAACCGTCCTGCTGAAGACTGGTTCTCGATTTTCCCGGAACAGATTGTAGGAGGCGCGATCATGGATAGGCTTGTCTCAGGAGCGGTCAAACTGATCGTCACTTCAGGCCGCTCGTACCGTAAGGAAGGCATTTTGAACATGGCAACCGCCCAGCCCGCTGCTTGACGGCGTTTGGCAACTATGCTGTAACAGACTGTGTACCCCCGGGAAATTACCATGACCTTGCCCGGGGAATAAGATGACCCCCGATATCATAAAAGACCTTAATTGAAAATTTTATAAGAGGCTCTTAAAATAATTCTTTTTTGGCTTCAATGTAAGTTTTATCTTGACAAGCGATGTGCCCTCATATATGAACTATAAAGAAAGGAGGATCTTTATTTGTCAGAACATATCTTAGAATTATTCGAAGATGATAGGATCAAATGTAAAATACAGAAACGATTACCTTATCTATTCCAACTTGCAGAATTAGAGAGCTCGAGAGCAGGCAAAATCGGCATGGAAGTAGGTTCTATCCGTGAGAGGATAATAGTAGCTCTGCTTATCTATAAATTTGGTGAAAAAAATGTTAAAACAGAGATACCTATAACTGAACATGAAATAGATGCGCTACTATTTGACCAGCCGATATCCATTAAGACAATTACTGGAAAAATTCTTTCAGGGGTCAAATTGATATGGACCGTAGATGCTGAAAAAGCAAGACAATTCAATAATAGCTATTATCCTCAATGTGATATTTTGCTTGCTCAAATAAACTGGGGAAGCATTGGAGGATTCTATTATATCTCATTAGAAGCGCAAAAGAGAATATTTGATCTTTTAGGAAGAGAAAGATATATTAAGCTTCCTATACCTGGTACAAACCCCAGAGGTGTTGAGATAAATAAAGAAGCACTAACCAAGCTAGTTTGCGATAATAAATCAAGGAAGATTATGATAGAATGGAACAAAACAAATATTGAGTATGATCCTTATAAAAGATGGATTGACTTATGGAAAGAGGATTAAATGGAAAATTACAGGCCAAAAAATGGTACTAGGACAAGTTCGTTTGGATCCCCAGGAAGAATTAATCATGACTCTAGTCCTTTCTATTCAAGCAGATTGTACGATGGTTTGCCAAAAGAAGAACCAGGAGAATATATAGAAAAGGCTGTTAAGTCCCAATACACAGACGCTCTTATATGCAAGACAAGTGAAAACATGGAAGAATTACCAGATAACAGTGTGCATCTAATGGTTACTTCTCCACCCTATAATGTCGGAAAAGAGTATGATAGTAATCTTACACTAAGCGAATATCGAACATTCTTAAAAAAAGTATGGAGTGAAGTTAAGAGAATACTCGTTTATGGCGGAAGAGCATGTATTAATATTGCTAATTTAGGCAGGAAACCATATATTCCGCTTCATTCGTTTATCATAGAAGATATGATTGATTTAGGATTTATGATGAGAGGCGAAATCATTTGGAATAAAGCAACTAGTGTAAGCCCTTCAACTGCATGGGGTAGCTGGCTCTCAGCTAAAAATCCAACATTGCGAGATATTCATGAATATATACTAGTATTCTCTAAAGGAACATTTACAAGACAGAATCTTGGAAGAAAAAGCACAATTTCTAAAGAAGAATTTTTGGATTTTACTAAAAGCGTATGGACTTTCCCTGCAGAGTCGGCAAAGAAAACAGGTCATCCAGCTCCTTTCCCTATAGAATTGCCATATAGATTAATTCAATTATATACTTTTAAAGGAGAATTAGTTCTGGATCCATTTATTGGAAGTGGTCAAACAGCAATTGCAGCAATTAAGGCTCAAAGGCACTATGTTGGATATGATATCGATGAAGAATATATAAAGTTAGCAAAAAGGCGCATCAATGATTTTTCATTATCATTTAATACTCCGACTCTTTTTTCAAATATAGATAGCACAGAAGATAGGCTTGTTTTGGATGGAGAATAAGCTGGACATTAGTTTCTTAAAAACGAACGGCTACCACCAAAGGGTTGGCATTCCAAGGTTGAATGACAAGTCATTTCTTTTCTTTAGGTAAAAAATATGGGTGAGCAATCTAATAACTAAGTTAATTCCTAACTTTCCGTTTTAGGTAATATGTTCGGTATGAAGAGGCGAGGTAAAAGCAGTCTCAATTGGAGTGGCTGCGAGATCGGGCAGTTCCAAGTCAAGATGTTTGAGGACTT
>Ga0255341_1004814_pt1 | contig 13871 bp, 10 predicted proteins | sample wastewater_treat_8_FD_192418 | JGI IMG/M metagenome (GOLD analysis project Ga0255341, IMG submission 192418) | Wastewater microbial communities from Lulu Island WWTP, Vancouver, Canada - plant12 | ecosystem: Engineered > WWTP > Wastewater > Unclassified | place: Canada: Vancouver, British...
CTCGTGAAGGTTCAAAAGCTTCATTTTCACGCGGAGACGCAGAGGACGCAGAGTCTTATGCCAAGGGCTTCTTCCGGGATCTCCCCGTGAGGCAAAAATGATAACTTCTTAAGCTAAACGAGTATAAATCGAGGGTCGTCGTTACCATGGCGGCGTTGGCCGGTGATCTGCTGCTCAGTGCGCCACCGAGTCAGGAAACAGGCGGCATCAACTCTTCAACCGCAAAGGAACCATTTATGGAAGATCTGAACATCGTCATTGGAGGCGCTGCCGGGGAAGGCATCCAGACCATTGGTGAAGTGCTGGCCGAGGCCATCTCGGCCCTGGGATATGCCGTTTTTACCTGGCAGGAAAACGAATCCCGCATCCGGGGGGGACTCAACAGCTATTCCGTGCGGGTGTCGGAAAAGGTGGTCAATGCCCCCCTGGTTGAGGCGGACATTCTGCTCACCCTGAGTGAGCCGGCCGTGGCCAAATACGGCCGCCTTCTCAAGCCTGAGGGCATTCTCATCGCCCCGGTTGAACGGGATCAGCGCACCATCACCCTGTCATTCAAAGACATGGCGGAAAAGGATCTGGGCGATGCAGTTTACGCCAACGCCATCGCCGTCGGCGCGCTCACCGCCGCCCTGGGGATGGACCTGGAGGTGCTGAAAAAAGTCCTTGCCCGCCAATTCGCCGCCAAGGGCGACGAGGTCGTTGCCGCCAACCACCTGGCGGCGCAAAAGGGCTACGATCATGTCCAGGTGGCCTGCCGGGACATCTGCTACTGGCGCCTTCCGGGCAGCTCCGGGAAGTATTATCTAATTCCCGCCAACCGCACCATCCCGCTGGCGGCCGGGTACGCCGGCTGCCGGTTTATGGCCGCCTATCCCATGAGCCCCTCGACCGAAATCATCACTTACCTGGCGGCCAACGAAGACCGGTTCGGGATCTTCACCGAACAGGCGGAAGATGAGATTGCGGCCATCAACATGGCCATCGGGGCGAGCTTCGCCGGGGCGCGCGCCATGACCGCCACCTCCGGCGGCGGCTTTGCCCTGATGGTCGAGGGAATCAGTCTTGCGGGCATGGTGGAAGCGCCGGTGGTGATTATTCTGGCGCAGCGCCCGGGACCGGCCACGGGGCTTCCCACCCGTACCGCCCAGGGGGATCTGCTGTTTGCCGTCAACGCGGGCCACGGTGAATTCCCCAAGATGGTTCTCGCTCCCGCCGATGCCCGGGATGCCTTCTATAAAGTGGTGCGGGCCTTCAACCTGGCCGACAAGTACCAGACGCCGGTGATTGTCCTGACGGACCAGTTTCTCCATGAGACGCTCGTGTCCATCGAGTCCTTCGACCTGGAACGGGAAATCCCGGCCTCTCACCTGGCCGATCCTGCTAACTGTAAGGAGTACCTTCGCTATCAACTCACCGAAAGCGGCCTTTCCCCGCGACTCTACCCAGGACAAAGCAGGCACCTCGTGGCGGCCGACAGTGATGAACATGATGAAAGGGGCCATATTTCCGAGGATCTTGGCTACACAGCTCCGGCCATGGTGCAAAAGCGGCTGGCCAAGCTTGCTGGCTTGAAACAGGAAGTGAATCCCCCGGAAACCTATGGGGTCGATGAGGCTGAGCTGGTCTTTGTTGCCTGGGGATCTACCCGGCAGGCCATTTTGGAGGGCATGGAGGGGCTCCGGGCAGGAGGTTTGAGCACGGGGCTGATTCATTTTACCGAACTCTGGCCGCTGCCGACCTTCCAATTTCCGGCAAACAAGCGCTACTGGTCAGTGGAAGGGAATGCCACCAGCCAGTTGGCCCGGTTGCTTCGCTCGGAATACGGCCTCGAGTTTTCCGGCGAGATCAACCGCTATGACGGCTTGCCGCTCACGGGTGAGTTTCTGAGGAGGTGCTTCCATGACTAGGATGGATGACTGGACTACGGACGTGGAAATCCAGTGGTGTCCCGGCTGCCCCAATTTCGGGATCCTGCAGGCGTTCAAAATGGCCATGGTGGAACTCGGTAAACAACCCCACGAACTCTGCCTCGTGTCCGGGATTGGGCAGGCTGCCAAGTTGCCTCACTACGTGAAGGCCAATTTCTTCAACGGGCTGCACGGCCGGGCTCTGCCGGCGGCATTGGCCATTCATGCCGCCAATCCTGAGCTCACCACCATCGTGACGACCGGCGAAGGCGACTGCTACGGAGAAGGAGGAAACCATTTCATCCACACGATCCGTCGCAACCCCAATATGACCCTGGTGGTGCACAACAACGGCCATTACGCTTTGACCAAGGGGCAGGCGTCGCCCACCACCGCCATCGGCCAAACCCGTGCCATTCATTTGCGTGGTGTCGAAAGCGCCCCGCTGCAGACCCTGGCCATCGCCATCGCCCAGGACTGCAGCTTTGTGGCGCGGGGCTTCGCCGGCGACATCGAACACCTGAAATCACTCCTGGTGGCGGGAATCAGGCACGAGGGTTTTTCTTATATCGATGTCATCCAGCCCTGCATCACCTGGGGCAAGCGGCCCCTGAGCTGGTACCGGGAGAAGATCGACCGGCTTCCCTCCGATCATGATCCAACCGACCGCCGGGCTGCACTCGAAAGGGCGCTCGAACCCGGGGACCGACTGCCCACCGGGGTCTTTTACCGCCATTCGGGACGGCCGCTTTATGCCGAACGGTTTCGCCGGGAGGTCAGCAACCAGCCCCTGGCCGCGCTGCCCTGGCCGGATCGGGAACGCATCGCGGATTACCTCGCGGAATTTCGAAGGAGATAAACGTCCATGTGTCAGGAACACAATTCCAACTCCTTCAGGTCCCTTTTGGACAGGCAATAAAAGGTCCCGTTCGGTCGAGACAGTCCATCGGCCACGATGGCATGAAGATGGCGTTGGAAGCTGGCGTAATCCCGGAAGGTCTGGATCACCATGATCATCGCCAGGATGCCGTCGGCAAGATCCAGCACCGTGCCGAAGAGCATTTGCAGGCTCTTACCCGCCCTCGCGGGCACAGGCTCTGGCGCAGTGGCAAATCTTTGTCAGCAGCTTCCGGTCGTACTTGAAATAGATCCGCAACATGATCGCGATGCTGAAGACGAACTGTCAATGGGGCACGGGATAGAGAATGTTGTCGGAGACGTCTTTCCCGAACTGAGTGACTGTCAAAAAATAATCATGCCATTTTGTAGCAACTGTTTTCTAAGGGGCGGCCGATGTGGGTTTATATTTCCAGGGAATACCGCTCTTCACTATAGCATTGAGGATGGTTAAAAGCTTGCGCATGCAGGCAGTGAGAGCCAGTTTACGTGCTTTGCCTGCAGCGACCAGCCGTTCATACAGGGTCTTGATCGTAGGATTGAAACGACTAGCCACCAAAGACGCCATGTACAATGCAGCTCTGACTGGAGCACGGCCGCCCCAGATAGACCGTTTGCCACGCAACGAAGCACTGTCACGGTTCAGCGGAGCAACGCCAATCAAAGCTGCAATGGATTTTCGGTTAAGTTTGCCGAGTTCAGGCACTTGGGTGATGAGCGTGTGTGAGAGGACTGGTCCGACGCCTGGAACGCTTTGGAGCAGCTGATCTTTTTCTCTCCAAAGGGGGCTTTGCCGAATGGTCTGGTTGATTTCGGAATCAAGATCAGAGATACGCTTTGCAAGCCAACGGATATGAGCTTGGATGTCCTTGCTAAGCCGTTTTGTTATGGTCGTTGTAAGCGGTTCTTTTCGGCCGCCAGCATCGCTACCAGCTGTTTGCGCCGTGTGTTGAGCGCGCCCGGCTCATGGAGTTGTTCGTCTTTTATTGGTCGGATTGCGGGGCGGACTTTTTGAGCAAATTCAGCCAGAATGAGAGCATCAATAGTGTCGGTTTTAGCGAGTTTACCAGGTGCTTTAGCGAAGTTTCGAGCTTGTCGAGGATTGATCACGACAGCGGGTAGCCGGTTTGTTGCCAGAGCAGTCACCAGCTGTGTTTCAAGCCCACCGGTGGCCTCCATCACAACCAAAGTTGGATTAAGTTGCTGGAGGCGTCCTGCCAAGGCCTCAATGCCCTTTTCATCGTGGACCACTTGCCAGCACTGTCTGGAAGGTAAGAGTGCAACGTCCAAAGTATTCTTGGAGATGTCGATCCCAACAAAACATTCAGGATTGTGTGTCATGGTTCCTCCAATTCCCTGCCTTGCGGATACGGGCTCCAAAGGCCCTTACAACTGTTCGGGTTGCTTGGAAAAGGATGTGACGACCCGAGCTACGTATCGGGTTTGGTCAACCCTAGGGTGGGCACGATCTGTCACATCCTTGCTGAAACCATATATATACTCGTTTAGGATAGAAAATTGTCTTCATGGTTCTGAATTTGCGGGACATGGCGGCTCTTCTTTGCTAGGGTCACAAAGGATTCCTTTCTATTTTCAGAAACTTTGTGCCCATAACGAGGAGCCCTCCAATGAGACGCATCCAATTTACGGAAGACGAGGTCCGACAGCTCAATGAAGGCCGTATCCATCATGAACATCCGATTGTGCGCCGTCGCATGACGGCTCTCTACCTGAAGGCCATCGGGCGGCAGCATAAAGACATCTGCGATGAGCTTAACATTAGCGGTCTGTGCCTCCGGAATTATCTGGATAAGTACATGAATGAAGGGCTGGAAGGCCTCAAACACCTTGGGTACCGAGGAAAACGCAATCTCCTTGACGAAAACCGTGACATCATCATCGCTCACCTCGAGACACAGCCCCCTGGCACTTTGAAAGAAGCCCGGGCGAGAATCGAGGAGCTTACGGGAATCAGCAGGTCGTTGCCCCAAATTCGAGCCTTTCTAAAAAAACGCCTCTTGCGGCGGAAAGTCAAGCAAGTTCCCGAAAAGGCTAACATTACTGCACAGGAGCTTTTTCGTGCTGAAACACTGGAGCCCTTGGTGGAGAAGGCGCAACATGGAAACATCGAGCCCTTTTTCATGGACGCTGCTCATTTCGTGTTGCTCCCCTTTCTTGGATATCTGTATTCCCTTGCCACAAGATTCATCAAGAGCTGGAGCGGGCGCAAGCGCTTTAGTGTCTTGGGTGCAATCAACGCTGTGAGCAAAGAGCTGATCATGATGACGGAAGCCACTTACGTGGACTCAATGACAGTCTGTGCTTTGCTCAAGGAGTTGGCAATCCGGTACTGGGATCGCCACATCGTAATAGTCTTGGACAACGCGCGCTACCAGCGTTGTCGGTTGGTATTGCGGACAGCGGAGAGTCTCCATATCCAACTGCTCTTTCTTCCCCCGTATTCACCGAATCTCAATCTAATTGAGCGCTTATGGAAATTCGTGAAGAAGAAGGTCCTCTATAACCACTTCTATTCGGACTTCCAGCTCTTTTGCTCCGCAATCACAGATTGTCTGAACAAGTCGCACACGGAGTACCGAAGTGAACTCGACACGCTTCTCACGCCGAAATTTCAGTCATTCAAAAACGCAACATTCAATCCTTAACGAGTATAATCGGAAAAAGAAATGATCTTCAATTTCTCAAAAGTGGCCTTGTTTCTGGTCATACCGACGGCGCTAGATTTCCTCACAGAGATAAAATATACATGATACTATTAAAAATTGTCTCTTCTTTGAAGGAATTCATCATGCCCGCACCCTCTGTTAAAGCTGAACCCCCATTCTGGCAGCTTCCCGTTACGGCGCTGATGGAGCGTCTGGGCTCCAGCCCTGAGGGACTGAGGAGTGCGGAGGCCGCTGCTCGGTTGATCCATTTCGGTCCGAACCTGATCCATGCCGAGCGAAAACGGGCATTGCTCCTTCAGTTTCTGGCCAAGTTCCGCAATCCCCTGGTCATCATTCTCCTCGCTGCCAGCGCTCTCTCTGCCTTAACTGGAGACACCGTCAGCTTCTGCATCATCAGCACCATAGTCCTCATCAGCGTGACCCTCGATTTCGTCCAAGAACATCAGGCCGGACAGGCGGCGGAACGTCTGCGCCAGTCGGTAGCGGTGCGTGGACAGGTAATCAGGGACGGCAAACCTCTTGAGATAACTATCGCGGAAATGGTGCCTGGAGATGTGGCACTCCTTGCCGCCGGCAACTTGATTCCTTGTGACGGCCGGGTGCTTGAGGCTAGGGACTTTTTCGTAAATCAGGCCCTGCTAACCGGCGAGCCGTTTCCGGTGGAAAAGGCTCCTGGTGAATTTCCTGAGGAACACGATGTCCTCACGGCCGGCAACACCGTGCTTTTGGGGACATCGGTCATCAGTGGCTCAGCGAAAGTGCTGATGTGCCGTACCGGGCAGAATACACAGCTCGGCGAGATTGCCGATACACTTCTTGCCAAGGCTCCGCCCACCGCTTTTGAGCAAGGGACTCAACGTTTCGGATACCTCATCATGCGCATGACGGTTCTCCTTGTCTTGTTTGTACTCCTGATCAACGCTTTCTTTCACCGTCCATGGCTGGAATCGTTCCTCTTTGCCGTAGCCTTGGCGGTGGGACTGACGCCGGAACTTCTCCCCATGGTGGTCTCTGTGACCCTATCGCGGGGAGCGCAGCGCATGGCGGCCAACAAGGTGATCGTCAAGCGGCTGGCCTCGATCCATAACCTGGGAAGCATGGATGTATTTTGCACCGACAAGACCGGCACCCTCACCGAGGCCCACATCCATCTGGAACGCCACATTGACTCGCTTGGACAGCAAAGTCAGCGCGTCCTGGAGTTGGCCTATTTCAATAGCTATTTTGAAACAGGATTGAGAAGCCCTCTGGATGACGCCATCCTTGAGCACCAGGAAATCGACGCAACGGGGTGGCGCAAGATCGATGAAGTACCCTTCGACTTCGAACGCCGCCGGGTTTCGGTGCTTCTTGAAAACGGCACGACCAGGCTGCTCGTCGTAAAGGGGGCACCCGAAGATATCCTGCGTCTGTCGGTCAGCTATGAGGCGGAGGGAGAGGCAGACCTGCATCCTCTGGATAAGAAGATGCTCGGAAAGGTCAATGCCCAGTTTGAGGAACTGAGTAAAGAAGGCTTCCGAGTGCTCGGGATCGCTTCGCGTAAGGTAGGTCTGGATCACCCCCACGCCGTAGTGAGCGATGAAACAGAGCTGGTCTTTGCGGGTTTTGCCGCATTCCTCGATCCGCCCAAGGAAAGCGCTCAAGAGGCTTTGGCCAACCTTGCGGCGGACAGAGTCGGAGTCAAGGTCATAACGGGCGACAACGAATTGGTGACCCAGCATGTCTTCGCTCAACTTGGCCTTCCCGTAAGCGGGGTGCTCATCGGCACTGAACTCCAGCAGATGGATGATCAGGCACTATCGGCCAGAGTGGAGCAGGTGAACCTCTTCTGCCGCATGATGCCTACCCAGAAGAACCGGGTCATCCTTGCCTTGAAACGGCGCGGCCATGTGGTGGGATATCTCGGCGACGGCATCAATGATGCTCCATCGCTTCATTCGGCTGATGTCAGCATTTCCGTGGAAAGTGCCGTAGACGTGGCGAAAGCGGCGGCGGACATGATCCTTCTGAAACGCGACCTGAAGGTCCTCCATGCAGGCGTCATTGAAGGGCGGCGCACCTTCGGGAATATCATGAAATACATCATGATGGGCACCAGCTCCAATTTCGGAAACATGTTCAGCATGGCCGGGGCCTCGCTCTTTCTCCCCTTCCTGCCCATGCTGCCGGTCCAGATCCTGCTCAACAACCTTCTCTACGACATATCCGAACTACCCATCCCCCTGGACCGCGTGGATGACGATTACCTGAGCCGCCCCCGGCACTGGGATATGGCATTCATCCGCAATTTCATGTTGATTATCGGTCCGATCAGCTCGGTTTTCGACTATCTCACGTTCTACATCATGCTGGCGGTTTTCCATGCGGGTGAGGCGCTGTTCCATACCGGCTGGTTCATTGAGTCCATGGCCACGCAGGTGTTGGTCATCTTCATCATCCGCACTCGCAGGAACCCCTTCAGAAGCCGTCCCAACCCCTGGCTGATTGCCTGCTCGCTGGCGGTTGTGGCGGTGGCTGTTCTTTTGCCGTTCACCCCTGCGGGTGTTTATCTCGGGTTTGTGGCCCCGCCCGCCTTCTTTTTCCTTATCCTGACCGGTATGCTGCTGGCCTACCTGTTGGCGGTTGAGGGAATGAAACAGTGGTTTTTCCAGCGCTTTGCCGCGGAATAATCCCACTGTGTTCGTTGTCATTCGCCACCGTTCGAAAGCGAGCATTGAGGGATCCTTGAGAGAGTCCATGGCGCACGATGAGATCAAATCGTCTTCCAAGGAGGTTTTCGCGCTGCCTTTCCGGGGCGCACAGGCTTGCTCACAGAATGTCCGCACAGACCTGATCAGCTCTTCGGAGCAATTTACTTAAGAATTCCATAGTTGCGAAGATTGGATTTGATATAGGCCCAGTGCAGGACAACATGAATCACTATGACAATGATGAACAATAGAGCGGTCCATTGATGGACTTCCCGGAAAAAGTGTCTGATGGCAATCACAAATCTACTACCGGTATCAACCCCGCGTGGAATAAATAGCCAGTTGATAAGTCCTGTGAATGTTAGGATTGCAAATAGAATAAATGATGCCGCATTTACATACCAGAGCTTTGCTCCCTTGTTGTCGTCCATTCCTTACTCTCCTTGATCCTGTTGATATTACCACAGTTATTCGTAATACTCTCAAAAGCGACACCCTATAAGTTCCTGTTTCAAGGTGTAGCAAAGGATAGGCAAGCTGTCAAGAATGTGTCTCAGCCGGCACATTGCGTAGACTTACACTTCAGATGGAGACTGGTCTGAACACGGTTATCCACCGTACCCACCGGTGTGATCTCAGCCTCTTCCAACTTGGACTCCGGCTCCTCGACCATTTACTGAATGAAGATCTCACAATACCGGTCGCCTTCACGCCTGCGAGGGCTGGTTAAAATGTGTCCGGTAGTGAAGTTCGACGTAGAGTAGATTGACCAGCGACTCAGGTACGTATAACTGCCTTATATTCACTCCAGGGGTGTGGCTCCTTCGGGTATTGATAGCATTTGGATATCGCCAACCATTCCGTTTCATCTCCCTCCATCTTTAGGAGGCCAAGCTGACTCCTCAAAACCGGAACCAACCTCTTCGGAAGGATTGTCATTGAGGCACTGGAAACTGAAAACATCTCTCCTTCAGAGCAAAAAATGGTCCTTGGCGATTCTTCATGTGTCCTGATCATATCGATAATACACCGTGTACGGTGTACGCTGGGGCGACAGTGCCATCGTCTCCCCGGCACGTAATCAACCATAAAGATTCTCAATCCACCTTGTCGCTTCGCTGTCGCTGATCTTCCCGAGATACCTCTGAGTCGTTGAGAGATTGGAATGGCGCAGGATTAGCTTGCTAACGATTTCGATGGGAACCCCAGATCTCGACGCATACGTGGCGGCATGCCGCCTCAAGTCATGTGGCCTCAATTCGATCCCGGCCAACTTCCCGGCGCTCTTGACAATGATCCTTGCTGCAGCATAAGTGATTTGGAAAATCCTGCACTCAGGCGCTATTGCCTTGTCTTTCAAATACGACCTCAAACGATCCGCAACTTTTCGGGGAATGAACACGACCTCAGCGTCCCTGCCGCTTTTGGGGCTTCGGATCATCAATTTCTGGTCGCCGACATCATTAGGAGTGAGCTGCAGGACTTCGCCTATTCGCATGCCGCCTCTTGCCATCAATTCCAGGATAAGTCGGTTTCTCACCTTCGTTGTCCTGAAGATGATCTCATCGACTGTCTCTTTCTCAACAACTTCCCAGTGCGTGGGTTTGCCAGGTCGGTAGATCTTTCGTAGCATCGGGGCATCGCAAGGATTTTGAATGGAGGGGTCAAGATTGGTCTTGATGAAGTTGAAGAAGGCCTTGAGGTGGGAGTATCGGCCGTGCTTGGTCTGTTGCTTTCCCTTCTCAGTGATCTTGTTCAGGAAGGAGACGACCTCCTCGGATGTGATGCCGGCAAGCTCCCGGTCTTTGCCGAAATGATCGCCAAACTTGGTCAGAGTGGCACCATACGACTCAATCGTATTTTTCCCCCGAATTGATCCTGTGGTATTCTCGATAGAATTGAATTGCCTGCTCCAGTCTCATGGTGGTCTCCTTTCGTGGTTATGGGTAGGTTACATGGTTACTACGAACGGAATGTAAGATATCCTTCTGGAAGGTGCAAGAATCCTGGCGGGCTCTGGAGTTCTAGGTTCTGGCAAGTTGTGTGCACCGTCTGTCATTTAGGGCTCGATGGAATTTGGTATTTCTCTTGTAAGGCAGCTCTATGCCTGCAATGATTATTTGCCTGGGATGCAACTCACACTGGTATTTGTGACGATTGGGCGGGTCCAGCTTCGAAGGAGACTGAGAGGTGTTGTGTATCTTCTAGCGTGTGCTTACAAAGGCGCCAGATTGAACGGCGACGGCAGGTTTTCACCGCGCAAAGGGAATCGATCCGTTGCGAAATGGACGGTGCTTGATGCGAGTGTGCGGAACAGGGAGCTTTTCCAATTGATCGTAGCCTCCTACAACGGCGCACTGCTCTTGGAGCGCCTTCCCTGTGCCGTGAAGGGGCTTTGCAGTACCGAAAGCGGATCATTTCTGGCCGCCCATCTGCGCGTTCTGCACCAGGGCATTGATACCGCATCAGGACGAGTCGCGCAGGCAACAGGTGGAATACGGATCACAACTGACGGGGAGGCCCGGCCGCTATCGAGATCCAGAGGAGAGTTCTTTTGGACAGATACCATCATTCGAAATACTCACATGAGGCCCAGCCCGCAAAGGGATTTTCTTTTGGCCTACGGAGGACCCACGGATGCTCAGCGTGTTGACAACGATTTTGGCTTTTCGGATCCTTTCTTGCGCATCCGACGCTTTCATTCAATTTTTCGGAGCGACGCTTCGATCACCGATCCCGTGGCCTTCCTGCAGCAGCTTTTCTATCGTGGTAGCAGAAAAAAACGGATCCCGCCGCTGCATGTGTTGAATCGGCTGAGTACTCTCTTGGATAGGTATTTTGCCCTCAATGTGAAGCGTTGGCTGCAGGAACCGGATGAGGCAGCCCGGGAATGGAGTTCGCTGCCGACAAGCCTGCAAAGGCCTCTACTGCCCATCTTGGATGCCATTCGCCACACATTGGACGCTTTCCCCAAAATGCAGGCTCCCTTGGATCTCCCTGGGGTAATCTTGTTGGACCGCCCGGACCATTATTGTGAAAACACCGTCCTGACACCTTGGCTCGAGTTTTTCGATGCACTCTTCCCGAACATGCAGTTCTTCGCCACTCTACCCGAAGACTTGAACCACCTGGTGCCCGAGAGGATTCTTGGTCATGAGCTTTCTCTGACGACTCCCTCGCGAAAAGCGTCTGAACATCCAACTCGGTCGCGCACGGTGGACGTCCTGCTGATTGACGTGGACGGTCGCCTTCCCAATCTTGCGCTCATGAAGCTCTCGCGATATTTCAAAGAGCAGGGCCGCGAAGTTACGTTGGGTCGTGGTGTGTGTCTGCTTCCCGAAGCTGCGGAGGTATACGCCAGTTCGGTCTTCTCCTCAGCGTCCTCGTCCCGAAAGGTCAAGTCACTTAAGGACTTCTACGGTGATTCCTTGCACCTGGGGGGGTCCGGAATTGATCCTAAGAAGAGACTTCCAGCCGAAATCGAATCTCTGCCAGCCGACTACCACCTCTATCCGGAATTGGGAGACCGGGCACTGGGCTTCCTCTCCCGAGGCTGTCCGATGAACTGCCCTTTTTGCATCGTGCCCTTGAAGGAGGGCCTTCCGCGTCAGGTGAGCAATCTCCATTCCCTGCTTGATCGAGGGCGACTCAAGAAACTGATCCTGCTGGATGACAATCTGCTCTCCCTGCCGCAGGCAGAGCAGATACTTGAGGAGATGGCTGCTAGAAAGATTCTGGTCAACTTTACTCAAACTCTGGATCTGCGCTTTGTGAATCACAGCAAGGCAGCCCTGTTGCGACGCATTGGCTGCTCCAACACGCGATTCACTCGCCCCAATTACTATTTTAGCCTCAACGATACTGAGAACCTGCCGCTGGTCAGTGAGAAATATGACCTGTTCGGGTTTGGTGCCCGAGACAATGTCGAATTCATCTGTATGTACGGCTTCAATACCTCGCTCGCCGACGATGTGGAACGCTTTCGGTTCATCCGCACACTGCCTGGCGCGTATGTGTTTGCGCAACAGTACCAACCTGTCCGCAACGGGCCAAATCCGGCCTTGCCCCATTTTTTTGAAGGAAACCCGGATCGTATGATTCGGGAGCTGATATCTATACAATTCACCCAGAATATGAAGAGCATGGAAAAGTATTATCGATGGGTGAGCAGACTCTATGCCGAAAGTTTCGGCACGCTGCACATGCCTCTGGTGAAAACCATCTACCGCTATAATAGGAGGTATGATGAAGGGCGCTACATCCAGACACTCGCTGGATTAGACAGGTAGTGACGGCAGTGACTGATAAACCTACTTCACTCACTTGCTCCCTCGATGAAATCGAACCGCTGAAAGAGCTGGCAGCGAGCACTACTGCGGGAATTTGGCGCATTAAGCGCGCCAAGGCTTTACTCTCCGCTCTTGAGGAGACCAGTCCGGCCCAGCTCATGTTTCAGGTGCGCGTACCGGTGAAGTCCATCATCAGGTGTGTCCAGGAATTCAGTCATCTCAGAATGGCTTATTTTGACTGCCCCAGCCGTCCGCCAACGGCAAGGGAGGCCGCCGTGGAAGCAATGCTGGATTTCTCAATAGTCCGTCGGGCTTTTTTGCTGATTGCTGGGATACCCTCTCGTTGCGTTATATCGGCTGCCGCTTCACCGCCCGAAACATCCGCACTATCGGTGGAACCAAATCCTCTCGGCGGGCTGGTGGCCGCGTTGAGCTTTTCGGGCGCTGCGTGGCGGGTCGCCTGTCGTGACGATTATATCGGATGGACCGACGCACAGCATCGGTGACATGGAACAGCAATTCCCGCAGCCATCGTAGAGCGTGACTTGACGGGGTTGGAGCATCCAATCTTTCGTAAACGTCAGGGCAAAATGGAATGGGGTACGGTCACGCAAAAATTCTCGTCTCCTTTGATTTTTTTCTGGACAAAGGGCGCGGAAGTCTGTATGTTAAGTCTTGATGAGACCAAGACAATTCCAGCGACAGCACCGAATAGAGCAAGAGAAGTGGCTCAGTGCCACGGTGCGCAAGCATTTGGGCGCCGATGCCCTGATCAGGTCGATGCGAACCTCCTTTGAGCAAGTCGGGGAGACCCGCAAGGGCAACCCGCAAATCTCCATGGAAGATGCCTTGATGTCATCGTATGCCATGTTTTCTCTCAAAGACCCCTCCATGCTTGCCTTTGAACGACGGCGAAGGACCCAGGAACACAATCTCAAGACCGTCTATAAGTTGAAGGCAATCCCCTGTGACACGCAAATGCGCACGATCCTGGATCCGCTACCCCCCTGACGAGCTGCGCCCCGCTCATAACACCATCCTCAACGCTCTGCAAAGGGGCAAAGCCCTGGAGGAAATGCAATACCTCGATGAGGGTTACCTCATGCCCCTGGACGGAACGGGTTACTTCTCATCGGAAAAGCTATTCTCCGAGCATTGCCAGCAAAAGATCAGTGCTGACGGCAAAGTCAGCTACTATCTGCAAATGTTAGGAGCCGCCCTGGTCCATCCTGAACGCAAGGAAGTGATCCCCCTGATTCCCGAGATCATCTCGCGCCAGGACGGTTCGCTGAAAAACGACTGTGAACTCAATGCCAGCAGGCGATTCCTCACCAAATTCCGGGCGGAACATCCCCATCTCAAGATCGTTGTAGCCCAGGACGCGATCAGTCCCAACGGTCC
>Ga0255341_1004820_pt1 | contig 13858 bp, 9 predicted proteins | sample wastewater_treat_8_FD_192418 | JGI IMG/M metagenome (GOLD analysis project Ga0255341, IMG submission 192418) | Wastewater microbial communities from Lulu Island WWTP, Vancouver, Canada - plant12 | ecosystem: Engineered > WWTP > Wastewater > Unclassified | place: Canada: Vancouver, British...
AAACAAATCATCCTGAGTCTTACATTTTTTAATTTCTTCATTAAAATTTAACCTATTTCCCATATTTCCTAATGCTTTTTGTGTATTCATATTTCCCATGCCTCCTAAAAAATTCTACTTAGTAATTCTTGACATTTCCCAGCAGTTTTTTCAGAAGTACATAAAAAAACTGTGAGAAGTTTTGTTTTTACACACTACTTCTCACAGTCTCTCCCTCATACTTATTTGACACTAACTTTTTAGCAAGGTCTATAAAATTTTGAACCTTTTGGTCAATATGCAATTTACCAGTCACTACCCAACCTACTGTCTGGCCTCCCAAATACATTTTTCCCACTTCTTGCTAAGAGCAAGACAAGGCAACTTTGCCTTTACGATATATAAATCAAATTTCATCTTCTCTTTTAATCAAATCATAATATTTAGGATCTTCCTCATCAAATATTTCAGAACCATCTATTGTATAAGCTTTCAGAAGAAACTCCTTACCTCTTTCCAATTCACCAAGTTCTATCAAACTCTGTCCTAATCTCAACAAAATATTTGAATTATCCGTTTCATCACCATATGGTGTTATCAATATCCTATTTAAAATCTTAATAGCCTTTTCATACTCTCCAAGCCAGAAATATGCCTCTCCAATTCCTTCCTGTATATGTAACTCATATAAAAAGTCTTGTACAGGATATTCTAGTGATCCAAAAGCTTTTTCATATAGTATTATTGCCTTTTTATACTTCTTTTCTTCCATTAAATCCTCAGCCTTGTTGACAGTATCTATAACTTTACTGCTAACATCTAGCTCTGATAAACGCTCTAATTCTTCTTCAGTGTACTGTTTGATCTCCTCATTATAAATATTTATGTCCTTTTTCTTTTTTTGCCTTTTTGATGGATTCATGTTTTTATCATTACCACGTATAAACTTCAAATATTTCATGTCATCGTCAACAAATATTTTACCATTCGATTTCTTATCTGCAATAGTAAGGTACTTTGTAGCAGTTTCCATGTCTCCTGATTCATAAGCAACTTTTCCAACTAAAAGTTGGCTATATCCTTCTTCTAATGCAAACTCAGGTCCGTCAAGAGTTTCCTTAGCCCACTTCATTGCATCATTGTAATTTCCTAACTTTAAATTATTTAGTGATAATTTTTGTGCAATATAAAAACTAACGTCTAACTTTTCCTCAGTTTTAGGTAAACAATTCCATATCTGTTCTAGATACTTTAAGAAACCAAGAATATTATTGTTTTTAAATTCTCTAATTCCTTCAGCATACCATTCATCAAGTTTTCTCATTAACTCTTCATCTATAATTTGTATATCACTATCAGATACAAAAAACAAATTCTTAGGTAAAAATGACATAATAAATATTCTCCTTAAAAAATTTATATTATGATAATGAACACTTACCGCCAACTTTCGTTTGACTTTTTTTGATTTGTTTTGCCTGCTTTGCTTTTAGATCTTTTAATACTTTATCTGAAGCTTCTATTTGCCTGTTATATTGCTTCAAATCATGTACATCATTCGTTTCATTCACACTTTTTAAAAGTCTTTCCTTATTTTTCTCTATAAAATCAATTCTTTCCTGAAGGCTTTTAGGTACTTCATCATAAGTGACACCTAATTTTGCCCCCTTACTCTTATTAGCACCTTCATGCTCAAGTTCATAGTTATTTGGATTTAACATGAATTTTCTTGAATATTTATTTTTTTTCCCATAATACTTACCCTCGCTGTTCCAGAACTCAACAGCATCTCTAATATGTGCCATATTTGCTGAACTATCAATAGGACGCCATTTTCCATCAGAAGATTTATACATAGTTCCATCTTCTGAAATTCTTCCTTCTGCCTTCATTCTTTTAATGACCTCTCTACCAGTTGCACTTTTTTTCCCAGGTGTTCCTCCAACAGAATCTTCCCTAGCACTATATCCGCTTGGGTCCACATAATTCACCGGATTATTAGCAACATAAGCATAAAGATTTAGTCCATCCCCTCTATAAACATCCTCCTGAGTAAACCTTCCTACAACAGGATTATAGAATCTGGCCCTAAGGTAATACTGGCCCGTCACTATATCATACTGCTCCCCAGCATATTTAAACCTGTTATGTACCTTTTCATGCTCTTCTACAACATTGCCAAATGCGTCATATTGGTACCAATTCACTACAGCACCTGCTTCATTCACCAATGCAGTAACATCGCCATGTGAATTGTTTAGATAAAAATATGTGTTCCCTTCATTATCTTTTTGTGCCAAAAGCTCATATCCGCGAATACTTGAAGCCTTTAACCTTTCTAGAGAATCCAACTCAGCTATGACATTTCCTTCGTCAAAAATAAAGCTGCTCTTTTTTCCATTCTCATCAACATAGCTTCTTAAGCCCTCAGGGTCGTAACGGTTTTTAATGTAGCTGCCATCCCATTTTTCAACACTTGCAGTTCTGTTGAAACAGTCGTATGTATACCTTATTGTTCCCTTAGCACTGTTCTCCCTGAGAAGATTACCCTGCAAGTCATAGTAATAGGAAGTTTTCTCATCACCTTCTATCATTTCAAGAAGTCTGTTTCTATTATCATAACCATACAAAGTGGTTATATTCCTAAATTTCCTTGATGTCCGATTGCCTGCCTTGTCATATAAGAATACTTCTTCAGCATCAGGATATACCACCTTTGATAGTCTGTTTAAGCTATCATAATGATAGAGGGTTACACTTTCATTTTCTTGCTTTTTTACTTGGTTTCCATTTTTATCATATGCATAAATATGCTTTAGCAGCTCTATGCCTTCATTATTTATAGCTGATATTTCTGATATATTTTTATCATCATCATAACCATACTTCACTCTAGTACCGTTTTCCCAATGAATTGAGGATATGGTATCATCAATATTGTATTCATACGATGCTGTTTTACTACGGGAATCCCATACTTCTTCCACCCTACCGAGTATATCATATTTGTAATTGGTTTGTCTTCCAGTAAAATCATTTAACTCAACTATTTTGCTGTTTTTATCATATTTATATTCCAGAACAGTTTTATTATTTATGCTCTTTCTTTTTAAATTCATATTTGGGGTATATAAATAACTAAATGTATATCCCCCGCTTACTGCTGCCTGAAGGCTTCCGTCTGTATTATAGCGATATTCCTCCCTAGTCCCTGTTGTGATTTCCTTTCTCTGTACAATATTATTATCCAGATTATATAGATACTCTATAGTCTGTTGGTTCCTATCAGTATATTTAACAAGCCTTCCCTGCATGTCATATTTATAAGTAATCATTCCACCGACAGGATCTTTTATACTTGAAAGCAGGTTTAAACTGTTATAGGCATACTCTGTTGTATTTCCATTACCATCAGTTGAATATATTACATTACCTGCATAATCGTAGCCATACTTTTCACTGCTTCCGTCCGCTTTAGTTATTTCTGTTATTCTGCCCCACAAATCAAGTGTATAGTGTGTGAAATTGTCTTCTCCATCTTTTATACCCGTTATGTTTCCAAGTGCATCATATGTATATTCCTGACCCGAACTTCCTATCTGTTTTGCACCAGGTGTAATTATTCGTTTTATTCTTCCGCCTATGTCGTAAGTATATTCTATTGACCTTTGTAAAGCATCTGTTCTCTCAATCAGCTCACCAGAAGGGTTGTATCTGTTTTTCTCAACAGCATTGCCCAAAGCATTCCAAACCTCGACCAAACGATTCATATTATCATACAAGAATATTGTCCCTTTCCCGTTGTCTTTCTCCGGGATATAGTTCTGTGGTGTTATGTGTTTGATTATATTTCCTGACTTATCATAAAAAAGCCTTGTTATTCCATCTTCCTTGTCTTTAATTCTAATACGGCGGTTCATGCTGTCATAATCGTAATTTATAGCATTTCCATTACAATCAACCTCTTTTACCAGGTTTCCAGCTTTATCATACTCAAAGGTGGTAGTTCTCTCTATTCCGGTTTTACAGCATTTTGTAAGTTGTACAATTCTGTCAGAGCCATCATATCTCATGAGCGTCTGGTAACCTTCAGGTGATACTATTTTTGTCACATCGCCGTTTTTATCGTATTCATAAATAGTCTGTGCCATTGCCTTTCCGTTTATGTTTGCAGGCAAGTCACTTCCACAGATTTCATCCACCTTTCGTTCCAACAATCCCACACTGTTATAACAATATCTTATAGTTTTTACGGTGGAATCATTTATTCTAGCCTTCTCCAGTATCCTGTTACCGAGGCAGTCGTATGCATATTCCAACTGTGCTCCTGTAGAATCACTTATCCGAACAATCCTTCCATTCCTGTCATAGGAATAAAATATGACATTCCATTTTTGGGTAAAATTGTTTTCATCTACATACTCAGGTGAACGCTTCTCTTCAATTCTTCTACCCGCTTTATCGTATACATACTGAGTTATGTTGTAGAGTATTCTTTCAGACTGCTTTTCAACAGGTACCCTTTTTTCTGTCAGCCATCCCGCACTATTATACTTATAAATCGTACCATACCTATTCTCATCTTTATCAGCACTTAAGTAACCCTTTGTATCAATTTCCTTTACCAGTCTTCCTTCTATATCATAAATGTATTTCTTAACCACGTTTCCATCAGGGTCTTTAATCATAACAAGCCTGTTCATTTCATCGTATGTGTACTGGGTACCAGGCCCGTCATCCCTTTTAATATCATATCTTACAGGATCTATTGTTTTTACAACATTTCCCACAGGATCATATTTAGTTCTTGATACCCCTCCTGTTGGATATTTTGTTTTTATTCTTCTAAGGTCGTAATCATATAAATATTCTATACCTATCCCATCATCAGTAGTCTGGTCATAGTAATTAGGATTGATTTCTTTGATTATTTTACCATCTGCATTATATTTTACCGCATAAACATTTTTCATAGGATCGATTGTTTGTATAAGCCTGTCAAAAGCGTCATATCGGTAAAGATAACACACATCATCATTCTTGCCCTGATCGTAACCATTTGGCAGTACTTTTTTTATGAGGTTTCCCATTTTATCATATTCCATATGTGTGGTATTCCCCATAGCATCCCTTATGCAGGTTCTCATATTCATAAAATCATATTCAAATTCCACAGTACCGTATTCAGTTGTTATTGAAATCATTCTTCCCGCATCATCATACCCGTACTTAAACACATTTCCCTCAGGATCCATCACTGTTGTGGGGTTGTCCAGATATTCCTTATCATACTGACATGATGTAGTGTTGTTCATTGCATCTGTCTTGGTAAGCACCCTTCCATAAGCGTCATAAGTATAAGTAACTACACTATATTCCCCTTCATCAATTTTTTCATGTATCTCAGCCAGATTCCCATTAGCATCATATTTGTAAAGAGTTTCCTGCCCTCCTGATGTATATGTTCTTACAGGATTGTTCCATTCTCCGTACTCTGTCCACACAATATATCCATTAGGATATATTTCTTTTAATATATTGCCTCTTCTGTCAATAACCCTGCAAGTTTTTCTTCCATTTCGGTCTGTTTCACTACATCTGTTTCCATATTTATCATATTCAAAGACATCGCTTGTTCCATCATTATATACAATTTCTGTTAAAAGCCCTTGGATATTGTATTTGAACCTGTTGATAACTCCTGTATCGCGGTGAATAAAGGTTGTTTCCATGTTTACGCTATCATATTTGATATCGATTATTTTTATACCGTCAACACATTGTTTTATCACTTTTCCTTCTTCATCATAAACATTGCTAACGTATTTTTTCCCGTTCATATCGGTGACTGACGTTATAAAGTTACCCTGGTATGTATAACTGAATACTCCATCATTCGGAAGTGTCACACTTGTAAGGTTATCATCACTGTATCCATATTTAACTCTTCTTCCAAGACCGTCAGAAATTTCCACAATTTTTCCTGCTTGGTGTTTAAAAGACACTACTTTACCGCCAGGAGTAAGAATTTTTTCAATAAAGCCATTAGGTGCATATTGAAGAGTTAATCTGTTCCCATTTCTATCACAAATTGAAGTCAGTCTTCCTCCTTCATTATATTCATATCTGGTCATATCCTTTAATGTTAATGTGAAGTTTCCCGTTTTCTCATCCTCTGTGAGTACTTCAGCCAAATCAGTAGAATAACTTTTTTCCCAAACACCTTCAACCTTTATATATTCTTCAAAGCATCCGTACTTATTAAGCAATAATACATGATCTTTACTTTTTCTTTCTATATAACTCTCATATTCAAAAGTCCACCCTGTTCCAAATAAGCCCTTCCTTGTTACAACAGAGTTATATTTCCTTCTTATTTCAACATCCATTCCTCTGTCATCAAGCACCAGATCAGCTATATCCAAATAAAAGCTGCCATTTACTACGTTTATAGGGTCTCCCTCACAATGGGGTTTAGTCAAGGAATTATTCATATATAAATTTTTTATCATCCATACATTCCTTACCAGGTCAAATGTACCGCGGGTTAAATTGTATAAATCAGTCTCATCAAATCCATCTTCTAATATGCCATCAATTCCCATTTTAATTTGTTCTATAGCCCTTTTTGTGCCTAATGCAATTAAGACAGGAGCAGCTAATTTCAATGCCCCTGAAATATATTTGCATGCTTTAATAATATTCATAGCAGTTTTACTGCTCTTTACAAATTTGGCAGCTTTAACACCCAGTTTTCCCGCTGCAGCCATTTCACCTGCAACCGGTATACATGCAACAGCAGACAAACCTGCTGATAGCATGTGGCCACCGGCACCTGCCCAATCTCCTTCTAAAGCACAACCAACAGCTCTGCCTACTGAAATAAGTCCGCTGGCTACATCTGCTACAATTCCAACAACAGGTATCATTCCAACAATATCAAGTCCAAATTGAACCCAGTCAAGCATTTGATTAAACTTCTGCTTTTCAATTTCCTTATTGATCTTTTCGATTTCAGCAATTCGGTCTTGTATATTTATTTCAGACTTCTTAGTTCCTTCTACTTTAAGTTCATTTTTAGCATACAGGTCTGTATTACCATTCATATATATACTACATTTGTAACTATCACCATCGTAACCGCACAAAAGGCTTATATCCTCATCGGCAGTAATACTCAGCTTATTCGAGTCTAAGATTATTTCTTTGTCCGATCTCACTTCTATTGGCTTGCAACTTTCTATTTCAATTCCTTTATCTTCATTAAGCTTTATATAGATTTTGTCACCCTCATCATCTTTGGCAGTAAATGAGATCTCTTTCGCTCCCATCATCATCTCTTTTCCAAAATTTGTACCAAAGTATTTATTATCCGGATTTGATGTCTTGGGTAGACTCCCTCCCCCCTTCCTTACAGAGTTGATAGCTATAGCTTCTTCTTCCCTCTCTGTAGGAAAGTAAACCTTTACACTATCTCCGTGCTGAGGCATACAATACCATCCACTATTACCCTCGGCAGTATAGAACGAAGAATATGGAAACCAATAAGCATCGTCCTTGGTCTGGCTACCGTCAATTTCCATATGAACCCTTACAGTATCCATTCTGGTGTCTATGATTTTCCCTTCAACTGCGGCTCCAATAATGCTGCTGTTGAAGATAAGATTCTGACGTATTCCGGATTCACGTGCCAACATATATTTAAACATTAATGTGCCATTTTTTATATCTGCAACAACACTGCATACTACCAGCTTTATTCCCTGAAATGTTACTTTGTAACCAATATCCATCTCATGGTGGCTCTCCACCTCAAAACATACAAAGTCAGTTTCATCAAGATGGTTACAAAAGTTACCCACTGTATGCATATAATCAGAAAGATTCTTTTTTACTATATAGCATGAATTATCCAAATAGCCATCCTTTTCCTTGGGCAGACCGAACCAAAATTTAGGTTTGTCCGAACACTGGTCAGGAACTAATACTGCTCCAAAATGAGATGCCATTCTTTTAATAAAGCACCAATCAGTTTCATTGTATTGCACAATAAACTTCTCAATAGCCGCATTATTGGATATCATATCTTGAAAATCTGCACCATTGTAGTCGGATGTAACCTTTTTAATCATATCCTTGTACAGCATGTCAGCCTTTTGAAACGAACGACTTTTGGACTTTATATCCAAATTATGTGTAAAAGATATCCCTTCTACATATATATAATATATGCCCTTTACACACTTGACACTGATATTTGATACAAGTCCTATAAACAAAGTTCTAATCTTATTATTTCCCTCTATCTGATAAACTTCTATCTTATCATCAATTGTCGCCTTCCCTATACAGCTGTCTTTTTTCTCCTCAGGTATAACACCGCTAAAATACAGTAAAGAATGTTGATTGATTCTTTTAATTATTCGAAGTTCTGTTAGTGTTTTTATGTCATACGGTGATACTAGTTTAATATTTTGATATGTTATAACATTTTCACCTTTATGCAATTCAATCTCCCCCTTGATGACCAACGTACTTACTCCTGTCCATCGTCAACTATAGTTATCTCTCCAGCATAAGCACACATGTTTTTTGATATATTTAGCAGTGCAGGAAATTCCTCTACCAGCTTATCATCCTTTCCATTTATCCACTGTGTAGTTGTGACCGGTACACATGGCATTTCTACTACAGGCCCTGGAATAAAAATCCCTGTACTATTTAGAGCGGCATTTAATATGCCAAAGCCAGGGAAAATGAATCCAAGTGCAAGGCTGTATGCTATAGACGTCGCCTTTGCTACCGAAGGGTTCTTTAAACTTTTACACTTCCCAAATGATCTAATGTTATCATCAGGCTTGAAATCCATAATATTTAGTTGTGCTTTTCCTTTTATGTACACACCATGACTTAAAGGTGCAGTTAATACACTATATGTATCACTACAGCTGCATTTGAGAATGGCACCCGCAACTACATAGCTGTATTTTTCGTCACTATTGACCTGTTTTTGCAATTCAACTGCCTCACCCATTTTTCTCACACCTTTCAATTTTCCTTATCAACTTTTTCCAGATCAATTCCATTGAAATCTCTTCTTAAAAGGCTTTCAGCCAGGCATAGATCAATTATTATATGATTCTCAACCACTCCATCTATCTTAAATATTCTTACCGACCCTTCAATTTTTTTTCTGTCAATAACCAGCCTTTTTATAGAACCATCCATTTTGAATTCACTTTTCGGTGACAAGCAGTTTAAGATCGTCGGTACCATTCCCCAATATATGTCCTGCTTCATATGCCTTGCATCAACAAACATCACCGAAAAAAACGAAACTGATGGGTCAAATTTACTCATTAGTTCTTTTAGCTTGTCCGATACCAAAGGAATGCTATTGTCAATAAAATCTGGATACTCCTGATGACTTTTATCTTTTAAATAAAAATGCGGCATTTTCTCAAATAGTTCTGCTAATGCATCAGGGTCTGAAAGTACAGCTTTATTTAAAACCTTAGATAATCCTATAGGCTCAATAGGATTCAATATACTATTGTCACTAGAAATTAAAAAATAATCCATGATAACACTACCTCTTTTCAAAGCTCTTATAACAGTATAATGGATTTTAATTGTTCGTCATCAAGGCTAAGCAATTCTATAGCACTTTTTGAAAACACGGCATCATAAAGAACTGCTCCTTTAAAATTCACATTTAAGAGTCTGGCGTCTTTAAATGTCGCACCTTTTAGGTTTGCATTTTCAAAATCTGCATTTTCAAGATTTGCCCCCTCAAAACTCACTCCCCATAAACTTCTTCTTTTGAACTTAGTGTTGTAAAACTTTCCTTTTTCACCATCTGCTTTGCAAAAGGATGCACCTTCTAAATCACAGTCAGAAAAATCGGCATCATAAATATATGTACAGCTCAAATCAGTATTCTTCATTATAGCTCTACTAAATTTTGTTCCTATCAACATACAAGATTTCATTTTACAATTTGAAATATTGCTCATGCTGAAATCTGAGTAGTTAAAGGATTTTGATTCAAAATTTCCATCTGAAAAATCATAGTTTCTTAAACTTTCACTCCAATATAATCGATCAGATTTTTCTTCAAGCCATGCTTTTACTTCTTTTGAATCACGAACCCTAAAATCCTCTTTAAAAATAATTTCACTTATATCCAAGTACTCTCCTACCCGCACCTCTAGCTGCTCATCCTTTTCAATATCCCCATATTCTTTTAATGATAGCATTTCTGATGCTGCATATCTACCTAACAGAGCCAAATACTGGTTGTAATAACCAACCTCTTTCAGCTTAATTTTTTCAATATCAGCTTTTACTATCATATTAAAATACTGCCTACGCTCGTTTTCCAACTCCGTCTCAAGTTCATTCAAAAATTTGAGAAGCCAGTTGGCCTCATACTCAGTCTGGCATTCTACCCTATCAAAAAACCAACGATTATCAAAGGCTTCCACAAGATATGTAAGCCTTTTTTCTTTCATAGAAGTACGGAGTAAAGAATAGGTAATAAAACCAATTTTGCTTTTTTCATTTGAAGACTGCATCTGTTTTATCTTTATACATATCTCGCTGAATGATTGAACCAGATCCTTTACCAGTTCATCCTTATTCTCTAAAAAGAATTCTTCAACCTTCTGCATTTTCTGTTTACTTTTTAAATTCACAATATTCTGCTGAAAATGTTCCAATGCTTCATACTTTTTCACTTTTATTACCTCTCATAACCGTAATATATCTTAATTTGACTTAACCTCACTTCCATTCACAATAATGTCCCCTGACGTTCCATCCATCGTTATATTGCTACTTTGACATGTCATTTCAATCAATTCCTCCGCCTTAATGATTACCTTTGTATCTGAATGTATTGTCATCATATCTTTGCTTGTAAGACTAATCCCATATTTAGAATAAATTTCAATGCCATTATTTTCATTTAGTTTAATAAAAATTTCACCGTCTTTTGCAGAAATCAATATTTCCTCCGGACCAAACATTAATTCCTTACCCGACTTAGTTCTGAAATATTTAATATCCGGATTATCAATTTTATTATTTTCTGCTTTTTGAGTGTCCTTTCTAACTGAACTTATAGCAACACCATCTTCCTCTTTATTACTTGGGAAATAAATTCTTATATGGTCATTAAGTTCAGGCATACAGTACCAACCGCTGTTACCTTCTGCAGTATATACCGATGAGTATGGGAACCACCATGCAGTACCTACACTTTGTTCGCTGTCTATAGCCAGGTGAGCTTTTATGTTGTCATTAGCAACACTAATTACTTTTCCTTCTACTGATAAACCTACAATTGCGTTATTATAAATCTTGTCTTGACTAAGACCTTTTGCAGGTGCTATTACATAATTATTTTTGAGAATTCCTTGTTCCATCACACAAGTAGCCTCATATACTACCAGGCTCTTGCCGTTAAACTCCACGCTGCTTCCAATATTCATAATAATATCAGATTGAAATTCGTAGTACACAAAATCATTTTCGCCCAACTTGGGATTATGATTCTGTGAAGAATTTCTAAATTCGGACAATCTTTTACTTACAGTATAGTTCAACTCTTCCAATTGGAGCTTTTCCCCGCTCTCAGGAACTCCAAACCAGAATTTCGGGTTGGACGCAACCGGATCAGCAATCAATCCCGCATTAAAGTGTGAAGCCATTCTTTTAAGGAATTGCCAGTCAGTCTCTTTATACTGCATGATAAACTTTTTAATAGCGTCACCTTTTGATACAGTATCAATAAAATCTGCACCCGGATAATCCGATACAACTTGTTGAATCAGCTCTTTATATGTCATGGCTTTGTTTTGGAAAGACCGGCTTTTGAATTGTACATCAAGATTATATGTATAAGACACCGCTTCTGCCTCTATGTAATAGACACCTCTTACTACTTTAACACCGATATTCACTATGATACCTTTAAAAATCGGCTTACTTTGCTGATTTTCATCTATCTTGTTTACTTCTATATGAGTCCCAGTGTTTGTAGTTCCAATATAACTATCCTTAATCTCTTCAGGAACAACACCTGTAAAATACAATCTAACATGTTCATTTATTTTTTTGACAATTTTTAATTCCAGCAAATCAATGAGTTTATAAGGATATAATTGTAAATCATTATAGGTTGTTACTGTTATACTCATAAAAGCTCCCCTTTACATTTAATTTAATAAAAATTAACTCAATTTGAATATATTCTTAATGATTCCATAATCCCTCTAGCAACAAATTTCCAATCTTCCATTTCATTTACTGTACAATTAAAATTGCACATTAGCAATCTTCCATCTAATTCAACAAGAAACATAAAATTATAAATATCAGTATCAATAGCTTTAGTTAAGAAATCAAAATATCCAATGTTTTTACCTGCAATTGTTTTGACTCCATCCTCAAGCCATACAGCCGAAGGCTGCAATTTCTTTAAGACTTGCAGCATAGAATTTTTCGCTTCATTTATTTGGTCTTCTAAAACATTATTATTGGTATGGTTAAAAGAAATACTTATGGATGCGGTGGAATTGGAATAAATCAAACCTGGCCTTCTTTCAGAAGGAAACTTTATAGCAGCAATTTCAGGTGACATAACCGTAAAACTTTTAGGCAGGCGTATTCTTATCTTATCTTCAAGAAGACTTTTTTCTTCAAATTCCATACTTATATTATCTAAAACAACTAAACCTGCTTGAACACCTTGTACAATATCCCGTTGTTTTGATTGCTCTGCTAAACATCGATAATCTTCATTTAATAAATGAATAATTTTCTCATCCATAAAATCAAGTTTTTTCTCGTCCATATGGCACACATCCTTATATAATATCTAAATATTACATATTATAACATTTTAATCAGCTACAATCAACATTAACCTTGATTATGCGATTTTTATGCTTTTTTCAAAAATCGAGTAGACGGAAATTTTTTATTTCAATTCCAAAATTAAAATAGATACTTATATAATTCAAAACCCGGAATTCAGAAGTCAGAATATTTGTCTTAAATTCTGACTTCTGAATTCCGGGTTCTGAATTCTTGCGGCTATGACGCAGTATGGAATTATTGACTTATCTATATTATCGGTTTATATTCTGTTCCAAAGTTTTCATCAACTCAGTTAGTTCTTCAATACTTTCTACCATACTACTAACTCTCTTTTGTTGAACATCTGCATTGGCAAGAACTCCTTGAATCGAAGCAGATGATTTATCTGATATAGCGGCTACCGTACCCATCTCCTCAGCAACCTTGTGAGCTGATTGCAAAAGCCGCTCATTGATACAGCTAAGAGACTCTGCTTGTTTAAGCACTTCTTCGGAATTTGTCTTAATCTGATCAAACATCTGCTCGGCTATAATAACTGACTCCTTCCCACAAAACACTGTTTGAAGTCCATTTTGCACCAATTCATTAACCTGATGGATTTTCTCTTGTATCAGTTTTATACTTAAGTTAACTTGTTGAGAAGCATTATGGGAGTCTATTGCAAGTTTGCGAATTTCCGAAGCTACAACTGAAAACCCTTTGCCATGCTCACCAGCTCTTGCAGCCTCTATTGAAGCATTTAATGATAATAATTTTGTCTGATTGGAAATTTCTTTTATCATAGAAACAATATTATCAATTTTCACACTTTCTTCATTTACTTCACCTATTGCTACAGATGTGCTATCAACAAACTGATCTATCTCCAACTGATCTTGTCAATATTACTTGACACATTTTTCTCGAACACTTTGTGGTTTTTGCGTTGGTATATAATGGGATGGAGCGTAGCGTAATCCCATTATATACCAACGCGTCGCTTTGCTCCCATCGT
>Ga0255341_1004821_pt1 | contig 13858 bp, 13 predicted proteins | sample wastewater_treat_8_FD_192418 | JGI IMG/M metagenome (GOLD analysis project Ga0255341, IMG submission 192418) | Wastewater microbial communities from Lulu Island WWTP, Vancouver, Canada - plant12 | ecosystem: Engineered > WWTP > Wastewater > Unclassified | place: Canada: Vancouver, British...
GATAGTTGTCTGGGGTAAAAGATAATAATTCACTTGCTTGAGCAACTGCTTTTTATCTTCATCACAGATTAAATTGCATTGATGATTGCTAAAAAGTTTTTCTTCAATGGGGCTAAATAATAAAGTTAAACTACCATCTACTTCGCCAATCACTTCTAAGTCAGTGATTGGCGTCTTTTCAAATTGAGCAATCGGCCAAATTTGATCATCAACGGTAATGTAGCCACGTGTTAAATCGTCACTGATTATTGGAATTTCTTGATCACCAAAAAATAATCGATCAGTATCATGCCAAACAATAATTTGGGAGCTTAAATTTTTTAAGGAAACTGTAGTTGTTTTTTCTTGATCAATGAAGTTGCCGGCATGAAAAACTAGTTTTTTCCCAGTAAGTTTGTAGTTGCTTAAATCTAAAACAACTTTTTGCCATTGACCCGCACTTTGAGCGATAGTTTTGGCAAAAATTAATTCCTTTTCACCATTTCCCTCTACAGTAATGTAAAAAGCCGGCTCATCAAAAGCCAATAAATCCTCTGCGCTCTCAATTAAGTAATCAAAAACTATCGCCAGTGGTTGATTATTGGTGAATTCGATTACATAAGTATCATCAATGTCAATTTCTAACTCGGTCTTAAAAAGTTCTTTTAATTGAAATTGCTGATCTTGGCTGATTAAATAAAATTGCTCGTTCTGTTTGTCAAACTCATTTTCGACAAGATGATCGTGGGCGTCTTGCTCAAATTCCAGAGCATTCGGGCGGCTAAAACTAATATTGTTATTGGGGATAGTAAATTGAAAACTTTGAGCAAAAACCTGTTGGCTGACAATCAGATTGAATATTATTGTTAAAGTGATGAGTAAGTAAAACATCAACAACATTGTCTAAATAAAAAATGACAAACTGAGTCACATTTACAAAAGTTGAGAAAATTTGTATAATCCAGAGGTAACTTGGCCCTGTCGTCTAGCGGTTAGGACATCGGGTTCTCATCCCGATAACTGGGGTTCGATTCCCCACGGGGTCACACATTAAACTTTATTCTCCAGTGAAAATTCTTCGCCAATTTTGCGATAGTTTCAGATATGGTTTACTGTCCTCAGGTCTTTCATAAAACCAACGGTATTCATTAATTTCGTCCAATCGACCAATATAATTCAAGGCTGAATCTAAAATAAACACATCACCATCGTGGTTAGTATATCTAGCCCAAGCATGTCCTCCAAGATCCTCAACATAATTGCGATCCACTGACGCCTGTCCCCGAATTATACCTTCCCTTGCTAGTCTTTCTAGTAAATAGCCAGTTAATAGGGCTTGATGCCGACACACTCCACCATCCAAAAAAGCTGACAAATAAATTTTTGTATCTGGCTCAGGCAACTCACTTGTAATGGCTTCAACACGTTCTTGATCAAAAGGCATCACTTCATTGACCAAATTCCAGGTTTCTTCGATAATACCTTCCTTAAACGGAATACCTTTTTTTTGAGCTCGCAGTCTTCGATTAATTAATTCTTGATAAATTTTATTAAGAACTAAATCTTTTTGATCATCAACAACAATTGCTTCTCTTTCATCAGCCCCCAAATAAACCCCACCATTAATTTTTCTGTCTCTACCAATAATTGGCCTACCTTTGAAAAATTTTTCTTTTCTTATTGAGCCTCTTTCTTCATAAAAATTAGAATTTTTTACTCTTTCTTCACCGATAATGGTTTTATTCCATTCTGCTCTCTCCTGGCCACGCGTGTTTTCTAGAAAGTTTGATAGCTGTTTCATTATTAATTCTATTTTATCTCTTTTCTAAATGCTGGCTTACTCATACCTCAAAGCTTCAATTGGTGAAAGATTAGCAGCTCTCCTGGCTGGAGCTACCCCAAAAATTAAACCGACAGCTGTAGAGACGCCAAGAGCTAATAAAACCGCCGTTAAAGTAACCTTAATTGGAAAAATAGGTTGCAGTGCCCAAGCACCCAAATAGGCCAACCCCAAACCTATTAATCCTCCAAAAACAGATAAGAGTGATGCCTCAATTAAAAATTGAATCATAATTTCATTGGGTGTAGCACCCAAAGCTTTGCGCAAACCAATCTCTCTAGTTCTCTCCGAAACGGAAACCAACATAATATTCATAATGCCAATCCCACCCACCAACAAAGAAATGGCAGCAATACCGCCCAAGGCTACCGTTAACATTGATAAAATGTTATTAATCGTGCTTAACAATTGAGATTGATCAAAAACACTGAACTCATCTTCTTCAAAACTGCGCTTTAATTCATTTTCAATTGCCGTAATGGCTTCAGGAATCATTTCTGCGCTTTTAATTTTTACTGAAAATTGGGTAATATCAGTATCTTGATATATCCGACTAGTCAAAGTATAGGGAACATAAACATAATCGTCGACACTGGGACCACCAAAACCACCGCCTTGTTTGGCTGCCACTCCGACCACTCTATAATTTTGATTACCAATACGAATCTTACGAGAAACTGGATCAATCTGATCAAATAGCTCTTGAGCTACACCATCTCCCAAAACCACTACTTTTTCTCCTGAACGTTCTTCGTTAACATTAAAAAATCGACCACTAGCCATATCAATATCAATTGCTTCTGGATAATTAGCTAAAGTACCCAAAATTGTGACTGGTGTTGTATTATCTGAGAATTCTGCTTCATCAACATTAGTTGAAAAATAAGTCACTTCATCAACATAATCTCTCAGTCTTTTGATGCGTTCAATATCTCTTAAAGTAAATTTATTGCCTGATAAAATCTGACCCACACTACCCCGATTAAAACTACCCTCGCCATCAAAAACTTGGCCGATTGATACAAACACCGTATTGGCTCCCAAGCCTTCAAATTGATCGGACACATAGGCTTGCAGGCCACTGCCTAAACCAGTTAGCATTACTACCGAAAACACTCCAATAATGATCCCCAAGGTCGTTAAAAAGGTTCGACTTTTGTTGACCAATAGAGCTCTGGTAGCTACTTTAAAAGTGTTTAATGACATTTTTTTCCATCTGTTCTGACGTCTTTAATGATTTGTCCGTCTTTGATTAAGATTTGACGTTTGGCAATTTTAGCCACATTTGGATCGTGAGTCACCAAAATAATCGTCTTCCCTTCTTTGTTTAACTTAATTAAAATTTTCTTGATTTCCGCACCAGATTTAGAATCGAGATTACCAGTTGGTTCATCGGCAAAAATAATACTTGGATTATTCACCAAAGCTCGAGCAATGGCTACCCGCTGTTGCTGTCCTCCAGACAATTCTCCTGGTTTATTAGCCAAACGATCGCCCAAACCCAATTTCTTTAACATCTCAATGGCGCGCTCTCTGCGTTCCTCTTCAGCAACTTTGGCGTAAATTAGTGGTAATTCAACTTGTTCTACCGCTGAGGTTTTGGCTAAAAGATTGAACTGCTGAAAAATGAAACCAATTTCTTTATTCCGTAATCGTGCCCGTTCCACTTCATCATACTCTGTCACATTTTTACCTTTTAAATAAATTTCTCCTTCAGTGGCTTGTGATAACATGCTAGCTACTTGCAACAACGTTGATTTTCCTGAACCAGAAGCACCCATAATAACTACAAAATCACCTTCACAAACTTTGAGTGATAATTTATTTAATGCTGGAATTAATTGTTGACCTAAAGTGTAAATTTTAGAAACTTGTTTCAGCTCTAAAATGGCTTTAACTGTTTCTGTAGTTTTAGCCATAATTAAATCCTAATCTTCGATAAGAATCACTTCACCTTCTGCTAAACCGCCCACCACTTCTGCCAGCTCATCACTTTCCAAACCTAATTCAATTACCCTATCCTCGTAACCTTGACTGTTTTGGCTTTTAACCTTAACGATGGTTTGACCATCTTGATTACTAACCGCTTCCAGTGGCACCACTAGAACATCAGTTTTTTTGGCTAGTTCGATTTCTACATCAGCATTCATGCCAATCCGATATTTACTCAAATCCACTACTCCGGGTACTGGTAATTCAATTTCAAAGACTGTGCCTGAGCTGCTAACAGTACTTTTTGGCGCAATAAAAGTAATCTCACTATCAATATTTTCCTCTGGATAAGCATCAAAAATTAACTTAGCTTTTTGACCAAGACTCAACAATGATAAATCAATTTCATCAACTTCGGCTCTGACTATTAAAGTCTGAGGATTAACCAACTCAAAAAGATCAGTGGGTGATAAAGTTACCCCCGTCACAGGAACTGGAGCAGTTAATAAAATACCAGTAAAAGGAGCACTCATCACTCGGTTATCAACAGCAACACTAATTAATTCCACATCAAGGACAGTGTTTTCTAACAAATTTTGATTTTGTTCTCTTGCCCGCTGTTCATCCTCGGTCAAAACCTGATCTTTGTCTTCTTCCAATTGGGCATCCCAATCTAGCCGCCGATTTTCATAAAAATTTAAGTTTTTTTCTAAACTTTTTTGTAAATCTCGGTAATCCACTGTAGCAATGGTTTGTCCTTGCTTAACCCAATCTCCTTCTTGAGCCCCTAAATAAACCAATTTTCCGCCAGCTAAAAAATTAAGATAAACCCGCTCCTTAGCATCTAAAGTTCCAGATAAAACCAACACCTGACTAATATCTTGACGATTCACCTGATATTCACTGAATTCCACTTGTTGACTGCGTCCACGATTCAAAAAAATTGAGACAACAATAATCACTAGTACAACTGCAATGGTAATTCGCTGTGTTTTCTTATTGCTAAAAAATTTCTTAGATTTGGTGATTTTTTTTTCCTTAGTCATGGAGGTAATCCTGCTGTTGTATTATATTATCAGTTCTTTTCGTTTTTTAATAGATCGTACAAAATACCAAAAATATGTGTTTTTGGCAAGCTATAAAAAATTCACACTGTAATTTTCTTCTGCGTTAGAAGGTTTCTTTATCCTTGACTATTAAAAAAATTAGTTTTTTGCTAGAATGAATTATGATGAAAAAGACAAATTGCTTCCTCTACAGTCAACAAATCAAAGATTTAGCTAAAAAAGGAGCAACTCTACATAAAGATTTGCCTCATTTGCCCAAAAATTGGCTAAAAAATATTGTTAAAATTTTGCCTTATTTGGTTCTATTTGAGGGAGTTTTTAGTCTGACTTCGGGTTTAAGCAGTTTATTGGTTTTTGATCGCGATCGGGCTTGGGCAATGCACTGGCTGAAAATCAATCAGGCTTACTATTATGTGACTGCGGGATTTAGTATTATTTTAGCGGTTTTTTATTTGCTAGCTTACGAACCACTAAAAAATAAAAAATATGAGGGCTGGCTCCTACTGTTTTGGGCAATTATCGCTTCACTAATCCAGAGTGTTGTCTTACTAATTATGGGTTGGGGTGGTTTGTTTAGCTCTTTAATTGCTACGCTAATTGGTTTCTATTTAATTTACGAAATTCGTCCAGAATTTATTACTAAAAAAAAGACTAAATAAACATGACTTACGAAGAGATTGCTAAACTCTTAGATCATGAGGCCAAGTATTTACTCACACATCGTTGTGAAAATTTGCCTAAAGATTTAATCTACCAAGTCAATCCCAATCAGGTTAGAGAGATCTTTTCGCAGTCTGATCGCAGTCAGTCAGTTATTGAAAATTTAGAAAAAATTTATGGTCATGGTCGTTTAGCAAACACAGGCTATTTATCAATTTTACCTGTAGATCAAGATATCGAGCACACCGCCAGTTTTTCATTTTACAAAAATCCTCTTTATTTTGATCCAGAAAACATCATTCGCTTAGCTTTAGAAGCAGAAAGTAACGCTATTGCCTCTAGTTTGGGTGCGTTGGCATTGCTGAGCAAAAAGTATGCTGACAGAATTCCTTTTATTGTTAAAATCAATCACAATGAATTACTCACTTATCCAAATAAATGGGATCAAACTCTCTTTGCTCAAGTAAAACAGGCTTATGAATTGGGAGCAGTCGCCATAGGTGCGACGATTTATTTTGGTTCTCCCGAAAGCAATCGTCAAATAAGGGAGGTGTCTGCAGCGTTCTACCAAGCTCACCAGCTCGGCATGGCCACTATTCTTTGGTGTTATCCTCGTAATAGCGCCTGGGAAACTAAAGATGCTGACTATAATTCTAGTGCTGATATTACTGCTCAGGCCAATCGTCTAGGCGTCACAATTGAAGCAGACATCATTAAACAAAAAATGCCAACCATTGATGGTGCTTTTCGTCATTTCAAATTCGCCAAATACAGTGATCAAATGTATGAGACACTTTCAACTGAAAATCCCATTGATATGTTGCGGCTTCAGGTGATTAATTGTTATGCTGGTAAAATTCCTTTACTCAATTCTGGTGGGGAAAGTGCTCCCGAAGCTGATTTTACAAAAGATTTAAAAGCTGCCGTCAGAAGTGCGGTGATTAATAAACGAGCTGGCGGTGCTGGACTGATCTTAGGCAGAAAAGCCTTCAAGCGCCCCATGGAAGAAGGTGTTAAATTACTAAGAGCTGTCCAAGATGTTTATCTAGAAGAGCAGATTACTATTGCTTAAATATCGTCCAGATATTGTCGAAATATTAGCTAATTATTTAACTATTTTCCAAATAACTAAACAGTGATTGCCAAGCCAAAGCGCGATGAGAAATGGTATTTTTGACTTTAACTCCCAATTGAGCAAATGTTTTTTGATAGCCATCGGGAATAAAAATTGGATCGTAACCAAAACCTTCTTGACCTAGACTGGTAAAAGCGATGGTCCCCTCCACTTCTCCCGAAAAATAGAGCGGTTCTTGTTTAAAAGCAAACAAACACAAGACAGTTTGGAACTTAGCCCGACGATTTTCTACCTGAGCCAATTTTCGCAAAAGAGCTAAATTTCGCTCGGCATCACTTCCGTTAAACCAGCGATGGGAATTCACACCTGGAAAATTAGGAAAAGCAGCCAATAGTAAACCACTGTCATCGGCGATGCAGGGTAATTTCGTCAATTGATGAAAAGCTTGAGCTTTAAGTAAAGCATTTTCTCTAAAAGTGCTACCTGATTCTGCCACGACAAAATTATCAGGAATAGTGATTCCTTGTTTTTTAAGCCAACTTTTTTGATCCAGCGTAATTAACTGATGACGGGAGTGAAGAAAAATTCTTTGAGCCTCAGCAATTTTACCTGCATTTTGACTAACAAAGAGTAGCTGCATACTACTATCTACCCATTAAGCCACCCAAACCACCAGTCATGGTCTGCAATTTCTTAGCAGCCACTTCTTGAGATTTTTTGATGGCTTTGTTCAAAGCGTTAACCAAATCAGCACTGTGAATACCCTGAACAGCAACATCTTTAATTTTTTGATCACCAGCTATAGTCACCACAATGTCCCCTTCCTCAACTACAATTTCCTCACTGGCTAATTCCTTTTGCATTTGCTTAGCCTGTTTACGCAATTTGTTAAGATCACCTAACTGACCTAATAAACCAGCTTTGTCTGCCATATTTGTCCTTTTTAATAATTGTTAATAATTAGCTGTAAACTGAATTATATCAAAACATCTTTTGCCGTCTCTAGCAAATCACTGTCTTCTGTTACTGGTGCCTTACTGAGAATAAAATCAAATTTTAATTTTTCACCCAGTAAATTCTGGAAACTCTCATCTAACAAGGTTTGATATTTTTGCTGTTCCAACTGTTCTTTGTGAAAATCATAGAAAACGATAATTCGGGCTGTACCATCTATGATTTCTTCTAATTTACAGGCTCTTAGCAAGGCGGACAACGAAAAATTTTCCTTGGCCACAAAGTCTAGTAATTTTTGCCAAAGTTCTTTAGCAGAAATTTTTGATAATGGAGAATTTTCAATATTTGTCGATTCTTGCTGACTTATAGACTCAGTGTGGTAGCTGTTTAAACTTTTTTCTACCAGTTCAATTTTTTTTTTGCTGTTTTTACCAGTTTTTTCTTCGCTAGAAGGCAAATTATTTGAATGCTGCTGCGTATTATTTGTTTTCTTTCCCTGTTCATTGGAACGATCAATAATCCCCAAAAAAATTAACTCTAAAGCTAAAAAATTAATTGGCAAATTTTGTTGTAAGTTATTTTGTGAGAATTCCTTGAGTAAAAATTGATCAATTTTACTTTCAGTAAAAGCCTCACCCGGCCTAATTCCCAGATTAATTAATAAATCGTCGTGCAAAAATTCTAGCAAATCTTTATAAAAATCTTGTTCTTGATAGTTTTTTGCTCTTAATTCTTCAAATCTTTCCGCAATAGTTTTAGCATCTTTCTTCAACAATAAAGTTAAAAGTTCTTTAATATAGGTAATATTATCTTGTCCCAAATAAGCGCTGATGGCGTCTATTGTCAATTTTCCACTTTGACAGGCTAATTCTAAATTTTTGACTGCATCTCTAAAACTACCATCAGCTCGATGAGCAATTTTTTTTAAATCTTCAATCTGATAATCAATTTTTTCTGCCTGGAGTATCCTTTCGAGTGAAGCTACTATTTCTTCTTCTGTTGCTTTATGAAAGTTAAGTAAAGTGCAACGAGAAATGATAGTAGCAGGCAATTTATGCAACTCGGTAGTGGCTAAAATAAACACTACATGTGGGGGTGGTTCTTCTAAAATTTTTAACAGAGCGTTAAATGCTTCAGGAGTGAGCATGTGTACCTCATCCAAAATATAAACAGCCATTTTGGCACCCTGAGGGGGTAAAGCAATGCGCTCTTTGAGCAGTCGAATATCATCAATACCACGATTACTAGCCGCATCTAACTCATGAACTAAATAAGATTGACCTTGATATACTTTTTGAGCTAATTCCGAATTGGGATCGGGTTCTTGAAAAAATAACGGCTTTTTACTTTTGGACTGTTTGCCAAAGTATAGTTGATCAACTAATGCTTCATTTTTGGGATCATTCAGTAAAACAGCCAAAATTCTTGAAGCTGAAGTTTTACCTGTACCTTTTGGCCCAGCAAAAATCAACGACTGTGGAATTTTGCCAGCCCTCATCATCGCTTGCAAGCTTTCCCTCACTTGCACAATATCAAGTTCTGCAATAGTTTTTGGACGATACTGACGATACCAAGCCATAATACTTTTTTAGTTTAACATATTAAAAAAATTAATGGTCATCATGATGATAACCTAAGAGATGCATGAGCCCGTGTTCTAAGTAAAAATTGATTTGATCATCAACCAAACGACCAAATCTGCGAGCCGTTTTGACCGCCTCAGGAAAACTAATCACTACATCCCCCAAATGAGGAGCTAATTCTTCAGGAAGTGGAACATCTTGGAGCTGATCCTTGTCATGCTGAGGAAAAGATAAGACGTCAGTTGTCCCAAAATGACCGAGTTTTTCCTCATTGAGTTGCTTAATTTTGCGACTGCCAACGATGGAAATGTCAACCTGGGCGTTATCAATTCCATGATTTTTTAAAACGCGTTTGACTGTTTCTCGCAATTTTTTACGTTTAACTGGATAACGAGACCCAATATATAAATTTGATTTAATCATAGTTTTCCTTAGGCAGAAATTAGCGCTGCAAAGCTTATATCAATTGGCCCTAAAGGTATTTTATCATCGGGATCATCTACAAACAGTAACATTACCCGACCCCGACTATTATTGGACCAAACCCTGCCCTCTCGAATGACTTCGGGAGAACCGCCAAATTGTTTTTGCACCCAAGCTGCTGGACCAGCATCAGCCACTACTCCTACTATCGCTACTTGTTCACTAGGATTTATCATAATCATTTTTCGGTACTTATACCAAGGTTTGAGCTCGGGATAGTCTTGATTCCAATTAGGTAAGTACATTAACTGTACCGCAAAATAATATTTTTCCCGTAAAATCGCTTTTTCAGTTAGTTCACCAGCCTCAGTAAACCAAGAAAAAGCGCCTCTTTTGGGAGCAATCCCAGCCTCTTGATAGGCATCATGCTGAGCTAAACTATCGCCCGGATAGCGCATTAAGTGTTGCTCTGCCCCCATAATCCCAATACTATGATTTAATTTTTTGCCGTCTAATTCGTGCCGCACATCAAAACCAAGAATTAAACTAAGTTGTTGTTCTAAATAAAGCTGTGTCTCAGTTTCTAGGTGTCCTGCTGGTCCATTAACATGCGAGTTTAATTTGGCCATAATCTCTTGGTACTCGGTAGCAGATAAATCCAAAGCTAAGTCATCATTGTCTTTTTGGCCAGCTTTAGCATAAATCGCTTTATCAGTAATGACCTCTTTGGCAATTTGCGGATTCATCATTGCCATTTGACCTGCCATAGCTAAACCAGCCACTAGTTGCTGAGAACTATTTTTAAGAGTGGTATTTTTTTTCTTATCCATGTTATTTATTGTTTTCGCTCAATCTTTTCAAGGCAAGATCTAGTCTTTCAAGAATTAAATCTTTCCCTAAAACGGCCATCGTTTCAAATAATGGCGGTGTCGCCGTTCTGCCGGTCATCGCAATGCGCAACATCATAAAATACTGGCCTTTATGCCAATCATGTTTTTCTTGCAGTCGCCGAATACATTTTTCCAGGCTATTGGCATCAACAACATCTAAAGAGGCAATAACTCTTTTAGTTTCTTGAATTTGCTCATCAACTAAACCAGGCTGATCTTGAGCTTTTTTTAGTAAAGTTGTGGTTGAATAATCAATCTCTTTGTAGAAAAAATCCGTCAATTCTGCAAAATCCGCCAGGGTTACTAACCGTTCATAAACCAAATCTAAAATTGAGTCTATTTTTTGATGCGGAAATGCTGGTGGAATAAATGGTTGCAGTCGCTTCTTTAGTTCTGGTCGATCTAATTTTCTAATATAAATGCCGTTTAACCAATCGAGTTTTTTGACATCAAAAACGACCGAATTAACACTCAAGTCTCTGGGATCGAATGCTTCAATGTACTCCTCCAAGCTCATGATTTCTTTTTGATCTTTCCGCGCCCAACCCAAAATCATCAGAAAATTTAAAAGCGCTTCTGGTAAATAACCACGATCCAAAAAAGATTGAGCCGAAACCGTGCCTTTACGTTTACTCATCTTGCCTTTGCCATCAGGGTTTAAAAATAGCGGAAAATGAGCAAAGATTGGTAAATCCCAACCAAAGGCCTGATAAAGTAACACGTGTTTAGGAGTGGAACTAATCCATTCTTCACCTCTCATCACATGACTAATTTTCATTAAATGGTCGTCAACTACTACCGCCAAATGATAGGTGGGATAACCATCAGATTTTAATAGCACTTGATCATCAACTAGATTAGAATTAAAACTAATTTCACCACGTAATAAATCGGTAAATACAATATCCTGATTGGCAGGTACTTTGAGTCTAATTACATAACTTTCACCAGCGGCAAGTTTTTTTTGCACCTCTTCCTCACTTAAATAGCGACAGTGCTGATCATAGCGTGGTAATTGATGATTAGCTTGTTGCTGTTGCCGAACTTCTTCTAAACGTTGTTTTGAACAAAAACAATAATAAGCCTGACCTTTAGCAACTAGTTCCTGAGCTTTTTCTTGATAAATGTTGATTCTTTGCGATTGAATATATGGACCATACGGGCCATCTTTTCCTGGACCCTCGTCCCAATCTAAGCCAAATTTGCGAATAATAGCTTGAATTTGCTCAACTCCGTTTGGCACTTCCCGAGTTTTATCTGTATCTTCAATTCTTAAAATAAACTGGCCATGATGCCGTTTCGCAAAGGCATAGTTTTTCAACAAGGTCGCCATACTAGCTACATGCATCTCACCGGTAGGACTGGGTGCCATTCTTGTCCGAATTGGCAACTGTTTATCTTGCATAATTATTCTCTCTCTAAATAATTTGGATGAATAGCACTCACATATGCTAAGAAATTATCATCTCCCTTAAATACATAAATTGGTTGTAAAAAGGGTTGATATTCAAAATCATCAAAATAAGCTAGTTCGACACTCCGAATCACCGCTCTTTCTAAATTTTGTCCACTAGCTATATAACCCTCTCCAGCCTGAACCATTTTCCAAGCGGATTTAACTCCTCTCAGTGGGTAAGTCTCAAAGGTTGAATAATCCACCTCATGATAATAATAATCAACTTCCACAATTGAATTACTACCTGTAAATGCACCGCTAATAACCGCTGAGATGACTCCCTTTTCTCCAGCTGGAGTGTAAATGGGGTAATAATCATCAATAGGCACCCGATTCAGATCAACAGTGACAAAATCAGCATCAGATAAAGATAGGGCCGGAGTTAATTCTCCACCCAACGATTTTTTGTAACTAATTACACCCGAACTCGTAGCAACATCTTTAGGCATCAGCCCGCCCTCGATCAAGAAATTTTTAACGCGTTCAACTGCTTCAAATTCCTCAGGCAAGCGCTTAGTATTATCGGTGATTAGCAATTCTGGTTTAGCTAAATAATTACTGCTAATGGAAAAATTTAAATAAGTAGCATTAATTTCCAGACTAGTATCTAAAGGTTGAGTTTTAGTAAAACGATAAAGGTCTCCAGAAATAATTTCGGGAGCAAAAATGAAACCATACTTAGCGGCAATTTCTTTTACTTTCTCGTCAGTAAGTAAACTAACTGCTGGCTTGGGCATAAAATACACTTTCATTTGATCAACCGGATCAGTCAAAGTGCCTGCCATTTCCAAGATATATTCTTTGGGCTTTGTTTCATCTTCTTGTAATGGAAAGTTTAATTGTGGTAAAACACCAAAACCCACTGTGGGTGGTGGTGGTGGTGCTGGATGAGTTCTTGCCCAATAGTCAGTAAAAACATTCCAAACCACTCGTCCCACCATTAAAAAAACCAAAGCAATGACCACAAATTTCAATCCCACTCGACTAAAATAGTTGATATTACTCAGAGTGGGTTCGGTGCTGGTGTTCTTTTTCACAAAACGCTGATTAGACATAAAAATCTATTTATTAGTATAAAGGCATCCTCTAGACTATTCAAGCTTTTAAAAATTAATATTGATTAAACTTTCTTCTGGACTAACAAATTGATAGGTATTAAAAATCCAAGTTAATAATTTTTCTGTATCACCATAACGATCTTGACTATTCATTAGACTAATTAAAATTTTTCTACCATTCCGTTCTACTAAAGTCACTAAAACTTCCCCCGCCCAATCGGTCGTTCCTGTCTTGACACCTTTAACACCTCCCACTGTTCCCAGTAATTGATTGGTGTTAAATAGTTGATATGAGGTGCCTTCTTTTTGACCGTCTTCAGTAAGTGAGTTAATTTCTAAATAAGGAGTAGCCACTAATTCTCGTAAATAATCATTTTTTAATAATTCTCTAGCCAAAATGTTGAGATCTCGGGCGCTGCTTAATTGCCCGATTTCATCTAGACCAGCTGGATTGAAAAATTGGCTATCAGTTAAATGTAATTCCTTAGCTTTATTATTCATTGCTGCCACAAAATTAGTTAAACCTCCGGGATAATTATTAGCTAATACATAAGCGCTATCGTTAGCTGAAGATAATAACAAAGCGGCTAATAAATCTCTAACTCTGACCTGTTCTCCCGCTTGTAAATTAATTTTATTACCAATAATTTGATCTTCAGTATCCACTCTCAACAGATCGTCTAATTGATAATAATCAACAGCCACTAAGGCCGTTAACATTTTAATGGTAGAAGCAGGATATAATCTTTTTCGGGAATTTTTTTCGTAAAGCAAAGTGGCAGTCCCTAAATCAAAAGCATAAACACTTTCGGCACTAAGTTGCAAATTTTCCCAAAAATGTTCTTGATTAATATTAGGATTTTTGTAAACAGCCACTAAATCTAAAGGTCTTAAATAAATGGCTTGTTTCTCAATGGTTTTTTCGGGATAAAAAATCAGGA
>Ga0255341_1004830_pt1 | contig 13836 bp, 5 predicted proteins | sample wastewater_treat_8_FD_192418 | JGI IMG/M metagenome (GOLD analysis project Ga0255341, IMG submission 192418) | Wastewater microbial communities from Lulu Island WWTP, Vancouver, Canada - plant12 | ecosystem: Engineered > WWTP > Wastewater > Unclassified | place: Canada: Vancouver, British...
TAAAAGCATCCTTCAGCAAGCAAAAAATAGTTTTCAACCGGACCAATCATTCTCTTCCTTATACTCTCAACTTACCAGTTTGCTTCACCAAATGGAAGGATTACAGCAGTTTTCCAGAGAGTTGAAAAACCTTGGGGAATCGTTTCAGACGATTTTATCTCTAATGAAGGAATCCGAGAGAGATATCGACCACAGCATGGAGGAAATCATGTCGGAGGATACGGAGTCACTACTGTATACCACTCTGACCAGAATTGATTTGATAAAGAACTTGCAACGTAAATTCGGGAATACCACTCCTGCTATACTCGCAACCAAAGAAAACCTTCAACAACAGCTTTTACAGCTTCAGCAAGAGGAAGAAAAATCAAGCTCTCTGGCAAATGAATGGCAAGCCTTGTCCAAAACACTCTCCGATCTTTGTATCCACACCAGTCAAACCAGAGCAACCTTACGCGATGAGTTTGTTCAACGCATGGAGAAAGAGCTGGCTGATTTAAGCATGGGTAAAGTAAAAATGCATATTCAGATCAAGCAGGAGAAAACAACCGAAACAGAAGACTCTATTCAGATCCAGGGAGAGCATTACCGGTTGTTCCCGGACGGGATTGATACGCTACAGTATCTGGTATCCACCAATCCCGGACAACCTATGCACCCTCTCTCAAAAATTGCCTCCGGAGGAGAGCTGTCACGATTCATGTTGGCATTGAAATCCTTAATCGGAAAATTGGAGAATGTCGATACGCTGCTATTCGACGAGATCGATACCGGCATCGGCGGAATCACCGCAAATCAGGTAGGCGTAAAGTGCCGAGATTTGGCACATGACAAACAGCTCATCTGTATCACCCACTTACCTCAAATCGCCGCTAAGGGTCAGCACCATTTCGTGATAGACAAAACTGTCCATGATGCAGAGACGAATATATCTATCTCACCGGTGAAGGGAGAAGCCCGTATGGAGGAAATTACCAGGATGCTGGGAGAACCTTATTCTGAGGCATCCAAACAACTAGCCCGATCCATGCTGGAGTGGTCATCATGAAGAAAGCGATCATTGTTGGCGAAAAAGGTCATGCCGATAGCTTGCGCGAGTTGGAATTGCTATTGGCTACTCTCGATATCACTACTATCGCTCCTTTTTACATCCACACCAAAACCATCTCACGCGCTACTTTTCTCACTTCCGGTAAATTAGAGGAGTTGAAAGGCATCGCTCCATTACTGGAAGCCGATGTGGTCGCTTTTGATTTCTCTCTCTCCTACACCCAGCTGGCTAATCTGAAAAAAGCGATACCGGCCATGATTCTCGACAGACCAAGAATTATCCTGGAGATCTTTTCCAAACGAGCTACCACCCGCGAAGGTAAAATCCAAGTGGAGCTGGCTTACCTGAAAATTCGCCTGCCCGAGTTGGTGAATCCGAAAGCAAAGCTCGATCAGCAGATGGGATTTATCGGAGGAAAAGGACCCGGAGAAAAAAAACTGGAGCTCAACCGAAGAGCATTAAGCCTTCGGGTCCAATCTTTAAAAAAGAAACTCCGCACTATTGAAAAAAACCGCGTCCAAAAACGAGACAAAAGAATGAAATCGGATCAATTTATTGTCTCTCTTGTCGGGTATACTAACGCAGGCAAATCTACCTTATTCAATCAGCTGACCAAACAATCTGTCCCCACCGATGATTTGCTGTTTCATACCCTGGAACCAAAAATTGGAAAAGGTTTTTTATCCTCGTCCGTTCATCCTGTTTTATACGCTGATACGGTCGGTTTTATCCGGAAATTACCCCATGAATTGATCGAGTCCTTCAAAAGTACACTTGAAGAGATCTCTCTCTCAGACTTGCTGTTAATCGTGCTGGATAGCTCAGATCCTGCCGTTACGGACCAAGTCCAAGTGATTCGGGATACATTGGTAGAGATTAAAGCCGACCATTTACCCTACCTGTTCGTTTTTAACAAAGCAGACAAGTTGACGGAAGAAAGCCAAAGAGAGCAGATCATTGCCTCTCTCGGAGAGGGTGTTTGGGTTTCCGCAATCACAGGAGACGGGTTGGAGGATCTTCGGAAGAAGATTCTGGATCAGCTATTTCTGCACTATTCTACCAAAGAAGCCTCTTCTTGATACCGGATCTTGTCACTTTTCATTTCAACAAGCAGAACCAATCCCTTACCGTCTTGGACCAACGGCAACTACCGAATCATGAGTCCTGGCTTACTATTGCTGATACCGCTTCCCTGAAAGAAGCGATCCGGACATTGGCTATCCGCGGCGCACCTTTACTTGGATACGCAGGCTTGGTGGGAGTGTATTTTTCTTTATTGGAAACCAAAGGTGAAGAGAGATGGCATGAGCAAATTCTCTCTTTACGTGCTGTACGTCCGACTGCAGTCAATCTATCCAAAGAGGTGGATCATGCATATTCTATGCTAATCGCTATTCAGGGATTTTCTAATCGGTTAGAAGCTTGTTTACATTTGATAGAAGAGTACGAACATCACTCGAAACAAATCTGCGAATCAATCGCTGCTTACGGTTCCTCCCTGATTCATGAGGGAGATGGTCTGCTGACTCATTGCAATACCGGCTCCTTGGCTACGATCGGACTCGGTACTGCGTTAGGCGTGATCAAGAAAGCTTTTTCACTTTACCCAAATCTTCAAATCTACCATACGGAAACCAGACCGCTATGGCAGGGGTCCAGATTGACAGCTTATGAGCTCATGAAATGCCATATTCCCGCAACCATTGTCATTGACAGCGCAGTTAGCGTATTAATGGCAGAAGGGAACATCTCAAGCGTGATTGTTGGTGCGGATAGAATTGCACGTAACGGTGACACAGCTAACAAAATCGGTACGCTTGCTCTGGCGCTTTCCGCTCGGTATTTTAAAATCCCGTTTTACGTGGCAGCGCCTACTTCTACCTTCGACACAACCATTGAGAGCGGGAAAGATATTCCCATTGAGCTTCGTAATGAAGAGGAGATCCTTCTTTGCGGTGAAAAAAAGATAGCTCCTTTGGCTTCAAAAGCCTGGAATCCGGCTTTTGATATTACGCCAAAGGAGCTTATCAGTGCCTTTATAACAGAAAAAGGAATTAATCCTTAATCGTAATCTCTCGCAGTTTTTCGTTCCACTCGATTCTGGCGCCCAGAATCTCGGATATAAAACGCAACGGTACGAAAGTTCTGCCTTTTGTAATCTCTGGCGGGGCATCCAGAGTGACTTTTTCTTCTCCCAATCCGCCTTCTTCTTTTACATATCCGTTTTTGGAACCAATTTTGATCCGGATGGTCTTACCATCTCGTATTATAGTAACTTCTTTTAATTCTTGGTTCCATTTCACCTCGGCTTGCATCGTTTCGGCGATAAAACGAATCGGCACCATCGTACGTCCGCTCTTCAGGTAAGGTTCCGCGTCAATTTCCTTGGTTTCGTCATTTATCTGTACGGTTTTGGACCCGATTCGCAGCTTGATCAATGTGATTTTCTGAACGTCAAACGAGAGGAAGGTGGAATTGTTCGCAGTATCGACCGCCATGATATCAATGGTGTTGTAACCCTTGGTCAGGGTGATGGTGTACTCAAAGAAGCCATCCTTGTCGACAGTAACATCGCTCTCACCGATTTTGACGACAGCGCCCTGCTCCGTTCTGCCATGAACGGTCAGCGTGTCAGCTGTCACTTCTCCGGGTATTTCATCCACTTCTAACAGAGGTGGCTTGGAGTCAAGGATGACAATTTTTGTCATCTCGGTGATCAATCCTTTACGATTGGTACCTACGATATGGAACACATTCTGCCCCTCCGTTAAGATAATAGACATCGAAAAACTACCGGAATTCTCGACTTTGACAGGTTTGTCATTAATTGAAATGGTGACGGTCGGATCTGTCATACCGGTAATTTCAAGGTCTTTCTTGTTGGTGACCAGGTTGTCGGTGGGATAAATCAGATCGATAACGGGAGGCAACGCGTCCGGATTTTTCAGGACGGTAATAGTGATGATTTGTGCTTTCTCCATTTTCTCACCGGTCGCAAGAACAGTCAGGTCTACCTCTTTATCGGGGGTATCCGGTTTAAATACGATATTTAGCAGAGATTCGAACGGAACGGATCCGGTCGGAACGGTAAACTCATGCGATTGAATATCAGCAGGGACAGACTTTAAGCTTAAACGTAGCGGGAAATCAAAATACGGGTCAGGAATCACTTTCACTTTCAGCGAAAGGGTCTCACCCGCCAATGTTTTCATACCCTCCCCGGTAGGCTCCACCACTAATTTCACGCCGGGCGGTCTTGACTCGATCACATCGATCCTTCCGGTAATCATCTTGGATTGCGATGTGGCTTGGGACAGAGCTTGTATCGTAAAAATTTGATCCGCTTTCGGCAGGGCATTGTTCGGGATAGCTACTTTGATCTCTACCTTGGCATAGGAACCCGGGTCGATTTTGATACCACCGTTGACATCTCCCGAACTCGGTTGACCGTCTATCATAGTCTGATACAACCATTTCTCTTTGGATTTGTTCAGGATGATGCAGGCATAGTTGTCTGCCACGGTACCGTTGTTGTAGATATAACTCGTCATAGTCGCTTCGGTGCCTTTGACCTGTTTTTGAGACATGGAACCGTCCGATATCAAGTCAAATGCACGGTTGTTAATCACTTTTACAGGGTAAACCTGAGTCTGTAGGACTCGTTTGGTGACGTTATCCTGAACGAACACCACCATGGATAAATTGTTGATATTATAGATATCCAATACATCATAGCTGACAGAGAGCTCAAACACATCACCCTTCAGTCCGAATTTCTCGCCCGATTCTTTTTTCATCGGCGTGCCAAGGTAATCGGTAAGGTTGTCATTTTTCTGGGTGATAAAATCACGAAGCACAAAATGGTGAACTGTATCGCCGTTAATCGCATCATAGGGAATTTTGCTCTCAATCAGCGCAAAATATAAACGAGGGTCTTTGTAGGGGATGCTGTCTAAAGCGGTCGCTGTCGCGGTAATATTGCCTCGCCGGTTTTTCGAGTCAAATCGGCTACGGGCAGCTATGCTAACAAAGGAGGGCTCTTTGGATTTTTCTACTACCTTTTCACGGTAGGATTCATACATTCTTCTTTTTTTGGCTTCAAAAGAATCATCATCCAAATTCGGTACACCCTTTAAGTATTCAGTTCCGTCAAAATAACAGGTAGGTAGCCCTTTATCGGACATATACCATTTCATACGCTGTTCCGATTCGATATAAGCGAGTCTCGGTGCTGGCAGATCGGCAGTGGAGTCGACATAGTACTCGATCCAGGCGACTTTTTCTTTTCCGTACTCTTCGTATAATCGGTCCATCGCAGAGTGGGAATGGACACAATTGATACACCAGATAGCGGTAAACAGCTCCCCTAATACCGTATGAGGCACCAAATCTACTTTTTGTTTATAGATAAACGTGGAAGAAGCTCTGTGGTGAATGTCTTTCTTAATGGTCTGCGCTTCGATTTCGATATCATACACGCCGGCTTCCACTAATTTGGTGGAGGGACGCAGCTTCAAATACACCGTATCGGCATCGGGCAATACAACGGAGGAAGGTTCGAACTCAGTGGTCGTATTCTTTGGCATACCAAGCGCAATGAATGTGACCGCTCCGGTAAAACCATTTTGTGGTACGACCTTGATCGGGATACGGTAGCCTTGGTCGTCTGCAGAGGTGACCAGTAACGGATCAATTTCCATGAAAAAATCGGGAGATTCATTGGCTTTGAATAGTACCTTCAATGTCTTGGTCGTATTATTGGAAAAATTGACCGAGACAGTAGACTCATAAGACTTTCCACTTTCTAAAGTAGCTCCGTCAATAGATATGGTCACTTCCTGATTGGAGCCGGTAAACGCATCGGGTGTAATTTTTAGATTCGGATTATCAGAGGTGATCTTTCCTTCAAGCAAAGCTCCACCCTCATTGTGGATCAGGAAAATGCGTTCATACTTGGACTGTTTCCCAATCGTACCAAAATCAAGGTAGCTGGGAGTTAAGCGAATCATGTCCTCATGATAAATCGAGGTAAACGGAATCATCTGAACCCGCACATTATACGGATCCGCAATCACCAAGCTGTCTTTAAAGACTGCTACATCGGAAGGATAAACAAATCTACCGGGAATCAGGGAATAATTAAAATCCTGCTTATGATTAGCAAAATTGTTGATATCCTGAAAGATGGATCCAAAACTACCGTATACATGGGATTGGTTAGTAATTGTATCAAATATCTGAATACGGTTGTTGTTGGTGTCGGCGATAAATAATTTATTGGATGAATCGGAATCTATGCCAGTTAACTCGCTGTAACTGCCTAGCTCATAACCGTCTTTTCCCATTTTTCTGACAAAATTGCCTTCAAAGTCAAACTGCTGGATACAAGAATTGCCCGAGTCAGAGACAAAAATGGCGTTTTCTTCCACTGTGATACTTTTTGCGGCTAGTATCTGCCCATCGGCTTTTCCAAACGTACCGAACGTCTTTTTCCATTTGCCGTCCGGAGTAAATATTTGGATGCGAGAATTGCCGGAGTCACATACTGCGATGATATCCTTAAAGGCTGAAACATCGTTCGGGAAGATAAACTCCCCGTCGGAAGAACCGTATTCGCCAAAAGTCAGCACCACATCGCCTGCTTCAGTTAGGACTGCTACTTTGGAAGCGACCGAATCGACGACATAGAGCTTTTTGTCATAATAATCGACTGAAGTTGGATTGGTGATACCAATCTTTTCAAGCACAGCCGGATTGACAGAGCTGACAAATTTCCCTTGGTTATCGAATTTCTGGATGGTTTTCATGACCGTATCCAGTACAAACACATGCGTATCCGAGACAGTCACTTTGGAAGGCTTGACAAAAAAACCATCAGGATTCTGCTGAGAACCGAAGTATCCGTATAGTTTTCCGTCTAGCTCAAACGAAAAAATCTTGTTCTGCATAATATCAGATACCAAAATTTTGTTGTCCAGAACGGCGATTCCAAACGGAGAGGAAAAACCGTCATAGGAAAACGTTTGTTTGTATACGCCATTGTTGCTGTAAATTTGGATTCGGTTGTTACCGGAGTCTACTACGTATAAGTTTCCATTAAATAATGTGATTCCCTTCGGAAATAGAAATGCTTTTTCTTCAGATCCCTGCCAACCAAAAGAAGTTTGATAGGTACCGCTCAGATCCAGCACTTGCACTCTATGATTACCGGTATCGGCGACGTAGATACTTCCTTCAGATACCTCAATACCGAGAGGATTGCTGAACTCCACATTCCCAATACCCTCTTTTCCAAACGTGTTTTTAAACTCGCCGGCAAGCGTAAAAATCTGGATACGGGCGTTACCGGTATCGCAAACATATAAACTATCGCCGTCCAAGGCGATATCGGTAGGATTCCGGAAAAAACCGGGGTCGGTACCGAAAGTACCAAATTGGCTTTGGTAGTTTCCCTTGGCATCAAATACCTGGATGCGCGCGTTAGCTGAGTCGACAATAAAAATCTTTTCTTCATTGGAAGCGATCCCACCTACACGGTCAAATTCTCGTTCATTCTGACCGAAACCACCAAAACCAAGTTGAAATACGTTGCCGCGGATGAAAGCTTGAACTCTATTGTTATAAGAATCCGCCACATAAAGCCTTTGCTGCTCCACGTTCAAGTAAGTGGGTACGCAAAACAGTCCTTTGGGTAATCCGCCTCCGATGATGACCTCTTTTCTCTCGGTAGTTTCCTCGGCTTTGACAATCAACTCGGTATCGGGCATGGTCAATAAAACCGGAGAGAGACCTATACTCAATACTAACAAAAACGATAAGGCAAGTCTCATTATTCGCATGTGACTCCTCCTTGCACTATTCTTTAGATGGCTTTGGGAATACGATCGAAACCGTACGGGTGGAAGCTTCCCATCCTACTTCTGCTCCAAGTATCTCTCCTACATAACGGACAGGTACCAATGTCCTGCCGTTTTTGATGACTGGTGCGGCGTCCATCGGAATTGTCCTTTGATATGTCGATCCGATTTTCACCATAGCTTCTTTTTTGTCGATCCAAAAATAAGCAGACAGATCGCCTAATTGGTAGGTGACTTTTCTGGCGGCGTTATCCCAATCAATTTTAGCTGATAGTGCTTCGCCGATAAAACGCAACGGTACCATTGTTCTGCCTCCGATGATCATCGGAGGAACGTCTAATGCTTGTTCTTTGCCGTCTACGATAGCATTTTTCTTGTCAATTATCAATTTGACATTAGCCGGTTTCACGACAATGCCATAGAAAGTCAGCGTGGTCTTCAGATTGGCTTCCCTGGTGGGCCATACTTCAAGCACAATCTTGATTTTTTCACCGACTCTCGCACCAGCATAGGGATATAACGTCACGTGCATCTCTTCGGTCGCGTTGTTTTTGATTTTATTTGGAGAAATTCCTTCATCGAGGTAGCAGATATTGGAGTAGCAGAATTGAGTAAACCAATTTTTCTCATTGTCTTTCGGAAACTCTTTGACTGTGATTTTCGCACTTAAAGTAGATTCCTTTTTAGAAACATTTTTAAAGTAAAAGTAAACTTGAGCGGCTTTACCTGCTTCTAAAGGAGTGAAATACGTATCCTCCGGTACAGCTTTTTCAGCTGAACCCACGAATCGCACCGGTATCAATAAGACCATCATCGAAGCAAGCAGCATGAACACAACAGCCAAAGTCGGAACATACATCTTTTTACACATAGCCAAACTCCTTACATGATTTCATACATAATATGAAAATCATTCGTGCCGTTAGTAAACGGCACGAATGATCCTTATATTCGGCATCTACCAAATCGTACTTTTTCACAGGATATTGTTCACTTTACTGTACGCGGAGAACTACCTCTCCTTTTTTGTATCGACCCTTCGCATCTCTGGCTTCCACTTTGATCCGATAGACACCAGGCTTGGAGTAAGTATGTGTCAATAGGTACTCTTCGGAAACCGCTTCTTGGTCCAGTATTTTCTCCCCGTCATTCCAATCCCAGTTATAGGTGTAATGACCGGTTCCGCCTTCAATCTTAAACCTAACTTTCAATTCTTTGCCAGCAGCAATAACACCTTCCTCATTGAGATTTTCAAAATACACTTTGAAATAAAGGGGGTATTCGGCGGCTTGTTTCGTTTTCAGGCTAGTTTGAACAGCAAAAGTCTCTTTATAATACGGATTGGAGTAGAAGGTCAACTTGCTGATTAAAATGGTCCCGTTTTCAGGCTTAATGCGAAAAGGCTTCACCTTCGCAGTGATAATCACATAGTGGCCATCAATATCGCTGATACAAGGGAATTTGATTGCCTCGCAGTTACTGGCAGGAAAACACTCGCCGATTGCTAAATCACGGATACCAATATAGAGCTCTCCGTTGGCATAACTTCCGGCCGGATCGGAGAAAACAAACTCAAGATTCGGATCAAGCTCAAATATCAAGGTGTTGTTCGTTAATGGCTCGTTGCCGACATTCTTGATCTGGATTCTGTACTTGACAATACCTTCTTCGTCAACTGTCTCGGGAGAGGATTGCATACAGACTTCCGTCTTGTAGATACTGACTCGTTTCTGTACATGCAGAATCAATTCATGCATAACCGATAAGTTTCGGGAAGAGGTATTATTTTTTGCAATCACTAAAATCCGATAGGTATTCACCGGGACTTCCAAGGCAACGTCGATGGTCAGTTTGGTTTGGTATTTCATCAAGTTGGTGGTCGGGTTGGGTTTAAAGGAAAAAGTCAACCCTTCCGGCAAACCGATCGGATCCACCTCAAATATCACATCCTCGGAGAATCCAAAGAAAGTGGACACATCGATCGTAACAGAGCTCGATTTGTCTTGTTGGATATAGATGCTGGAGGGTGTGAATGTAAAGTCAAAATAGGGCTCCATGATCACGCTTAATCCGACGTTCACCGTATTGGAGACAAGTGTTTGCGTAAAAGCGGTCACCCTGAGCTCATAATCTCCAATTGGTGTATTACTGGTAGTGATCACGTCTATCATTGATTCGGTTTGTCCGCCGGGTGAGAGAATAGGGTTGAGTGGGGTAATGGAGTAAGAGATACCATAATCCAACGGACTAACTGGTAATAAATTATATAATAGTTGCATGGAAAAGCTAATCGATCCGCTGGCGCCGTCATAAGAGATCACCCTAGCGGTATAGGTAGTGGAAGCGCCTTTGAATACTTGCCGCAGAGAAGGGGATACAGATAATCTGATTTGCGGATTGAGTACCGGCGGGGGGTATTCGCTATCTTGTAATCCACCGGATATGATCAATGCATAAGGCTGGGGACCGGCAGATACATTGGATCCATTCACTACAAAGGTATAGATACCTTCCTGGGGAAGCTGGATATTCACTACCTCGACATTATTGAGCGTGTCGATCATCGATGTGCTCGGATTGACAATCGAGTAGCCGGTATTGGCATTGATCGCGTTACCGAAAAAGGACTCTCCTTTATCATTGGTCACCTGAAGATCAAGGTCATTGATCAGGGCTTTAGTGGTATTTGGGCTACCAGGATAGTCCGTCCATACCAGCGTCACTTTAAGCGGAGAGGTCGGAGAAACATAAAAAGAAAGGGGCGTTGAATTCTGTCCGGTGCGCAAACCATTATTCCCCTGCATATCGTAAAACTTTATATCCTTACCTTCCGGCACAACAGCATTCCTGACATCCACTCTGCCCCATCCGGATACTCTACTAGGAGAATATAGCTGGGTAGTGCCATCGGTATCATACAATTTTTCATTGAATGCACCGTTAATCAAGGCGGCTTTCAGCAAAGCAGAGGAAGGCGTTTGGTTGGATATTTCCGCGGCACCAGCGCCATGGGTGAAAAACTCCCTGATGACCGCTAAGGATCCGGTGACTACCGGAGCAGCCATGCTGGTTCCCTGTCCATATATATAAGAATGAACCGGTGGGCTTACAGAATAATTGGTAGCGGTGGATAAGACCCTGTTCCCAGGCGCCACCACATCCGGCTTAACCCTGCCGTCATGAGCCCATCCACCCTGAGAAAAGCTTGCCATATTGGCTGGATTAAAACCATTGTTATTATTTAAAGAAGCGCCGACAGCAACGACATTTTTTGCATTGCCATGCGGTTCCATAGTAGCGACAGCATGACCATTATTCCCAGCCGCCCATACGGCAGAAAAGTCTTTGTGATCCCAGAGAAATGTATCGATGGCCACAGAGGTTTCATCATATATATTCAGATTATGTAGTCGATTATCGTATCCCCAGCTGTTGTTCATGATCCGAGCGTCTGAACTGTACGCATCGCTTAACAATTTATTAATACTAGGAAAATCTAAACCCGTCTCGCCATAATCATCAGTTCGAATCGATTGTATGACCAACCAAGCTTTTGGCGCCATCCCTTTATACCGATTGTTGGTAGAAAGACTCCCGTCTCCTAACACGGTACCAGAAACATGGGTGCCATGCGGCCAAGCATGTTCCGCATTGGGATAAGTAGGATAATCCGACCAATCCGCAGTCTCATACGGAGTGGACCGGTAGCCATAGTGATCGTGAATCCTGCCTTGAAACGCCGGGTGCATAGTTAACGGGTCACCTGTGGATAGCCCCGTATCGGCAACTGCTATGATCTGATGATCACCTTCATTCAATGTCGGGTAGGTAGCGTCGTATGCATCCCGTATCTGGACAATTTGCGCGGCTTCCGCATTGTAAGGTACTATCTCCGCAGTCCTGCTGATAGAAATAACATCGATCGATTGGTATACGGTCTGGATCAACATGGAGGGAAGATTAGTGATATTGAGAAATCCGAGTCTTTCTGTTTTGGAAAAATAGTATTGCGTCGGGATAAAATGAAGCAACTCGAAAAAGCTCTCCAGATTGATATCGGGAGTCGTGCTCATAGATACAGAGATAACATTCGGTAACGATTTGGACAGTATATCCGGACTAGCTTTCAATATAGGAGGGACATACCCGATGCCTCTGACAAAACGAATACTTTTTATTTGTTGGGAGGTAGCCGGTGTAGTGCGTACTAAATAGGCTGAGTAGGGTAATGGATAGTAGAAAACAACATCCATCGCTTCAATTTCGGTGATCCATTCTGCTTTGACGGGACCGATGAACTGAAGCAGGAAAAATCCGAGTTGTCCGTCCTGAGGCATAGAGATCTTCTGTTTAATCTCTTCAGGGTAGATCAGATTCTTTCCCGAATCCGGATGAAATATATAATTTGCATAGCGAATATCCATGATATCCTTGATTTCTACATAGGATATATTTTTTCGCTGCAGGATGGTCTCCTGTTCTTCAGTCACTTCTGCTAGGAAGAAAGCATCGTATACTTCCAGAATATTGAAACCGGAACGCTTAAAAGTCTCGATCAGCGCAGTATCGGTCTCATAGACCACAACGTGCTTGCCACCGGCAGCCAAAGTGGTTCCTTTCAATGGCGCAAAAAATGAGCCAAACAGAAATAGAAATACAAGCATAATCCTCAATAATTGCTTTTTAACCATTTCTAACCTCTCCTTATCACAAGAGATTTAAATCCAATATACATCATCCATCGAATATCAATTGAGTATTTTATAAGTTTTTCAATGGACAAAGTCAAGAAATTTTCCTTTTTTCCCGATGAAAAAAATGGGGTATCGTGAAAACAAAAACATCGGAAGATTGAGATTTCCCTCAATAATCCTATAATGATGTAAAAAAGTGAGTAGATTGCTTTCATTCGGTGAATACTTGCTGGTTTTTAACTGAACGGTAAACGCTCAGCGTCTTATTTTATACAAGTACAAGTATTTTTGGAGAGGAGGGCGGAGTGATTAGAAAAATCGTTGTCCTCGGATGGTTTGTTTGCTTGTTAGCTTTCTCGCCTTTCCAGAGCTTCCTGCCAATCTCACCCTCAACGGCTATGCAGAAAAAATGGCCGATTCGGATATTACTGGCTTCTCAGAAATCAGAACTCACCATTTCTAGCGATCAAGAGCCTTTTTTGACCATTACCGGTTCGTATACGCTTCCACAACAAGAAAATCGTTTCTATCCCGTCAAAAAAAAAGACAGCTACCAAAATGGATTCTATACTCTGCTGCTTGATAAGGATCTCTCATTAACGGAAGCCCGACAATTAGCCATCAAAACACGAAACCAGTATTTTCAATCTTCAGAAATTCAGTTTTTGATACAAGAATCCTATCCTAATACGTTCAATCTATACATAGGCTTCTTTGCAGAGGCAAAAGAGGCTGATTTTGTCGCTTCCCCTATGCGGTCTCTATTTCCCTCCATCAAGAGCGAAAAGCATGAGTCTTCAGAGAATGCTGTCGGATTATACCTTGAGAGCCATATCGCCTTGATATCCCCTTTCAGCCGCTCCTCTACCCCCTATAAAAGCTTTGTTGTCTCTTACACCCAATCCCCATGCCTATTTGAAAAGGTGGCTTATCCGGATACACTGGAGATTTTTCTCTACAATGACACTCTCTCTCTTGTCAACCATACCGATATCGAGACCTATCTGCGTGGCGTAGTCGGTTCGGAAATGCCTGACGATTGGCCGATTGAGGCATTGAAAGCCCAAGCGTTGGCTTCCAGGACATACGCTTACTCAAGATCGCTATCGGCTCGTCAAAGAAATGCGTACTTTGACGTGACCGACGACACCAATAGTCAGGTCTATCTAGGCCTGAGGGATTTACCGCGTTCTTTTCAGGCGATCAGCGCAACAGAGAATCAAATCATCACCTA
>Ga0255341_1004835_pt1 | contig 13818 bp, 10 predicted proteins | sample wastewater_treat_8_FD_192418 | JGI IMG/M metagenome (GOLD analysis project Ga0255341, IMG submission 192418) | Wastewater microbial communities from Lulu Island WWTP, Vancouver, Canada - plant12 | ecosystem: Engineered > WWTP > Wastewater > Unclassified | place: Canada: Vancouver, British...
CATCTACTTCGTGGCTCAAGGGAAGGTGCTTTTGACGCCACAACCATGTGTCTTTACGCTTACGGCACGACCCGGTACCTTCGACTTAAACCGAGGACAGGCAGCTTTGCAAAGACTTCGCTACGGGCTGTTGCCATGCGGGTCTGTCGTACCAAGCGAGAGAGATGCTGCCGTTCTACCGGTTCCGAATAATTGTGTTGCGGCTAAAAAGCCCCTCCCCTTTGAGCCACGTGCTATTTAGCAGCCTTTTTCTCAACAGCCTGCTCATGATCACAAAGAAAAGAGGTACATGCCCCTATGAGCGAAACAGTGCGGATGTGGACGGAAATTGTATTTGATCTGTTCTATCTGTCAACCATCTGGACGCTGGTCGGCATTATGTCGTACAAGTTACCCAGGATCCCTCGGAACAGGTTGCGCTTTGCCGGCGTCTTCCTGGCCGCGTTCTTTTTTCTGGTTCTGGGGGACACCGGGCTGCTGGGCTCGCGCATCATCGCCTATGCGGCCGGCGGTCTTGACTACAGTCCGGCATTTTTAGGGGGCTCGATCCACCTGGCCGGCCTGGGCAACCTGTCAACTTCAATCACCGTGACCATTTTTTACCTGTGTTTCCTCGAACTGTGGCGCCGGAGGTATGACCACCCCTTTACCGTCTGGTATTATGTGCTCGCCGCCGCCGCGGTTGTTCGCTTCGTGGTTATGATGCCGCCGCAAAATCAGTGGCAATTCCACATTGCCCCGGTGGGCTGGGGCATCTTTCGCAACATCTTTTTAACCATTCAGGGCCTTGGGGTTGCTTTTCTCATCCTGCGTGACGCGCGACGGGCGCAGGACCGGCTGTTTGCAACCTTCAGCGCGCTTATTTTTGTGTCATTTTTGTGCATGTTGCCGGTTGTCCCCTTCTATCCGCGATTTCCCCTGATCGGCATGATGATGATACCGAAAACAGTTGCCTACATGGCAATCGCCTTTATCGGATACAAACATTTCTTCCGGGATTATAAAAGCGGTTGAAGGAGCAGCCTTCAGAATCCGCAGCACCGGCTGCACCCCGACTATCACCTTCATCGCGAGGACCGGGGAGAGGGGGCATCTGAATCTGTTTTTGCATCAAAGAACGCATTAATCCATTCCCGCTGTTCACGGAGGGGACAAGCGGCACTATTTTGATACAAAGCGTCTCCATTATTTCTGATCGCCATGAGAAATGCTGATTGCAAAGCTTCCTTGAGTGGTGCCCCGACCACGCTGCTGTCGGAATAAGGGATCAGCGGACATGGCTCAAGGTTACCGTCGGGACTTATGTGAATCAGTCCACCCTCCACCGCAAGACATCCGCCATAGCCCCTCTCGCTACCGGGGAAGACAAGAAATAAGGCATGAAACTTTTCTGACAGCACATTTTTTATAATGCCCAGCTTTTCCCGCTGAATGCCGGAAAGCACCATCTCCTCTGTTCCTTTCGCAACCGGGACGTATTCCTGGAAGAAAACCAGGCTGCACCCCTTCTCCACCAGATGCTTAATAAACTCTTCACTGGTCACAACCGTAAAATTATCCCGGGTAACCGTCAGTGATGCCCCAAAAAAATTGCCGCCTCGCCTCAGCTCCTCCATTGTTTTTTGTATTTTTTCGTGCACCCCTGCGCCTCGGCGCTTGTCCGTGTCCTTTTCAAATCCTTCCATGCTTATCATGGGGACGACATGTTTCTGTCGTTTCAATTCATTCACGATTTCCCGGCTCAGCAGCATTCCGTTGGTAAATACCAGAAATATTATCTCAGGAAAGCTACCGGTAACCTGCACGATATCGTGCCGAATAAACGGCTCTCCTCCCAACAGCATGACAATTGATATTCCCAGTTCATGCGCTTCGCCCATAATTTGCTTCCATCGCCCCATTGGCATTTCTCCATCACCGTTCCGCTGCAGTGCCTGTGCATAGCATCCCTGACAGGCAAGGTTACATCTGTTGGTAATACTGGCCATCATCATCGGCGGTGCCGGAATGCCCAGCTTTCCCCATTGCGCTCTTCTTCGCGCCGCCTGTTTCTGCCGGCGGATCATCCGTAGCGCATAAACGGCCAATGCCGGTTTCTTCATGGACATTTTCAACGCTTTTCTTAAAATCCCGCCGATTGACCCATTGATGCGGACGCGGTTTGGGTTTGGGCTGCCGCTCTTCATAACAGAAAAGCACCTCCGAAGCTGTTGCATGATTATGCGCAACCGTTCGTAAAAGCCATTCTGTTCACTCCTCGGCACACGCTAACTGCGCACCATGGTGAACCACTCCGCCTTTTTTATCATTACTTCCAGGTGTCGTCCATAGGATTCTTCCTGTTCTGACATTAATAAATGAAATTGCGCGCCGGTGACTTTCCCCGCGAGAAATATAGTATATTTGCGTATATTAATTAATCGGCGGGGGTTCCGCCGGTAAAGGAGATGCATGTGCCTTCCCGTCGCCCTCTGCCGGCCACATACTAATCCGGCGAAACATACCGTACGCCGTACAACCGATATACCCATCCTTTTCCTGAAAAAATCGAAATATTAGGGTTTTCTCCGGCAGCTCGCTCCCGCCGCAATCATCAGACCGCCTAATGTGAACATCGGCCCTCGCGGCGAATCCGGCGCTAAAAAAGGATTGACAGGGAAACGAATATTAGTTAATAAATGTGTACTAAATCCATCAGGCAGAGGCTATGATCAGGAAGAAAACAAAAAACCCATCCCGGCGCAAGGCAGAAGCAACCGATTGTGACAGGCTTTCCTGCCAGGTGTACATCAACCTCCAGAAAATCTTCCGATGCCTGAACATGGGGCGGGGGTTGCAGGGGAAGCGCTTGCCCATCACCATGACCCAGATGCGCGCGCTTTCCCTGTTTAATGAGCGGGACCGCATCAGCATCAGTGATATAAGCCGGTCGCTGGGAATGTCGCTGCAAAGCGCCACCAATCTGGTGTGCCGCCTTGAGCAACTTGATTATCTGGAGCGGACTAAAAATGAAATGGATAAACGGGTTTCCGATATCAGGCTGACGGCCAAGGGCAAGAAGCGCCAGGAGATGTTCAGGAACAGTGAAATTGAGACGGTAAAACTGCTCCTTGAACGCTTGAACACGGTGGAAGGCAGGGTTTTAAATGAAACGCTCCATGGTGTTGCCCTGCTCTTTGAAAAAGCAAGCATTACCTCTTCTAACCGTCCATAGCGCGGGACAACGCCGCATCAAAGACAGAGGGAGATGCGCAATGAAGCAGGTGAAAGGACTGGGAGGCTGGGTACGCAGCGCCATCTGGCTGGAGCTGATTATTCCCGGGTATTTTTTCGGTACAGCTTTCGGCACCGCGGACGCGAAATGCCGTTTTCTTGACCGGTTTATGTATCCTCCGTTCTTTATCAATATCTGCGGATACTTCCGGGATCTCCCGGTGGGCCATTATACGGGAAGATTTTTAGGGGTCATGGCCGGTGCTTCTATCGGGGTGCTCTGGGTGCTGCTGATGGGGGTTTTTTACAAATGGGTGCTCACGGACTGGGCGTATTCAAAGGCGGCGCGCCTCGGCTCGATGGCGTTTATCCTCATCGCGCTCATGACCGGCTTCATGTCATACATGTTCAATGAAAGCATCGGCATGGGGCTGCGCATTGATGAGGACGCCCCCGCCGAACTGGTGGGGAAAAACCTGGTGCAGGACTACGGCTCATTTGTAAAAGGCACCACGATCACCGGGGAGAATGCCGGTCTGCTTGCCGCCTACGGCACGGTCCGGGCCAACCATGAAGCGAGCGCTCACCGCTGGTGGGTGGCATCCCTGATATTCATGTATTTCTGGTTTATCCTTTATTTCATCTGCGCCCACCGTTTCTTCAAGCGCAACCTGGTGCCGCGGGAGTCCTGCTTCAAGCTGCAGATGATCAACCTTGCCGCGATCGTCATCTATTTGCGAATGGGCTTCGGCATTACCCCGGCAGAATATAATTACATCGTCACCCGGTTGCCCCACCTGCTGGGAGGAGGAGGGTAACATGGCGCGGCCCGCCTTCACCCGCGAGGAATTTGTACGGCATGTGAGGAACATGGCGCTCCTGGGGCTGCTTTTGTACCTCGGCGGGATACTGACCGGTTACGTGAGCAATTGGGTGTGCCTGATGCTGGGGTTGTGCGGGCTGACGCTGTTTTTCACTGATTTTTACTTCGGCAGAACCCGGGGCGCCGCATGCTTCTGGTTTTTTGTTTTCATCTGCGGCATGGGCATCTACAAGCCGTTTTGCTTTCCGGTCAACGCGGAGGCGTGGAAGCTGCATGCCAACGACATGCTCGACTGGGTCGTCGGCGGGAAGGGCGCCATGCTGTTTCCCCGGGCGGACTGGGTGATGCTGACCCCGCTGCTCGCCTACACCTTGTACATTGCCTTCAGGCTTTTGAAAACGCCGCCCGACCCGGCGGCCAGGGCCAGGAAAACCGTGGCCACGAAAAAATGGCGCATGTTCACCCAGACCTTTGTGCTGGTGTGCTATTTTGAAATTTTCGCTGCCGGCATGACCGCCCGCCCCATCGAAAATCCCGAACTGCTCTTCTGGGCGCTGTCCATGCTGCTGGGCTCGCTCCTGCTGCCCTTTTTTATCGGCCGCTGGTTCTGCGGCTGGTTCTGCCCGGTCGGCGCCCTGCAGGACGCCATTCTGAAGCACTTTAAGAATTACAAGGGTATTAAGATTAGTGATAAATTCCGATCCCAGATTAACCGCATTTATGTCCCCGCCCTGATGGTGGGCCTCATCATTGTTGTGTACACCTTCGAACGGGTTTTCCAGCTCGCCCCCGCCGCCGAGATGATCCGCTCGCCTGACTGGAAAAATCCCTGGAAACCGATGGTATGGACCAAGGTGCTCACCAACGGCATGTTTCTCGGATCGATTCTCTTTGCCTACCGGGTATACTGCCGTTATTTCTGCTGGTATATCGGCTACCGGGTGACCCTGGGGCAGCTGTCCCTGTACCGCGTGCCGTTTAAAACCGAGCGCTGCCAGGTTTGCCCTGAATGTCCGCCCGAAGCGCATTGCACCATGGGCTACCAGTTCCAGTCGCAGCCCGAGGGGGAGGAACGGCTCTCCATCAGAACTATCGGCGAGGCGCCGGCCACCTGCACCCTCTGCTATGAATGCCGGGACACCTGTCCCCATGGCGTGTTCAAGGGCAAAATTGATCGGATCAATGTCATTCCCGAGCGCTGCGTGGGCTGCCGGCTCTGTGAGCTGGCCTGTTCCGGAAGCCGCCTCGGCGTCTTCGATCCAACCCGTTCAAACATCAGGGTTGAAATGGAGGGGATGCCCGAGCTGCCGGTACCGAAAATCAAGGACACCTGCGACGCCTGCAACGGCGATCCCGCATGCATCAAGGTCTGCCCGGCGCGGGTGATCATCTGGGACAAGGAGGGCGTGCGCCGGGGCAAGCAAATCAAGCGGCCGGGCAGGGTGAGAAAATTGTTGCGCCGGCTGAATCCCTTTTCCGGAACACCGGTTGTCTGTGACAACCTCTGCGGCGCCTACCCCCAGGGATGCCCTACCTGCGACCAGAACACATCGCACAGGCGCGAGGAAGCCAAAGGAGTCGCCGCATGAGCGGAGCAATGCTTTACAAGGGATATACCAGGAAAATCCTGCGGGTAAACCTCACCGCCGGATCGGCCATCCCCGAGGAGCTCCCCAACCGGCAGCTCAGAAAATACATCGGAGGCGCGGGCCTGGCCGCCCGGATGCTTTATGATGAGCTTCCGCCGGGCATTGATCCCCTCTCCCCGGCAAACAAGGTGCTTTTTCTGGCGGGGCCGCTCGCCGGCACCATGGCCCCCACCGGCAGCCGTCTCGGCGTGTACTCCAAATCGCCGCTCACCGGGGGCTTTTTCCACTCCTCGGCGGGGGGACACTTTGCGCCGGAGCTGAAGTATGCCGGCTACGACGGCGTGATCATTGAGGGAGTGAGCGCCTCCCCGGTCTATTTATATATTGATAATCGGCACGCTGAGCTGCGCGATGCCACGCGGGTCTGGGGGGAGCGCACCGATGCCGCCCAGCACTGGCTGAAGCAGGACATCGGCGACGGGGCCGCACAGATTGCGGTCATCGGGCCGGCCGGGGAACGGATGGTGCGTTTTGCGAATATTGTGGTGGGATGCCGGGCGCTGGGCCGAGGGGGGATCGGCGCCGTCCTCGGCTCAAAAAAGTTCAAAGGGCTGGTGGTGCGGGGCACGGGCCGGCTCGAAGTTCACGACATGCCGGGGACGCTCAGACTTTCCCGCGAGATTTGTGAGATGATGCGCGGCCATCCGGCCACCGGCCAGATATTGCCCGCTTTCGGCACACCGGTGCAGGTGAACACCAATAACAGCCTGGGGGTGCTCGGCTCCCGCAACTGGCAGCAGGAAACCTTCGAAGGTGCGGAGAACTTAAGCGCTGAGACCATGCGCGACAAGATGGTGGTGCGTGACAAGTCCTGCTTTGCCTGCCCGATCAAATGCGGCAAATACAGCGTGGTGATCACCACCCCCTTTGAAGGACGCGCGGTGGAGGGCCCTGAATATGAGATTCTCTTCGCCCTGGGATCCATGTGCGGCATCGACTCCCTCGAAGCGGTTGCCGCGGCGGAACGCGAGTGCGATGACCTGGGAATGGACGCGATTGAAACCGGCGTCAGCATCGCCTTTGCCATGGAGAATTTTGAAAAGGGCAACCTGACCATTGCGGACACCGGAGAGATGGAACTCCGGTTCGGCAAAACCGAACTGCTGATGCCGCTGATTAAAACAATCGCACTGCGCGAAGGCATCGGTTCCCTGCTGGCAGAGGGCGTCAAGCGGGCCGCCGAAAAAATCGGCAAAGGATCGGAAGCCTTTGCCATGCAGAACAAGGGCATGAGTTTTGCCGGCCACTCCGCGCGGGGGCTGCCCGGGTTCGCCCTGGGCTATGCAACCGGTCCCCGCGGCGGTTCCCATCATGACGGCCGGCCCACCGGAGAGCGCACCGGCATACTGCCCCGGGAGACCACCGAAGGCAAAGCGGCTTATACGGTAAAAGTGAACCATCTCATGGTGCTGACCGACTCGATGATCCTCTGCCACCTTGCCGAATCCATCTGGGGTCCCATCGAGATCAACCCGGTGGTGGTGGACATGCTGAACAAGGTAACCGGCATGGAGCTGACCGTGGCGGAGGCGGAACTCACCGCGGAGCGCATCTGGAACGTGATTCGCGCGTTCGCGGTGCGGGAGGGCCTGCGCCGGAAGGATGATTCGCTGCCCAAGCGCTTCCTCACCGAACCCATCCCCGACGGCCCGTCAAAGGGCATGGTCGTCACCCCGGAAATGCTCGAGAGCATGAAAGACGAGTACTACCAGATTCGCGGGTGGGACCGGGAAACCGGCATCCCCACACCGCAGCGGTTGCTCCAGCTCGACCTTCCCGACATTGCCGAAGAGATGAAAAAGATACTGGGCCGGGAAAAGGAGAGGTAATCCCCGATGAGCCGTGCCAAATTCTGGACATTACTTTCCGCCGCCGCGGTCATTGCCATCGGCCTCTCAGTCGCTTTATCAAACCGGCAGGCTGATTAAAACTACCGCCGTGCGCCTTGAAACTTTCGAGCCGCTTCATTTCGAGCACGGGGAAATTTCAGCCGGTTTCTTTACCGACACGCGTTTCATTTTGCCATGTACAATAGCCGGGTGGTTTGAACTTGACGGTTAATCTATTACATTATATACATTCATCGAACGTTGGGCACCCTCTCTATGAAGCGCGCGCTGCGCCCTTCTTCCCTCCCCAGCCGAGCCGAGATGTATTTCTCTTGATGCATAATTGAGATGCCTTTTATATGGAATATCAACTCACATTAAAAGATTCATTTTTCAGATGAAACACCTTACCAAACATTTCTTTACAGGAGAATGAAAATGAACGGTCGGATAAAACGTTGCGCGCTCACACTCGGATTGCTGGTTATGCTCATTTCAGGCACCGCCGGCGCGTATGACCTGCGAGGCCATTTCCCTCTGTACGATGGGCGGTTCTGGAATTTCAAGGATTCGTCGGTCGGGGAGACCACAACCTGGACGGTCAATGGCAAGCTCACCCTGAAGGACGTGGGGCGGGTGATCGTCATGGCGCTGGATAACGGCAGATTTCTATGTTTGCGCGAGGATTGGGAAGGTGTTCACATTTACGGAGATTATAGCGCCGAGGGGTTCCGGATACCGGAGACTCCCCTGCTGTTTTTACCCAGTACGCTAAAGCCGGGAGAGCCAATTGAACAGACAGTGACCTTCAGGCTCTTTTCCGATCCTGAACATAACATCAATTACAAAGAAACCGGAACAATCAATCAGAGCATCAGGTTCATCAGTAAAGAACTTGAGGATGTGACCATTTCAGGAACGGTTTTTAAAAATTGCGCGGTTGTAGAAAAAACCACGACCGAGCAGCAGAACAGCACCTCGGAGACACTTTACCTGGCGCCCGGTATCGGCCCGATAAAAAGAATAGTGACCAAAGGCAATGAAACACAGGTGTACACGGTGACTGCCCATGCCACCGGCGGGCAGCCGATAACAGCGGCCGTCCCCATAAAGGAGGTAATGCCGTTTGCGCCGGGCATTACCTGGACCTACCGGGATCCGCAAGGCGCCATCTGGAAGACCATCACCAAGAACAAAGAGCAGGTCGGGGGCACGGAAACCCTGCCGTTTTTTGAAGACAACGGGGATATTACCAATTATTCGCTTACCCCGGCAGGGATGGCATTGCACCGCCGATTGTATGCGCAGTGGGGTGGCTGTACCGAATTTCATCCGCCCAATTCCCCTCTTGTCATACTGCCGGCCGTAATTCAATTGGGGGCATATCATTCATCGATATCCAACGCAAACGTCCACACCTGGCCCAGCCTGACCCTGCTGGATGAGTTTTATCCCGAGACTCATAGCGCCAGCATCGCGGTCTTAAAAGAGGACGTGACCGTTCCCGCGGGCACCTACCGGGATTGTCTCAAAGTTTGTCTGTTGAATCTCTCACGCAACTTCAACATGAACAGTGAGCAGCTGTGTATCGGTTACGTATGGCTGGCGAAAGATACCGGTGTGATCAAAAAAAGGCTGATTGACATGACCAACTTTTTCAACCCGCAGCGCAACAATCGGATTAACTCGGTCAAGTTCTGGGATTTGCAATCAATTGAAAAACAAGGCAAATAGCCGCTCTGCCGGGTTGAGGCAAAAAAACTCATATAAAATACGTGGTTACAATACGGCATGTACGGAAAGAATATGAACATGCAGAATACGATTCTCAAGGCGATTGAAGAACCGATGAAGCGGTATCATGAGGACGTGACCACGGTTTTGGCCAACTGGCAGCCATTGGAGCGAGCCGCCGGAGAACTGCTGGCAGGCAGGGATGTGGAGGATGATGAGATACCGAAAGTGCATCTTCCCATGCTGCAGATGATGAGACTGATTATCAAGGTAACCCGGGAGTCGGAGTGGAACTGGGCGGATCCCCGGATACAGGAAATATTCAAGGACAAGGCGGAGAGCCCCCTTTACCGGATATTTACCAGGGTAATGGTGGGAACGGTTTCCGCAATCATTTCAAAAGTCAGGGTTGGCACTCTGGTGGAGGTTGGCTCCGGACCTGGCCAGGTTACCCAAAGTATATGCGAGGAGATGGTAAAAAGGAATCTTTCGATTCCTCTGATCATATCCGACAGGGCTCCTGGTGTTGTGCACGTCCGTGAGAAACTTGCCAATGCCTTTCCCTCCCTTGCCATTAGCGCTTATCTCTGGAATGTAACCGAACCACCGCCTGCGGAACTGGCTGACCGCCTGGTAAAGCCGGTGCTGGTGTTCGAACGGTTCTGCCTTCCCTACGCCGGCTATGGGGCGATTGACATGATCTCCCCCATAGCGGATATACTGGTCATGCAGGACGACTTAAGCATCACCGGCAGGAAAATGTCATTTGACTTGCTGTATGAAAAGATAGGAACCACCTTTCTGACCTTCAGCGAGGCCATGAAACATTTAAAGCAGCATTTTTCCTTCATTCACACCTGCGATCAGGAGACAACCGAGGCCATTAATTCCGGGGTAACAACCTTCACCCTGGCTATCAAGTAAAATATTGCAGAGGATTTCCGGGATTAATTGAAATGGCAAACCGAGGTGAGGAGCGCGGCACTTAAGGCCGCTTCGAACCGATGTTTTAATTCCAGCCCCTCCTGGACTAATTTCAGAATCCGGTTTATTTGAAACGGTTTCTGAATTATAAAATTCACTCCCTTTTCTTTCATCCCCGGTTCATTCAGATGGACGCTCCACCCGGTAATGACCGCGACCGGCACCTTTTTTCCCATGTGCTTGATCTCCTCGGCCACCTGCCAGCCCGACATACCGGGCATGCCCAGGTCGGTGCAGACCAGGTCATAATCGCCGCTTCTTAACAGCGCCAGCCCCTGCTTTCCGTCCGGAGCGACTTCAACCTCATGCCCCTGGCTGATAACGATGTCGCGCAAAAGCTGCCTGATTTCCTCTTCATCCTCTATAATCAAAATTCTCGCCTTTTTGCCGCTTGCCGCTGCAGGCGCCGCCGCTGGTTTCTCCTGACCAGCCTTTTCGCAGATGGGAAGATGTATGGTAAAAACCGTTCCTCGTCCTTCCTCGCTTTCCACCAGGATACTGCCTTTATGGCGCTCGATAATATTGTGCGAGATGCTCATGCCCAGGCCGGTTGACGGACCCCTTTGGTGGTAAAGAAAGGATCAAAAATCCGGTTCCGTATGGCCGCCGGAATGCCGACACCGGTATCGGCAATGGTTAGAATGATATGGTGGTTGTCCCGTGCCGTCTTAATGCTGATCATCCCTCCGTCGGGCATGGCATCGAGCGCGTTATTTATGAGATTGGTGAATACCTCCCGCAACTCAGAGGCACTGCCCGGGGTGTGGGGGATGGCCCCGTAGTCTTTTTGCACGGCAACGCGCACCCCCTTTGATTCAGCTTCATTCCGCCACCGCGTTTTTGTGAATTCCAGAACGTTATCCAGCAACTCATTTATATCGACCGGGGTAAAGTCCGTGTCGTCCAGCCTTTTTCGGGAAAATTCCTGAATCCTTCTCACTATTTCGGCCCCGTCCAACGATGCCCGCTCGATAATCTCCAGGCATTTGGCCATATCTTGTATTGAGGTTCCTGTTGCCTCCTGCCCATCAGGGGGATTAAACTTCATTTTGAGGAGTTGCACCCTGCCCAAAATTGCCGCCAGCACATTATTGAAGTCGTGGGCCACCCCTCCTGCCACCTCCCCCAGAGAGCGCAGCTTTTCCGATTGCAGCATTTGCTGCTGCATTCTGTTTCTTTCGGTAATGTCCCGCACGATGGCGATCCCGCCGATGCACTCGCCATTGTTCCGAATCATTGAATTATTGCATTCCGCCTCAACCGTTGAACCGTCCTTTCGCAGGTATCGCGTTTCGTATGAGACAAAGCCCTTCTCCAGCAGATCTTCTATTCTGTTTCGCACCATCATTTTTTCAGCGGCGTCCTCGCCGTGAAGTTCCGCCGTGTGCTTCCCCACTATCTCATGCGTTTCCAGACCCAGCATCTCACTCATCGCCCGGTTGACTGAGATTATATAACCCGCGCTGTCGCATATTAGTATGCCGTCCTTACTGCCTTGAATGATTTTTTCCAGAAATTCCTTGCCTTCCTGAATCTCGCGCTGGATCCGTTTCCTTTCGGTAATATCCCTCAACACCGCCACCCCGGCAATATAATCCCCCTGATTATTTCTCACCATCGAGGCGGTGCATTCGACGTCCAGTAAGGTGCCGTTGTTGGTCTTACACTGCGCTTCGTAAGTGGCAGAGCCTTTTTCAAACAGCTCGGAGGTTTTTACCAGAATTGTTTTCCGGGTTGCATCATCGTCGACAATGAGCGACGATGCGTGTTTGCCGATTATGGATTTCCCGGCAAAACCGCTCATTTTCTCCATAGCCGTGTTTGCCGATAGTACGTGTCCGGTATCATCAACTATGAGTATCCCGTCCTTGGTGCTTGCGATAACTTTCTCCAGGAATTCCTTGGTTTCCCTCAATTCCTTCTCCGCTCTTCTCCTCTGTGTAATATCCCGTAGGATTGCCACCGCTCCGCACCGCTCGCCTTCCTTGTTGTATATACAGAATATATTCTGTTCAACCGGGAGAACCGTCTTGTCTTTGCAAAAATAGAACGTTTCCCAGTTGACAACCGTTCCGGTTTCGAGGAATTCAGTGATTCGCTGTTGCGCATCCCGGGTATATTCTTTATCCAGCCACACGACTTCGCCGGTGGTGCACTGGTAGGCGCCTTCGTTCATCATCGGGGTGCACTCCATTACGTGCATGCCGATCACCTCTTCTTCGCTGAAGCCAAAGAGATTTAGAAAATATTTGTTAACCTTGGTTATATATCCGGTTTTGTCAGAAACCACGATGCAGTCGAGGGAGTTTTCTATGAGATTGTCCAGAAGCCCTTTTGCCTCCTGCAACTCCTGCCGGGCTCTGTTCCGCTCACTAACATCTCTGATCGTGGCAACCGATCCGGTGACGGCTCCATATCTGTTCTTTAAGAGGACGACGCTTCGTTCGACGGTAACAATTGTACCATCCCTTCTCACCCAGCGCGTATCCAGGCCCGCGGCTTTCCCGTCCCTTAACAACTGTTCAACAAATTGCCGGTTTTTTTCATCCGAGCCATCGCCTTCCGCTCGTAATGCCTTGCCATTCATTCCGATTAAATTTTCTCTGCCATAGCCGGTGATTTTTTCAACCGCGTCGTTGACCATTATGATAAATCCCTGAGGGTCGGTCACGATTATTCCATCGGATGCGGTCCTGAATATGCTGTCTAAAACCCCCTGGATCTCTTCGAGGCCTTTGAGTGCGCTCCTCCTTTCGGCGATGTTTCTAACAATCCCGACCGCCCCGATTACTTTTTCCCGGTTATCGTAGAGCGGTGAAAAATTTTGTTCGCAGGTTATGATCTTACCGTCCTTGCGGACAAAATAACATGTCCAGTTTTTTATTGCGGTACCCGCGATCATGTCCGCGATTGCCGCAGCCTGATTTTGCAAGTATTCCGCGCTCACCCCAATGGGATCTCCGGTGGTCAGTTCATATCTCCCCGGTTCACGGATGAAAAGTTCGGTCATGTTTTTTCCCGTCAACTCCTGTTCCTCATAGTCCAGGGTCAGCAGGAATGCTGTATTCATTTTCCTGATATTGCCCTGCCGGTCAACCGCAACAAAGCCGTCCAGCGAGCTTTCCAGGATAGTGTGCAATAATGCCTTTGCGTCGCCACACATGTCTTCGAACGGGATAAAATCCGGGTGCGCTGACTGCCTCCCTCCCGACTGTTTTCGGGCGGCAAAGATTTTATTGAAAATGCTGCCATCCGCTTTTTCCGCAAAACTCATTTTACCTTCCTTTGCCTGGGTTGGTCCTTTGCCCTAGTGTACAGAAGCACAAGAAGCATAATCGGTCAATGCTTTGAAAAACCTTAATTATTTAAAGCATGCGCCTGTAAAATATTGAAGGGCGACCCGGCGTTTCTACCTTTATTGCCTTCCTGAACGATCCCGGTAATTTATCTGCTTTCGAACAATATTTTTCTTTGCATAAAGGACTGTTTTAGGCTATAGAGACAGCGTTGTTTAACCCTCTATGATGAGCACATGTCTATGCTCAAGTTTCTTTTGCCCAAACAGCCGGAACTTGATCAGCATTTC
>Ga0255341_1004836_pt1 | contig 13817 bp, 9 predicted proteins | sample wastewater_treat_8_FD_192418 | JGI IMG/M metagenome (GOLD analysis project Ga0255341, IMG submission 192418) | Wastewater microbial communities from Lulu Island WWTP, Vancouver, Canada - plant12 | ecosystem: Engineered > WWTP > Wastewater > Unclassified | place: Canada: Vancouver, British...
AATGTCTGGGCTGGAGCCGATCACTAACCTTGGCCAAATGCACTTCGGGATATTTCACGCCCCGCACGAAATACCCGCAGGCCGGAGCGCGGGCCTCTGGCCCGCTTAGCCCGTTGGGAGGCTGTAAGCGGGCAGGATGCCCGCGCTCCAGTCTTGCAGGGGTGAAATGCCTGGGCTAAATATGTCCAAAACTCAGTCGCGTATGGCAACCCTGACCGAAAAGACTCCTCCCAGCCAGCGGCTCATGTCCGTGGATGCGCTGCGGGGCTTCGATATGTTCTGGATCATTGGCGCCGATTCCCTGGTCTATGCGCTGAACCGCATGTCGCCGACGCCGCCCACCCGGTTCCTGGCCCGCCAGCTCGAACACGCCGAATGGGCGGGCTTCCGTTTCTATGACCTGATCTTCCCGCTGTTCATCTTCATCGTCGGGGTCTCGCTGGTGTTCTCCCTCTCCCGGACTATTGCCCTGGAGGGGCGGGCCCGGGCAATCCAGCGGATCGTGCGGCGCAGCCTCCTGCTGTTTGTCATCGGCATCTTCTACTCGGGCGGCCTGACGAATCCCTGGCCCGACCTCCGGCTGATGGGCGTGCTCAACCGGATTGCGCTGGCGTATTTCTTCGCCGGCGCGCTGTTTTGCTTTTTCCGGCCGCGGGCGCTGGCGGCGATTTGCGTGGGTCTGCTGGCGGGCTACTGGGCGCTGATGACGTTCGTGCCGGTTCGCGACCTCCCGTTGACCCGGAGCGCCCTCGCCCAGCGCGCCGCGGAGGCGGGCCGCCCCGAGGTTGCCGCGCTGTTCAAAGCGGAGCGCAACCCCTCGGCGGTCAAGGACAGCCCGGCGTGGGCGGCGGCGCGGGAGATGTTCTACGCGACGACCAACCGGGTCACCGGCAGGTTTGACGCCGGGCTGAACCTGGCCAACCACCTGGATTTCGAATACTTGCCGGGGCGCAAGTACGACACCTTCTACGACCCGGAAGGGCTGTTGAGCACCCTCCCCGCTGTGGCGACCTGCCTGCTGGGGGTGTTTGCCGGCTTGCTGCTCCGGATGCCCACCCTCGCGGGCCGCCAGAAAGTGGCGTGGCTGATTGCCTTTGGCCTGGCCGCCGCCACGCTGGGCTGGCTGTGGGATGCCCAGTTCCCGGTCATCAAGAAAATCTGGACCTCGTCCTACGTGCTGGTCGCCGGCGGCTACAGCGCCATCCTGCTGGGGCTTTTCTACCTCGTCGTGGACCTCTGGCAGGCGCGCGCCTGGTGCCAGCCCTTTGTCTGGATGGGGATGAACTCGATCACGATTTACATCGCCGCCAATATCCTCGGCGGTTTCCGCCGCCTGGCCCCCCGGCTGGCGGGCGGCGACGTCAAGGCGTTCTTCGACGAACGGGTCGCCCAGGGCTGCGGCGAACTGGTCATTTCCCTTGTGGGCCTGCTGCTGGCGTTCTGGCTGGTTCGCTTCCTCTACCAGCGCAAGGTCTTCCTGCGCCTCTGACCGCTCCGCCTCCGCCCCCGCGCGGCTCTTCCGCCTTTTCGAACCTCCCGCCCGGCCTTCCCGGACGGGTGGGGCGGCTTGCAAATAAATCCGCATTTTTTGGCGGAAAAGGGTTGACCTTTTCGGTCTTATTCTTCATATTGCAGGTAATGGCATGAGTCTGTGGACTCTGAAAACGAAAGAAACAATAACGAAACAGTAAACCAACTCCTGTTATGTATAGAACAAAATCCTCTTGTTGGGTCGGGTTGCGCCGGGCAACTCTGGCTCTCCTCGCGATCGGCTCACTGGCGGTCCAACCGCTGCGGGCTGATGTAGTTTACCTCACCACCTATCTCGGGGGGACTCTTAATAGCACAACCTTTTTCAATGACCCCTTGGGTTTAGGGCCTTCTTATTCGGGATTCGGGTCAACTGCGATTGCTAATCCGCCGGGCGTCCCCTCCCGTACGAGATGCGTCTATTACTACGGCCAGGACTTGAATCCCAACTGGCTCATCGTCCCGCCGCTGGGGGTTGATGGCGGCGTTTATAGCATCGAAGTTGCCCATACCACGCTGACGACCTCGCCGGACGTTGTGGTCACAGCCTACTGCGCAGACAACTTCTATGGTCAAACGTCCGCGGGATGCACCAATTCCGCCGTCTTTAACCAGGCAAACGGCGGGAACACGTGGAAATTGATGGGCTATATCACCAATGCCCCGGGCATTACGGATCCGGAGATCATCTTTAAGCAGGTGGGCGGCGTTACCGGGCCGAGCTCCAACGAAAAGCGCCTCTACGTGGACGCCTTTAAGTTCACCCTTATTGATGCGTGCGCCGGCGCCGTCGGCGACCTGTCCGTCAATGGACCGCTCGCGGCCGGCCAAATGTTTGTCACGGTCTCGGGGGTCACTGCGGGCGCGACGAATGTCACGATTTTTGCGAACGATGCTGAAATCGGCCAGACGAACCTCGCCGCGGGCTTTGCGGCCGGCGCGCTCAGCGTCCCGGTGAACACCGCCTGGTCAAGGGCAATATCATCAAAGCGACGCAGAAGAAGCCAAGCGCGGCCCCGGAGGGGTACTGCGTTTCCCCGCTGCCGGCTGACGGCCCGCTGGTGGGCAGTGGCGCCAACCCGGCGCTCAAGGTCGTGCTGTCCTGCGGCGCGCAATCGGCGCTGACCGGCCCCGCGGGCGCGGATACCTCGGGTGCGGCCACGACACTGTACCACGTTAACGCCACCGGGCTGGCGGGCGGCTCCGCTACTGCGCCCGTGGGCGGCGTTGCGCTGGTGCCCGGCTCCTGCTGGCAAACGGTGACGTTTGATTTCGCCACTGATCCGATGCTCAACTGGATGGCGGGGACTGCGTATTCCGACAGCGATCCGTTCTGCACCTTCGATGCCCTCTCCTTCGCGATTGATCCCGACAATCCCGATACGGGCCCCTACGACATCTATGTGGACAAGATCATGAATGGCGACGTGGTCATTGAGGACTTCGAGGGCTGGGAGGCCGGTGACAGCGTGATGTTCGCGGCGCCGAATGCCACTGGCGTTCCTGACCCCGCCATCCACGTCCTGGGCGGCGGAACTACTTCTTCCGTGATTAGCCAGGCGAATGCCTATGAAGGCACGAACTCTTGCCGCATCCGGTGGCAATTCAAGAATGAAGGGCAAACGCGCTGGGTGCGCGTCCTGGCCAACCGCTCCAACGGCGCGACCTACCCGCAGCTCGACAAGAGCAAGCCGGTGACCCTGCGTTTGCTGGTCCTGCCGGTGGGCGAGACCACGGCCAAGCTGGGCGTCGGCCCTGTCGCCAGCCAGACCAAGGCGCCGGGCGAGAGCGTCACGTTTAGCGTTGTCGCCACTGGCGTCGGGCCGTTCTCCTACCAGTGGAAGCACAATGGCAGCAACGTCGGCACTGACAGCAGCAGCTACACCATCGGCTCGGTGAGTGCCGGCGATGCCGGGAACTACACGGTTGTCGTGAGCAACGCTGCTTGCGATCCCATCGAGAGCTCGCCGGGCGTGCTCACGGTCAGCGCGCCAGCCGTTGAGCCGGTGAAGATAGACAGCATCACGGCCACGACGATTGCCTACAGCACGGGCGCCGGGACGCAGTTCATTCTGCTCAAGGCGGCGGCTGTGAACGCCCCGATGAACACCTGGGTCCCGGTGGCGACCAACAACGCCACGCCGGGCACCTTCGCGGTTCCGGGGCCTGGCTTCTACCGCATCGAGAGCAAGTAAGACGCGGCTGGCATAGCCAATCCTCATTCAACGGGCCGGGTCCAGTGACCCGGCCCTTTTTGTTGGCCCGCACGCCGGGAAGCGCCGCGGGCCGCGGCCGCGCGGGAATAAAGGCCGCCCCCGAGCTGGCCGGATTTTACCCGGGCGCCGGAATGCCGGAGATTGACCCCGGACGGAGCTTGAACTTCTCCGGGCGGCCTTTAAGCTGCGCTGCATGAATTCGCTGCTGCTGACCGGCGGACGGGTGATTGACCCCGCCAATGATTTCGACGCGCGCGCCGAGGTGCTGATTTGCGACGGGAAGATTGCCGCCGTGGGGCCGGCTGTGGCGGGGCAGGCTCCCGCCGGTGTGGAACGGCTGGACGTGGGCGGGCGGGTGGTTTGCCCGGGCCTGATAGATATGCATGTGCACTTGCGCGAGCCGGGCCAGACCGCGAAGGAAACCATTGCCAGCGGCACGGCGGCGGCGGCCCGCGGGGGGTTCACCTCGATTCTCTGCATGCCCAACACTTCCCCGGCGACGGACAATGCCGGGACGGTCGCGCTTATCCGCGAGCGCGCCGCCCGGGAGGGAGTCGTGAATGTCTATGTCGCGGGGGCGATCACCAAGGGGCTGACGGGGGAGGAACTGGCGCCGATTGGCTCGCTGAAAAAGGCTGGGGTGGCCGCCATTACGGACGATGGGCATTGCGTGCAAAACACGGAGCTGATGCGGCGGGCGATGGAGTATGCGAAGATGTTCGAGCTGCCGGTTCTGGATCATTGCCAGGATTATTCGCTGGTGACCGAAGGGGTCATGCGCGAGGGCTATTGGAGCACGGCACTGGGGCTGCGCGGCTGGCCGGCGGCGGGCGAAGAAACGATCGTCGCGCGGAACATCCTGCTGGCCGAAATGACGGGCGCGCAGGTGCATTGCCAGCATATCAGCGCCGCCGGGAGCGTGCGCCTGCTGCGGGAGGCGAAGCGGCGCGGGGTGCCCATTTCCGGCGAAGCCTGCCCGCATCACTTCACCCTGACGGATGCGGCGATCGCCGGCAGCCAGAAGTTCCTGGAAACGGATGGGCCGGGCGTTTTCGGCCTTGGCTCCGGCTCCCGGCCCCGGCCGGCCTGGCCGGCGTATGACACGAACTTCAAAGTCAACCCCCCCCTGGGTACGGCCCGCGACCGCGAGGCCATCCTCGAAGGCCTGGCGGATGGGACGCTGGAAATCCTGGGCAGCGACCACGCGCCGCACTGTGATTACGAGAAGGAGGTGGAGTTCGATTACGCGCCGTTCGGGATTACGGGCCTGGAAACCGCGCTGGCGCTGGCGCTGATGCAGCTTTACCACAGCGGGCGGCTGGGGCTGGCGGAGGTCATCGCCAAGTTCACTTTAGCGCCGGCCCGGCGGCTGCGCCTGCCGCACGGAACGCTGAGCGTCGGCGCGGTGGCGGACGTGACGGTGTTTGATCCGGATCGCGCGTGGGTATTCGAGCCGGCTGCTACCGCCAGCAAAGCCCGGAACAGCCCCTTTTACGGCTGGCCGCTGCTAGGCAAGGCGGTCGCCACGATTGTCGGCGGCCGGAAAGCCTGGGTGGAAACGGGGGCGCTGGCCGCCGCCTGACGCCGCCCCGCCCGCCCGCCCCCGCGGGCTTCCCGGACGGCGGGACCCGCGCTATTCCAGCCCGAGCCACCACCGGACCAGGCGTTTGCCCCCGAAAATCCAGACGGTGGCGGCCAGCGCGATGTAAGGCCCGTACGGCAGGTGCGAAGACCATTCGCGCTTGCGCAGCAGAATCAGGGAAACGCCGATCACGGCCCCGATCATGGAACTGACCATCAGGGAAAAGACCACCGCCGGCCACCCCAGAAAGGCGCCGATGGCCGCCATGAACTTCACGTCCCCCAGGCCCATGGCTTCACGGGGGAAAACGATCTCGGTGCAGACGGCCTCCAGGTGCGGCACCTCCTCCGGATTCAATTCCTCCTCCCCGATCTGCAACCGGTCGGGCGCCAGCCGCACCCGGACATCCTTGTAGCCGCGATCCGCCAGTTCCAGCGTGCGGGCGTACAAGGTAATCACGTCCGAACGGCGATAAAAGAGCTCGTCATAAGGGATTTCCCGGTCCGGCAGGTGAACGCCGCTCTCGCCGAAGACCACCCGGGTATGAGCGGGCAGCGTGACGCGTTGCCGGCCGAACAGCAGCTTGCCGCCGCGCAGAATCAAGTAAATGATTCCCGCGCCGGCCCCCATGCCCAGGAGGCTTTGCCTCAGGCCGCCCGCCGGGGACGCCTGTCCCTGGAGCGCCGGCCAGAAAAAAGAGCACGCGAACCCGGCCACCATGCCGCCGATGGTGATTTCATCCGGGATGATGAAGTGCTCGAAGTCAATGAAGGTGGCCGCAATCAAGCCGGACAGGAAGAGGGCATAGACCAGGGCGAGCGCCGCCGAACAGGGCCCAAAGGTCAGCCAGCAGCACAGAAACGTCACCGCCGTCAGCAGTTCGACCAGGAAATAACGGATGGAAATGGGCGCGCCGCAGTTCCGGCATTTGCCGCGCAAATACAGCCAGGTGAACAGGGGTATGTTGAGATACCAGGGGATGGAATAGTTGCAATGCGGGCAATGGGAGGGGGGGGAAATGACGCTCTGCTCCAGCGGCAGCCGGTGAATGCAGACATTAAGAAAGCTGCCGACCATGGAGCCTAACACCACGCTTGCCACCGACCAGAAATGAAAGGGAACGGCCGCCCAGAGGTTGGGGTCGAAGTTGGGAGTCAGCATGAGCGATAAGTCAGCCGTAGATGTTCCTTTCCAGCGCCTGGCGCATGTTCCCGAGGGGCGCCGGCTGCCCCGTCCACAACTCGAGCGCGGCGGCGCCCTGGTAGAGCAACATTCCGAGGCCGTTGGCGACGCGGCAGCCGGCCGCCTGGGCCGCCTGGAGAAACGCCGTTTCCGCGGGCCGGTAAATCATGTCATACGCGGCCCCCGCCCGCCGGAACGGGAACTGGCCGGCGTCCAGCGGCAGCGCATCGCCCGCCTTCAGGCCCAGCGAAGTCGCATTCAGCACCAATTCCACCGGGCCCGCGGGATAGCCCAGGGCCAGCCGCACCTCCGGGTAATGCTCCCGGATTTCTGTGGCGACCGCTTCGGCCTTGCCGCGGGTGCGATTGACCAGGCACAGCTCCGCGACGCCTTCCGCGGCGAGCTTCAACGCCGCCGTCCGCCCGGCCCCGCCCGCGCCCAGCAACAGGACCTTCGCCCCGCGCAGTTCCAGCCCCAAATCTTCGCGCAGCGAGCGGACGATGGCGTCCGCGTCGGTATTAAAGCCCTGCGATCGGGTTTGCCGGGGAGGGGCGGAAAATTCGCGCAAAGCCCGCCACGCGCCGTGCTCGTCGCGGCCCTCGAAGCGGATGGTGTTGACCGCGCCCCAAGTCCGGGCCGAGGCGTCCAGCGCATCCACCAGGTCCCGCGCCATCTCCTTATGCGGGACGGTCAGGTTGAGCCCGAGGAAGCCCATCGCCTGCGCGCCCTGGATGGCCGCGCGGAGGTCTTCCGGGCGGACTTCGCAGGCGAGGTAGCGCCAGTTAAGCCCGAGCGCGGCCAGGCCGGCATTCTGCATCGCCGGCGAAGCGGAGTGCCTGACGGGATAGCCATACACGGCGCAAAAGCGCGTGCTGGCGTCTATGGGTTGCCGAAACTGCCCGGACACGCCGTGGTTATAGGCAAGCGCCGGCAAAGTTCAAAGGCGAAAGTTTGCCCGTTCCCGCATGCCCCGCGCCCGGCAGCCGGCTCCGCCCCGGCGGGACGCCCGGCGGCCAGCCCCTTTCCGGCATTGCTTCACCGCGCGCCGGCGCGAATGAACGCCAGTTGCCGCAAGAGGCTTTGGCGCACCGCCGCCTCGATGCCCGGCGCCAAAGGCGCCGAACCGGCCTTTCGCCCCAGGTTGCAATCCACCACTTCGTAGCCTCCCTCGGGCAGCATGGATTCGGTCGGCAAATACGACTGCGCTTCCTGGCTGTATCCCCAGGCCACGAGGTTCAACGGCGCCAGCCATTGCGCCATCAGGCCCCGCCACGCGCTGCACGGTTCGCCGGCGCAATGCACAATCCACTGGTTCTCCGCCAATCGAATCAGGCCCAGCGGCCAGGCATTGCCGCGGGCGAAGCCTTCGCCCGCATCGTAGCGCGGGAGCCAGTACTCCGCCAGCGCGAGCCGGTGGGCGTTGGTCTGCGCCAGCGCCGTGGCGCGCATGGTCTCATAGCGTTCGCGCGGCGGCGGCGCGCCCCGCGGCAGGTAAGGCCGGTCGCTGGCGCCCGCGAGGTCCAGCGACAGCTTTTCTCCCGGGGTCTTCAACGCGGACAGCACGGCGCCGGACAATTCGCGCGCGGCCTGCTCCAGGTCGGCGGGGGTGGCTTTGCGGAAACGGCCCCGCTCGAGGTCCGCCAGCACGCGCGGCCGGACATCCCCGGCAAAGCCCTGCACAAACTGGAGGTGCGCTTTGGGATCGAGCGCGGCGCGCAGAAGATTGCGGGTTGCCCCGGGAAAGTCGGCCGAGAGGGCGGCATAATCGAACCCGTACACAATCACCGCATGGCAGGCGCAGGAAAACACCAGCGCCGGGGCCCCGCCCTGCGTGGGCGTTAATTTCATCGCCCAGACCCGGTCATCGCGCGGCCCGTTTTCATTGGGAACCATCCCCGCATAGCGCCCTTCCTTATTTATGCCGCGGCGGTTGATGCCCAGCTTCGTGCGGCCGTGAAACACCTCCACTTGCACGGGCCGCAGGGCGCGGCCGGCCGCCCGCGCGGCGCCGATCACCTTCGCTTCCAGCGTGTCGAAGTATTCCGCCTCGACCGGCGGCGGCGGGCCAAGTCCCGCCACCAGGCTGCGCAGCATATACGGCCCGCTATGCGTGTGGGAGGCATTCAGCACCACCAGGTTCCATCCCACTCCCAGCTCCTGCACAAGCTGTGCGCGCAGGCGGTCGCTCAAGTCATGCGGCAGGCCGATCAGATCGAGTGAGACGAGAACCAACCCCTTCCCCAGGCCATCCCGCAGGCACAGCACCTGGGCGAACAAGGGATCCAGCACCTTGTCGGCGGGCGTGACCGGCCCGGCCCGGCCGCCGAGCGCGATGCCCAGGGGCGGCGTAATCTCAACTTCTGCCCAGCCCGCCGTGGCGCCAGCGCCGACGCCCGCCTCCGGCGCGCCGAGCAACCCAAGCATCGCCACCCACACGGGCAGCAGTCTCCGGACAGCCTGGCCTGGTTTCATGCGTGACAGTTTCACAAACATTCCCGCGCCGCGCAACCCTGGTTTCCCTCCGGGAGACGGCGTCTCCCGGGCGGGCAACCCAGCCCGTTGGAACTCCGTGCCGCCAACCGCCCGCGCGCGGAGCCGGCGATCACGCCAGCGCATCCGCCAGCACCTCGGCCATGTGGCGGGCGCGGACCGGCGCCAGGTGGTCAATCTGCTGCCGGCAACTGGTGCCGGAGGCGACGATCAGCGTCCCGAACGGCAGGCTCCGCACCTTCTGCATCAGCGGCTCGGCGACCTTGAGCGACAGCTCATATTTGGACGCCATCATCCCAAACGCGCCGGCCATGCCGCAGCAGCCGGTCTCCAGCAGGGTCACGTTGCGCTCGGGCAGCCGCTCCGCCAGCCGCTGCAGGCAGGCGGGGTCCAGCAGCGCCTTGGCATGGCAATGGGCGTGAATGGCCACGTGGCCCGCCCGGGTCTTAAACCGCAAGGCGTCCGGCTCGTGGCTGAGCAGTCCCTCGATGAACGGCTCGAAAAGAAAACAACGCCGCGCCACGCTCTCGGCCCCGTCCAGCTTCAGTTCGCGGTAGTCTTCGGCAAACATGGTATAGCACGACGGCTCCAGAAAAATGATGGGCGCGCCATCCCCATCCCGGCTGAGCAAGGCCAGGTTATGGCGTCCCAGGCGCTGCGCCTCCGCCAAATTGCCCTGGCTGAAGGCCGGCCGGCCGCAACACTTTCGCCCCGCCGGCAGCGTCACCTCGAACCCGGCCGCCTCCAGCACCTTGACCGCCGCCCTGCCGATGTGCGGCTCATGGTAGCGCACAAACGTGTCATCCCACAGCACGACCCGCCCGCGCGGGGCCTGGGGCGAGGCGCCGCGCCGCGCAAACCACCGGTCAAAACGCAGCCGGGCGTAGCGCGGCAAGGGCCGCTGCCAGGCCAGGCCCAGCATCCGGTTCAGCGGACGGCGCACGAAGTTCGAAGCCAGCGCCGCGTTGGCCAGCCGCGGCCAGGCGCAGCCCAGCCGCCCGAGCAAATCCACCTTGCTGATCAGCCGCTCGCGCCAGGACAGGCCGTCGCGCTGAATCCGGGCGTGCAGCAGCTCGGCCTTAAGCAGCGACATATTCACATTCGAGGGGCATTCGAGGGTGCAAGCCCGGCAGGACAGACAGTTGCTGAGCGCCGCTTCCAGCTCCGCGCCGCGCAGCACATCGCCCCCCGCCCCGCCCCGCCGCTCCAGCGCCGCGCGGATGGCATTGGCCCGCCCCCGCGTGCTCATAATCTCCTCGCCCGTGACGAGGAACGTCGGGCACATCGTGGGCGTCTCCTTCCGGCAGCCGCCGCAGCCGTTGCATTGCTCCAGGTTGCGCGTGAACGACCCGTCTTTGGCGGCAAACGCCAGCAGCGGCGTGAAGGGGAGCTTCAGCTCATAGCCCGGCCCCCGGCGCAAGCTGGCATCCACCTTAAACCGCCCATCCGGGATAATTTTGCCCGGGTTAAGCAGGTTGTTCGGGTCAAAGGCGGACTTGATCTCGCGCATGACGCTCAGCAACCCATCGCCCAGTTGCTGCGGCATATACTCCGCCCGCGCCATGCCCACGCCATGCTCGGCCGCCAGCGAGCCTTTGAACCGTTTGACCAGGGCGGAGACCTCGTCCGCCAGTTGGCGAAACTTCTTCGCGTCCGCCGCCGAACCCAGGTTGAGGATGGGCCGCACATGCAGCAGCCCCGCGGCGGCGTGGCCATAGAACGAGGCCTGGAGCCCCAGCGGCGCCAGGAGCGACTGCAAACCACTGACGTAGGCGGGCAAATCCCGCGGCCGCACCGCGGCATCCTCGATGCCGGTGACGGGCTTGGCCTCGCCTTTGCGGCCCGTGAGCAGCGAGAGCCCCGCCTGGCGCAGCGCCCAGATCTGCTTCATGTGCGCCTCGGTCTTGAGCAGCGTCTGGCGCAACCCCAGCCACCGCCGCTCCAGCGCCGCCAAACGCTCCTCCACGTCATCAAAGAACTCCACCGCCAAAATGGATTGGCAGGGCTTGGCATCCAGCTCGAGCAGGTCGCGCGCGGCCTGGAAGCGGGGCTGGCCCTTCGTCTGATCCAGGAGCACCCGGTCAAGATGCTCAATGGCGGCGGGCTGGAGATCCAGCAGTTCCACCGTCGCCTGCATCGCCTCCGTCACCGAGGCAAAAAAGATCAGCCCCAGGCCTTTTTGTTGCGGCAGGGGAACGATGTTCAGCTCGGCGGCGACGATGATGGCCAGCGTTCCCTCGCTGCCGCAGAGCAGAGGGTTGAGGTTGTTCGGCTCCGGCGCGCAACGCTCAATCGCATAGCCCGGCCAGCGTTTGGTCAACTGCGGCGGCCGCTGTTCCGCAATGCTCAGGCCGTGAAAATAAAGCAGGTCGCTCACCCGCTCGCGCTGCTTGCGCAGCGTGTCGTGTTTGGCTCCCACCAGCGTCACCCGGCCATCCGCCAGCACCACCTCCAGCTCCTGGACATGGTCGGCGGTGGTGCCATAAATCGGCGCGTGCGCGCCGCTGGAGTTGTTGGCGATCATGCCGCCCAGCGTGGCGCGCGAGCTGGTCGCCACATCCGGCCCAAACCAGTATTTGTGCGGCCGCAGGAAGTTATTGAGCTGATCCAGCACCACCCCCGGCCCCACCCGCACCGTCCGGCGCTCCAAATCCAGGTCGGTGATCTGGCGGTTATAGCGGGAGAAATCAAGCACCAGGCCGTCCCCCAAAGCGCCCCCCGCCAGCCCGGTGCCGGCGCCCCGCGCCGTCACGGTCACCCCCGCCATCACCGCCGCATCCAACAACAAAACGACCTGCCGGATATTGGCGGGAAAGGCTACCGCCGCCGGAACGACCTGGTAGATCGAGGCGTCGGTCGCGTAAAGCTGGCGCGTCAGATTATCAAAGGCAATTTCGCAGTTCGCCCCGCTAAGCGTCGCCTGTTGTTGGGCCGAAATCATCGCGCGTCTTTACTCTATCGGCCCCCTGCCCCGCTGACAATGGCAATCCCCGGCCAACCCCCGGCGCGGGCTGCCGCGCGGAGAAACGCGGCGAAACCGGACGCGCGAAACCGCCCGCCGGCGATAGGCCGGGCCGGCCCCCCGCCCCCGGCGGGATTGGGTTTCCCCGCCGAAGCCGGCGCCAAAATGGTTTGCCCCCGCCGGGCCAACGCGGCACTCTCAGCCGGCAGCAACCCCGGCCGGGCCGAAGGCCCGGGCCGCTTTAGCTATGGACAACTCAATCAAGATCGCGCTGGTTGGAACCGGAATGTTTGGCGGCGACGTGCATGCGCGGGCCTACGCGGATTTGCAGCGCGCCGGGCTCAGCCCGCAACTCGGGCGGGTGGGACTGGACGGCTGGGCGCGGGACCTGGCCCCGATCCGGTTCGAGCTGGCCGCGGTGGCGGCGCGCACCGAAACATCCGCCCGGCGCGCCCGGCGAAACTTCCAGCGCTGGACGGGCCACGCGCCCCGGGCCTTCGCCGGCCCCAAGCCGTGGCGCGAGATCCTGCGCGCCTTTCCCCGCCTGGATGTCATGGCCGTGGCCACACCCGACCCGCTGCACGCGGAGGTCATCCTCGCCGCCCTGCAAGCCGGGGTCCATGTCATCACCGAAAAACCCATGTGCCTGGACATCGCCGAGGCGGATCAAATCATCGCGCTGGCCCGGCGAAAAAACCGCATCGTCGCGGTGGACATGCACAAACGCTACGACCCCGACCACGCGCGCATTCGCGAGGAAATCCAGCAACGCCTCGGCGCGCCGCTCTATGGCTCGGCCTACCTGGAGGAGCCGCTGCGGGTCGCGACCCGCACGTTCAAATGGGTCGAGCAAAGCGACCCGTTCAGCTACGTCGGCTCCCACTGGGTGGATTTAATTTACCACTACTACCGGAGCAAGCCGGTCTCGCTCACGGCCGTCGGCCAGAAACGGCGGCTGGTGCGTGACGGCATCAATGCCTACGACGCGGTGCAGGTGCGGGTTGACTTCGCCAACGGCCTGAGCGTCACCTTCCACAATAACTGGATCACCCCGCCCGGCTTCGAGGGGCCGGTCAACCAGGGCCACGAAATCGTCGGCACGGACGGCAAGGTCGAGAGCGACCAGCAATACCGCGGCTTGCGCTGGTGGAGCGCCGGCGGCGGCAGCCGCACCGCCAATACCCACTTCACGCGCAACGTAAAGCGGCCGGACGACTCCGCCGCCTACGTCGGCTACGGCATTGACAGCCTCACGGCGGCGCTGGCGGCTGTCTGCCGCGTGAAATACTTTGGCGCTCGCCGCGCCAGCGTGGCCAGCCTGTATCCGACCGCGGAGGAAGCGCGCATCACTGTGGCCATCGTCCACGCCGCCCGCCTCGTCCGCAACCTGAACTTCAAATACCTGCGCACCGGCAAAGGCGCGCCCGTCACCGCCCACTTCGGCAGGCGCGGCATCACCATCGTGGACCCGTATCGCGCCGGAGGACGGAAAGGGTTTCAGCGGGTGTATTCGAAGCCTATCTAACCCTCGAAGCGGCGGTGCGCCAGAACAGAGTTGCCGGGCCTGCCCACCCGCGGAAAGCCCTCACCCCCTGCGCCAAACCAGCAACCTGCCAATCCCTCGCCCGCATCGCTCCCTCCGCCGCCCGCAAACCCCACGTCGGCACCCAAAAGGCCTGGGCTTGCGGTCCGGCCTCGTAAATCAAGCCGCGTCACCCGGCGGCGTGATTTATACCATTTCCTGTTAGTAGTTGCATTGTATTGAGAGGCATGGCAAGAACAGTCATGCCGAAACGATTTCATCTGAACCGGCCCGACCTTGCGCAAGCCGTGGCGGCGGCGCTGCCGGGTTGCA